>ENA-OUQH01000516-OUQH01000516.1-human-gut-metagenome-genome-assembly--contig:-NODE-516-length-28372-cov-5.143836_pt1 | contig 28372 bp, 20 predicted proteins | sample MGYA00237948_ERZ548828 | MGnify/ENA primary metagenome ERZ548828 (study PRJEB26490, sample SAMN05194711) | human gut metagenome | biome: terrestrial biome; feature: human-associated habitat; material...
CAAGGAGTATCGTCGGCAGCGTCAGATGTGTATAAGAGACAGAACCTCGAATCCATGCGATTTGAGCAAATCGGCATAATGATCCTCAATGAGAAGAGATGGCCTTGTGGGCAAGCCCCGCGATATGAGATTGTCGGCTACATTTATTACGTCAGGAATCGATCTGACGATCGAGGGTTGCTCGGAGCTTTCCACTTCGATATCGAAATAGCAAAGACTTCGAAAGAGCCTGTCGAGACTGTCGTCTTCGACGAGACGTTCTTTGTGGAGTCGTTCTCGAACGCTGTCGAGGACGTATCCTGCCTGAAGTTGTTTGATGCTCATGATTCCCTCACAGGAAGATCCCGATGAGTGAGGCTATGAATGAAACCCCTCCAACGCCGACTGCCGCTATGGCTATCTTCTCAATACGTTCGAGTCGTGCTTGCTCCGCTTCCAGGTTTTGCATGGCGGCTTGAAGGGCGTCTTGCTGAGATGAATGAGCTTCTTCGATCTTTTTCTCTATGGCTTGGAGAGCCTCTCGACATGATGATTCTGATGCTTTGAGCTGTTCGTTTGTGGCGAGTTTTCTGATTCGAGGCATTACCTCTTTCTCAACTATTTCTTCGAGCTTTTGGATATTATCGTTGCATTTTCCAAGCTCTGAGTTCTTAATCTCGCTTACTAGCGGGTCAATCTTACTAAGAAGTTGGCTGCTTGATGAGGAAAGCTGTTCACTGCAATCTTGCAGAGCTTGTGCAGCGCTTTTGCTGGCTTTCGAATAACTTTCTTGGACAGAGTTCAGCGTAGCGGCTGCTTTCTCGGTTGCCTGCTTGGAGTTATTGATGACTTCAAGGGCATTCGCTAGCCTTGCCAGCTCATCTTCCATTTCTTCGAGTTGCTTATCGATTTCGTCGATCATAGATGTGCTCCTATTCGTCGTGATCGTAGTAATCTCGCAGATAAGCTTGTATAAGCATTTCGTGCATTTCATCTGTTGCCGCCGCCGCTATGCTTCTTTTGGAGACGAATGCTCCGTTGGCGATAAGCAGTTTTGCCAGTTTGATTCGATTGTTCGATGAGGCGGATACGAGTGGAGTTCTTCCATCGTGCGCTTGGTGATTAACATATGCTCCTGCGGCGATAAGCTCTTTTGCAATAGCTTCATACCCTTCACAGGCTGCGCAAAAGAGAGGGGTTGTTCCGTTTCGCCTGGGCTTATTGACATCTGCGCCTCTGCGAATTAATAGCCTGACGAGGTCGATGCGGTTTGCGATGCATGCTAAGTAAAGCGCGCTTGAGCCTCCTCTTTCAAATGTTTCGAAGCTGGCATCAGCAGATTCTCCACTTACGTTGAGGAATTCCTCAATTGCCTCCGCAGCCTCATTTTGAGCAAGCAAAAGAAAGAAGGCAAGATGGGGCGTCATGGCGTCATCGCTGATGGCTGTCGTTCCATTGGGGTTTTGATAGCTGATTTCGACTTTTTCGGAGCTGAGATTAACGGATGAAACATCCCTATGGTATTCAAATCCCTGCTCTACTGCTGCGGTTCTGTCGCTTTCAACTGCGCCGTATTGTTTCAGAAGCTGTACGATACGACTATCATTTCCGTGATTACCAGTAGCAACAAGAAGAGGGGAAAACCCGTTCGAATCGCATTTGTTTGGGTCGGCGCCGCTTTCGAGAAGGAGCTTTGCCATCTCGCAATATCCCATTTGAGACGCGGCATAAAGAGGGAAGCTCTCATCGTTTGTCACGATACTCTGGTCAGCATTGTGATTGAGCAGTATTTCGGCTGTTCTGCAGTCATTGTTGCACGCTGCAAAGAAGAGTGCAGTACAGTTGTATCCTGCAAAGGTGCGAAATCGAGCGTCTTTTGTGATGGCATTGACTTGTGCGCCGTGGTCTAACAGCAAAGCGCAAACATCCGAATAACCGTTCTGAGCTGCTCTGTGCAAAGATGCAAATCCATCGGGAGCAAATGCTTGCACATCCGCCCCATTCTTTATAAGTAATTCAGCTATCGCAGATTTTGCTTGCTGGCGCCTTTCCACCCATCTTTTTGCTTCGTCTGAGTGAGGTGTGACATCTTCAAAAAGCGCAAGATGGAGAGGCGGAAGCATTTGAGCCGAAAATGATTCCATAGAGTCGATCATATCGGCTGTGGCACCGGCTTTATTAATATCTGCACCATTTTCGACAAGGAGCTTGGCCATCCCTAAAAAACCATCGATGCATGCGATTTGAAGGGGAGTCCAATGAGTGGCGGAAGGCAAATTGACATCGGCACCATGGTCGATGAGCAGTTTTGCTCCTAAGAGCGCTGCTTGCCTTGATCGGAGAGTTGGGGGAACGATAGGTTGAATTGCGGGGCAGGTGACGTTTACGCAATCGATGAGGGGAGTGTGCCCCCCGATGCCGGCGCAATTGGGATCTGCTCCGATATCCAATATCGACTCTGTTATTTTGGGCGAGATTTGGGTTGCTGCCTCTAGAGGTGTGATGCCGCAATTTTTCTCGCAGGTCTTGTCGAAATCAAACCCCACTTCGGCAAGAAAATTCGTATAGTCTGCAAGTTTATCGAATACCCATTCGGGTGGCCGCTTTGTCGGCTTGTTCGTAAAAATAAGAAGCGTTTGGTCGTCCTCTTCGTCTCCGTATACGATGTTGTAGTTGAGCATGAGTCCGAATGCGTTGACCCCGTTATCGTTGGCGCAGTTGGCATCTGCTCCTGATTTGACGAGAGCACGCGCTATTTCAAGGGAGGAATAGAAAGCGCTGTTGCGGATGTTCGCGAGTGAAGTGCGACAGCATGCGAGAAATGGGGACAATCCATCCAACATAGCGTTTGCGTTGGCGCCCTGTTTTAGAAGTTGCTTGACATCTTGAATGGACGTATCGGGGTCGTTGCATGCGGAAAGTAGCTTGCGGTTTAGTTCGGTGTTGCCAGCGGTTGTGCTTGAGTTTGAGCTAGATGTGGCTGTGGGTTTTTCCGAATCAGCCCCACTATCATTCGAGACGTAAGATTTGAGGAATGAGGAAAAGGCTAGTATAGGATTAGAACGCTTGCTATCTCTCGGGGGGGGGGGTCATAATGATTCCTCTCTTTGCTTGATTGTCCTTGATTTAATCTAGCACATTTTCCACACATTGTTCCATTTTTCTATATGCGAGCGATTGCCGGCTGAAGATTTCAACCTTGCTGTTGCTGCGATGCGTGCGGTTGCTTAATAGGAGAGCGAGCAGTCGGGTGAACTGTACCCAACGCAGATTGTGAAATAGCATCTTTGATGGATTCGCGAAAAGTGCACGGGAGCCTTGGTCCTTGGCCATTTCGAGAGGGCCGCTTCTCAATGAGCGGATAACGCACGGGACGTGTGCGCCGGCTTCGCTTCTCAGGGGTCCCCGCCGCACCAGTTCGCTTCTCGCTTGCACACCCAACTTCGCGAGCCTCGCCTTCATGTGTCCCTCTTTCGCCGGGCCCTTCCGCCCTATTCGCCCCCAGCTCCCCTTCGCACTCCCAGGGCAAATTCGTCCTTCCGCTGCAGGGCGCACGGCCAAGTCAACCCGTCGATTCGACCCTGCGGGTTGAGGTCGGGCGCGCGCTTTCGGGTAGTCTATCGTGTGCATGTTCACGCTTTTGAGGGAAAGCGTGTCTGTTTTTGCGCATTCGCGCGATGTGGAGTCAAAAGAATAGTTGAAGGGGATGGTCATGAAACCATACAAGACAGTTATCTACAGCTTCCTGGTGGGCGGCACCTTCGCGCTCATCGCCCAGGCGATCCTCACGTTCTGGCAGACCGTGCTCGTAGGCACGCCGATGGCGTTTTTCATGGGCGGTGCCACGCTTATCAGCATGGGCGTGATCGGCTGCATTCTGGGCGGCCTTGCGTGCTATCAGTACGTCGAGGAATGGGCGACGTTTGGCGCGCTGCTCCCGTTCTCCGGCTTTGCGATGGCGGTCGGCATGAAGGCCGTGGGTCCCTGGACGAAGAACAACGAGAAGATGGGCAAGTGCATCTGGAACTGTGTGTGGTTCGTCGTGTGGTTCAACGTGCTGTTCGCCGCTATCTGCATCGCGATTGGCTGGATCTGCGGCACGGTCGGGTTCAATAACAACCTCGGCGTCGCAAAGACCGAGGGCGGCATGCTGTTTGTGTGCGCGTTCCTTGTGGGCGGTCTGCTCGCCGCGTTCTTCCAAATCCTGTTCGTGTGTCTGAAGAGGGTCACCAAGAAGGTCACCCCGCTTCACATCCTGATCACGGCATGGATGTTGGGCGCAATCTTCGCGCCCTTCGGAATCTCCGGTGCGCTTGCCAACTTCTCCGGCGAGGGCTTCTCCGTCATGATCACGGTCGGTGGCTACAATATGTTCAACGTGGGCATCGAGCTCGCTGCGGGCAACCTCGCAGGCGCCGGCGTGCACCTGGGATCGTTCCTGCTTGCGGTCGCCGGCCTTGCCATCACCGCGCTGTTCACCTTCTTCATCTACAACTGGACGTTTGGTCGCAAGCCGCTCGAGCAGGTTCATGCCGAGATGGCGCTGAACTCGCTTAAGGAGCTCGGCTACGACGCCTCCATGGTGAAGAAGTTCGACAAGGAAGAGCTCGAGGGCTACGACGCCACCAAGGACAGCGGCGTGCCTGCGGGTATGTGCGAGGCGGTGAAGGCTTAAGCGACCGCTTTTCGTACGACGGCTGTGCGTCGTGCGCCTTGCCTCGCGATTGCGCGCCTCGCAACTCGCGCTGCTGGAGTGCGTTTCGTGATGCGTCTTGCTTTGCGTTTCACCTTGACGGGCTTTCCTCGTACGGAGGGAAGCCCGCTTTTTTTCGAGAGCTTGCCCTATACTGGATGGCATTGGTTTTTTAGAGTTTGCGCGTCGCATGCGGCGCTGTAAGGAGTGGGAAATGGCAAAGGGAATGAGCAAGAAGGAGCGCAAGCTCCGCGAGGAAATCGCCGAGCTCGAGCAAAAGAAAACGCGCGGCTTCATGCAGACGGCAGGCGGCATCATCATCTTCGTGCTGTTCCTGATCGTCCGCCAGGTCTTGGTAGCGAACGGCATGTTCGACCCCGAGACGGTTGCGGCGAGCGTAGTCACTTATGCGATTGCGGTTGTGGCGGCCGGCTTCGTCGGCATCGGCGCCTATCATTATTCCAGGGCGAAGACGAAAATCGGCGATTTGCAATCTCGCATCAAGTAGACGCGCCCGCTTCACGTGAGGGTGGGGCCGTCGGGCAGATGGGCGGGAATGCGCGCGTTGCGACGTCTCGCTCAAGGTTGCAGTTAGGGACCACATAAAATGAGGAAGCCCCCGCGTCCTTCGCAAAAGCGAATGGATGCGGGGGCTTTTCGGGCTCGCGATGCGTGCGGCGGTTAGTCTGCGACTTCCACCAGGGTGATCTCGAAGGTGAGCGCCTGGCCTGCCAACTCGTGGTTCATGTCGAAACTAACGGAGTCGTCGGTCACTTCCACGACGCGTGCGGGGAAGGGCGCCGAACTGCCCGAGCGCAGGTAGATGGTCTGTCCTATAAGCAGCTGATCGGCATTGGGGACATTCGAGCGCGGCATCTTCTGCACGAGCGCCGGGTTGTGCTCGCCATATGCCTCGGCGGGTTCGAGGCGAACCGTCTTGGTCTCGCCAACCTCCATGTCGCGCACAGCCTTGTCGAAGCCGGGGATCATCTGACCTGCCATGCAAGTGAACTCGAGCGGCTCGCCGCGGTCGTAGGACGAATCGAACTGCGTGCCGTCGTCGAGCGTGCCTTTGTAGTGGGTCTTCACCTTTTTGCCTTCATTGCTCATGAAGCACATCTCCTCTCGGTCTGAAAAGCGTTAGCTGTCAGTCTATCCGAAGTCCGTGGCCAAGGCCACCGGCCGCTGCGTCTGATTCCCGAGCCTCGCTATGCGTCGTGCTATCCCCGATCGGCGAGCGTCGTTCGCGCGGCGACGAGTTTCTCGAGCGGCTCGAGAAAACCTCGCTCGTTGTCGGAAAGCCCGGCTCGTGCGGCGGCTATCACTTTATCGGCGAACTCAGCTGCCGACCTGCCGTAGATCTCGCCCGCATAGCCTCGTTCCTGCAGCGAGTTCTTCGCTTGCTCGATGTCGCTTGTCGCGATGCCCTCGAAAAGCCTCTCCACATGCGCCAAGCTCTCCTCGCAGTAAAAGATGCCCTTCACAAGTGCGGCGTATGCGACGGCGTAAGGCACGGGCATCGCGTCGGCGGGGCGAATCTCCAGGTAGGTCTTCAGTCGCACGTCGGGAAACACCATCGACAGCGCGTGCTCGATCTCGGCGCGGCTCATGGGACGCTCAGCATAAATCTCGCTGAAGCGGCGGGAATCCTCGCGCCAGCCGCCTTGCCCGTCGGGCACGAGAATCGCCGGCGTGTCGTAGACCCAGCGCGCATAATCGCGCAGCGTGAACGAGCCCTCGACAGCGCCCGGCACGATGCCGCAGCGCTCGGGATCGCAGTGCTGCCAAATCTCGGTGCGCACCATGCGGTGAGTGCGCGGCGCACCTTCGAAGATGGGGGAGTTGTCGCAGATAAGCGACAGGACCGGCGTGAGCGCGCTCGCGACGCGATACTTGCGCACGCAGTCGTCGGCGCTCGTGTAGTCGATGCTCACCTGTGTCGATGCGCTTCCTCGCATCATACAGGGCCCGAAGGGGCTCACGGCGCCGAGGTAGCGATTCATGTACTCGTAGCGCTGCTTGGGGATAAGCTCCAGGCTCGTCGCGCGCGCCGTGGGATGATAGCCCGTCTTCGCGAGCTTCCCGTGCTTCGGCGCAAGCACGTCCTCGAGCTTTTTCTCGAATTGCTCGAAGCACGCCTTCGCGCTGGCCAGTTCATGAAAAGGACCTGCGGAAAGTTCCACCTGAGCGGCAGGTTCGATGGTCACCGCCTCGCCGGGGCGCGCTACGCCCAAAAGGTCGCCCTCAGCGTCGTAGGTTGCTTGCGGGTAATCGGCACGCAGCATCTCGAGCGCGCTCTGGATGCCGTCTTCGCCCGAGTAGTTCACTGGCGAGCCGTCCTCGCGAACGATGATGTGCTCGAGTTCGATGCCGAGCGCGCCTTCGTCGGCTATGCACCCGCTCTCGATGAACGCTGCGATCGCGTCGACGTTGCGATCATACATCTCCATACCGTTCGCGGGGGATTTTTGCGCGTCTGATGCCTGGTCACTGGCCTGTTCATTCATGGTTTGGCTCCTTGGCCTAAAAAAGTGGTGCAAACCCCAGCGGGTTTGTATAAAATAATTTCGCCGCACATCGTAGCACGTTGCGGCGACAGAATTGGGTATGTATCGAAAACGAGGACGAATCGTGAACTTGGGCATTCTGAATAGCAAGGCGCTCGCCGCTTCTTTTGCTGTCATGTCCCGACGACGTCCTTTGCGCGACGGCAAAGCCTCGCGCCGTGCCGCTTCGCGCGTTTCTTCTCTGTAACTTTTTCGCGTCCTCTTTGGACGGGAACCCCCTTTCATTACTATTGTCCGTGCGCTTCGCTCTATGCGTATCGCGTGCATCGCCGCAGCTAGCATCGCTGACGGCCAGGCTCGTTGTTCGCATATCCGCAGGCGCGGGAACCAATTCGATAAGGAATCGACGTTATGAAGATTAAAGCCGGTATCGTTGGGGCCGCTGGCTTCGCAGGTGCGGAACTCACGCGCCTTTTGCTGAGGCACCCGAGCTTCGAGCTGTGTGCGATCACCTCCGATGCGCTCGCCGGGCGCGCGCTCGCCGAGGTGTACCCCGCGTTCGCGGGTGCGAGCGACCTCGTCTTCTCCAAACACGATAAGAGCGTGCTTGCCGACCTCGACGTGGCCTTCCTCGCCGTCCCTCACACGGCGTCCCTCGCGATGACGCCAGAACTCATCGCCGCGGGCACCACGGTCATCGACCTGTCCGCTGACTACCGCCTGAAAGACCCCGCAATCTACGAGAAGTGGTACAAGGTGGCGCACACTTCCACCGACCTTCTCGCAAAGGCTGCCTTCGGTCTGCCTGAGCTCACGGGCGACGAGCTCGCCTCTGCCGCGGCGCGTCGAGCGGTAGGGGAGGCCGTGCTCGTGGCCTGCGCGGGCTGCTATCCTACGGCGACCTCGCTTGCCGCTGCGCCGTTTTTGCGCGCCGGGCTCGTCGAAGAGGGCGCCACTGTCATCGTCGACGCGCTCTCGGGCATCACCGGGGCGGGCAAGAAGGCCACCGAGCGCACGCACTTCTGTTTCGCGAACGAAAGCGTCGAAGCCTACGGGGTGGGAACGCATCGTCACACGCCGGAAATCTCGCAAATCCTGGGGCTCGCCCCCGGCAAACTCGTGTTCACGCCGCATCTCGTTCCCATGAACCGCGGCCTGCTCTCCACGGTGAAGCTGCCGCTCGCGAAGGGCGCCGACGCTCCCGACCCCGAAGAGCTTGCCGCCATCCAGCAGCGCTTCTACGCGAATTCCCCGCTCGTCGAGGCGCTTCCCGCAGGTAAGCTCCCCAAAACCGCATCGGTCGCCGGAACGGCGCGCGCGCAGGTGGGCGTCGCCTATCACGCGGAAGCTCGCATGATTATCGCGATCGGCGCGATCGACAACCTGGGGAAGGGCGCTGCCGGCCAGGCCGTCCAGTGCGCGAACATCATTTTCGGCCTCGATCAGACCGAAGGCCTCACCTCGCTTGCCGTGGGGGTGTAAAACCCGATGGAAGGAATCGACATGACAGCATTCACCCAGATCGAGGGCGGGGGCGTTACGAGTGCCCTTGGCTTCAAGGCTGCCGGCATCCATGCGGGTTTCCGCAAGGAACCTGAGCGTCGCGACCTCGCGCTCGTCGTCGCAGACGAGCCCTGCGCGGCAGCGGGCACGTTCACGAAGAACATCTTCTGCTCCGCGCCCGTCATCATCTCGAGGGAGCATCTCTCCGATGGCGGTACGGGCGCCCCGAGCTATGGCACCGCGCGCGCCGTGGTGGTGAACTCCGGCATCGCGAACGCCGCGACGGGCGTCCCCGGGCTCGAACATGCCCGCGAGATGGCGCGCATCACCGCCGACGCCGTGGGCTGCACCGATGAGGAGGTGCTCGTCGCGTCGACTGGCGTCATCGGGCAGCATCTTCCCCTCGGCCCCTTCAAGACGGGCGTTCCCCAGGCGCTCGCCGAGGCAAGCCGCGAAGGCGGGGCCTCCGCCGCTCGCGCGATCATGACCACCGACACGCACCCAAAGGAATATGCGGTCAGCTTTTCAGGCGATGACCTGGGTTTCGACGGCGTCACCTTCACCGTCGGCGGCATGTCGAAGGGCTCGGGCATGATCATGCCGAATATGGCCACCATGATCGCCATCGTCACGACCGACGCCCCCATCGCCGCGGCGCATCTCTCGCAGATCCTGCGCGACGCCGTGGGCGTGAGCTTCAACAAGATCACCGTCGATTCGGACACTTCGACTAACGACACCTGCGTCACGCTCGCGAGCGGGGCTGCGGCTCCAGGTGCGGCTCCCATCGAGCCGGGAACTCCCGCCTATCGTGCGCTCGCCGCCGCTTATAAGGAAGTGTGCACGAACCTCGCGCGCATGATGGCCGCCGACGGCGAAGGTGCCACGAGGCTTGTGACCGTGCATGTCGCGGGCGCCGCCACCGACGCTGACGCCGACGCGGCCGCGCGCACCATCGCGAACTCGCCGCTTGTGAAGACGGCCATCTACGGCCACGACGCGAACTGGGGACGCATCGCCGCAGCTGCGGGGCGCTCGGGCGCTGCGTTTCGCCAGGAGGACGTGTCCATCGACATCATGGGCATGCCCGTCTGCCGAGGCGGGCTCACCGTCGCCTTCGACGAGGGCGAGGCGCTGCGACGTTTCGAGGCGCCGGAGATCGCGATCGATGTGAACCTCGGCGCCGGCACGTGCGAAACCACCATGTGGACATGCGACTTCTCGCATGATTACGTAACCATCAACGGAGATTACAGGACCTAATTGCCATGAACTACGATAAGGACAGCAGACCGAACGGGGTCGACACCATCACAGGCGAAGTGCTCGCCGAGGCGATGCCGTGGATCAAGAACATCACTGGCAAGACCATCGTTATCAAGTACGGCGGATCTGCCATGGTCGACGAGCAGCTGCGCGCCGAGGTCATGGCCGACATCGTGCTTCTGAAGATCATCGGCGTGAATCCGGTGATCGTGCACGGCGGCGGGCTCGCTATCTCCGAGGCTATGAAGCGCTTCGATATGCCCGTGAAGTTCATCGACGGCCAGCGCGTGACCACCGATGCGGCCATGAAAGTGGTGCGCTCGGTGCTTGCCGGCCAGGTGAACCAGGAGCTTGTCGAGGCGATGAACGAGCACGGCCGGGTCGCGGTGGGCCTTTCGGGTGCTGATGGGGCCACGATCATCGCCGAGCAGGCGAGCGAGCAGCTCGGGCGCGTCGGACGCGTCGTGCGCATCAACTCGCAGCTTTTGGAAGACCTTGTGTCGGCGAACTACATTCCCGTTCTCGCGTCGGTCGGCATCGGGGAAGAGCCGGGCAGCGGCTTTTTCAACGTGAACGCCGACGTGGTGGCGGGCCACGTGGCAGCGGCCATAGGCGCGCACAAGGTGTTCTTCTTGACCGACGTCGACGGCCTCTACCGCGACTTCGACGACAAGTCGACGCTCATCTCGCGTATCTCGCTTGATGAAGTCCGCGAGATGGTGGACAAAAAGCAGGTTTCGACGGGCATGATTCCGAAGCTGCGATCCTGCATCCGCGCGCTCGACGCGGGCGTGCACCGTGCGCATATCTTAAACGGCACCACGCCGCATGCGCTTCTGCTCGAGATGCTCACCGACAAGGGCGTCGGCACCATGATCGTCCCGCCCGACGGGGACGCGGCGTTCGACTCCACGCGCGAGGGCAGCTTCGCGAGCAAACTGGTGTAACGTGGGCGGCCGCTTGCCGCCTTTGTGAGAAGGAGAAATAATGAGTCTTGCTGAACAGCAGCAGCTGGAGGAAACCTACGTCATGCACACGTTCGGCCGTAAGCAGGTCGAGCTGGTGGAAGGCGAGGGCATGGTCGTTCGCGACGATGCCGGCAAGGAATACCTCGACTTCATCGCGGGAATAGGCGCGGTGAGCTTGGGGCATTGCCACCCTGCCGTCGTGCGCGCGATCACCGAACAGGCGTCCACGCTCATCCACGTGAGCAACTACTACTACATCGAGCATCGCGGGCAGGCGGGCAAGCTGCTCTCCGACGCCCTGAACGAGGACGTGCCCGCCGCCGACCAGGCGCCCTGGCAGACGTTCTTCGCGAACTCGGGCGCCGAGGCGAACGAGTGCGCCATCAAGCTCGCCCGCGCCTACGCGCGCCGTCGCGTTGAGGCAGAAGGCGGCAACGGCGAGGCGGCTCCGCGCGTGATCGTCACGGTGAAGAAGAGCTTCCACGGCCGTACGCTCGCCACGCTCGCCGCGACCGCGCAGCCGGCCAAGCAGGAGCTTTTCCAGCCGCTGCCCGACGGCTTCACGCCCACGCCGCAAAACGACATCGCGGCGCTCGAGGCGCTGTTCGAGGCGCAGGGCGACTCCATCTGCGCTGTCATGCTCGAGCCCATCCAGGGCGAGTCAGGCGTGCATCCTTGCAGCCCCGAGTTCATGGAGGCGGTGCGTCGCCTCACGGCCGAGCGCCACGCGCTCATGATCTGCGACGAGGTTCAGTGCGGCATCTACCGCACCGGCAAGCCCTTCGGCTTCCAGAACTACGATGTTGTGCCCGATATCGTCTCCATCGCGAAGGGTGTGGCGTCGGGCTTTCCCTGCGGCATGTGCGCCGCGCGCGGAGAAGTGGCGGCGGCGTTCAAGCCGGGCGATCACGGCTCCACGTTCGGCGGGTCCAACCTCGCGGTTGCCGCGGCTGAGGCGACGCTGAGCGAGATTCAAAAGGAGAACCTCGCCGCGAACGCGATCGAGGTGGGCGCGTACCTGCGCGAGCAGCTTTCCGCGCTTCCCCAGGTCACCGAGGTGCGCGGCATGGGTCTCATGCTGGCGGCCGACCTCGCGGAGGGCGGCAAGGGTGCTCCCGACGTCGTGCTCGACGGGCTTTCCGCAGGCCTTCTGCTCAATGCGACGGGCGCGCACACGCTGCGCTTCCTGCCGCCGCTCGTGTGCAGCAAGGCCGATGTTGATGCCTTAATCGAGAAACTTGGTGGGATTTTATAGTTCGCCAAATGCTCAGGGTGCATTTGGTTTACCGTGGTTAAAACAGTTTTGAGCTGGGAAAGGATACAAAAATGAGCGAACAGAGGGACAGGGTTGTCTTGGCCTACTCCGGTGGCCTTGATACGTCGGTGTGCATCAAGTGGATGCAGGAGGAGCGCGGGCTCGACGTCATCGCCGTCGTTGGCGACGTCGGACAGGAGCACGACGGCCTTGAGAAGATTCACGACAAGGCCCTGCGCACCGGCGCCATCGAGTGCCGCGTGGTCGATATGCGCGAGGAATTTGCCAAGGAATATCTTACCCCTGCGCTTGCCGCAAACGCGCTCTACGAGAACAAGTACCCGCTCGTGTCCGCTCTCTCGCGTCCGCTGATTGCGAAGCATCTTGTCGAGATCGCGCACGAGTTCGGCGCGAAGTACGTGGCGCACGGCTGCACCGGCAAAGGCAACGACCAGGTGCGCTTCGAGGCGTCCATCATGATGCTCGATCCGTCGCTGGAAATCATCGCCCCTGTTCGCGAGTGGGATCTGAAGACCCGTCCGCAGGAAATGGACTGGGCGGCGGCGCACGGGGTGGAAGTTCCCACCACCAAGAAGTCGCCCTATTCGATTGACGACAACCTGTGGGGCCGCGCCATTGAGTGCGGCGTTCTGGAAGACCCCTGGAACGAGCCGCCGGCGGACATCTACACGATGACCACCGACCCCGAGAAGGCTCCCGACACCCCGACCGTCGTGGAGATTTCCTTTAAGGACGGCGTCCCCTGCGCGCTCGACGGCAAGGAGATGAGCTACCTCGACATCATCCTCGAGATGAACAAGATCTCCGGCGCGAACGGTTTTGGCCGCCTCGACATGGTGGAGAACCGCCTCGTCGGCGTGAAGAGCCGCGAATGCTACGAGGCTCCAGGCGCGCTCGCCATCATTAAGGCGCACAAGGCGCTTGAGGACATCTGCCTCGAGCGCGACGTACTCCACTACAAGCTCCATGTGGAGCACGAGTGGGCCGACCAGGTCTACAACGGCAAATGGTACGCCCCGCTGAAGGCCGGTCTGGATGCGTTCCTCGCAACGACGCAGGTCAACGTCACGGGCACGGTGCGCCTGTCCTTCTACAAGGGCGCCTGCACGGTCACGGGCTCCAAGAGCGATTACTCGCTCTATACCAAGGAGCTCGCCACCTACGACGAGGGCGACACCTTCGACCACAAATCTGCGAAGGGCTTCATCAACATCTACAGCCTCTTCGGAAAGGTCTGGGCAGAGAAGCACCGCGGGTAAAGGGGGTTTCGCCGGTCTTCCGACCAGCGAAACGAGCCGACGCTGCGCGGCGTTCCGGCGGCACAGCTGGCGCTCCAAGGTTTTGTCGCGTATGTTAAGTACGCTTCCTCAGCCTTTCGCGCCATCTGCACTCGCCAGAACGTCGCTCGCTGACTTTGACTCGACCTGCAAGTTTCAACATCGTGCAGGTTGAACAGGGCCGAAGCGAGCGTTGTCTTCAGAAGCGAACGACCCAAGGGCGCTCCCAAAAGGGCGCCCTTCTCATAGACAAAACGTAGAGTGTAATTCCCGACGGCCTTCACAAAGCGAGTTCCGCAGCGAAGCGAGGACTGTCTGAGCGACTGAAGGCCGTCGGGAATTACACTCGGGCGACCTCCATAGATTGAAAGGGCACACACACTATGGCACTCTGGTCAGGCAGATTCGAAGAGGGCGTGAGCGAGTTCACGCAGCGCTTCGGCGCATCTCTTCCCGTCGACAAGCAGCTCTACGCGCAGGATATTGCAGGTTCGCGCGCCCACGCAGCGATGCTCGCGCACCAAGGCGTCATCTCGCAGGAGGATGCCGACAAGATTGACGCGGGCCTTGAGCGAATCAAGGGCGAGATCGAGGCGGGAAGCTTCCCGTTCGACATCAACAACGAGGATATCCACATGTCCATCGAGAGCGTGCTCACCTCAGAAATTGGCGATGCGGGCGCGCGCCTTCACACGGGTCGTAGCCGCAACGACCAAGTCTGCACCGACACGCGTCTGTTCGCCAAGAAGCGGGCGCGCGACCTGATGGCTGCTAACGTGGAGCTTCGTCATGCGCTCGTATCTCAGGCAGAGAAGCACTTCGACGTCATCTTGCCTGGCTACACGCACATGCAGCATGCCCAGCCGGTGCTCTTCTCCCACCATATGCTCGCGTACGTGTGGATGCTCGACCGCGACTTCGACCGCCTGCGCGCGGCATACGACGCCGCGGACGCGAACCCGCTCGGGTCCGCGGCCCTCGCTGGCACCACCTATCCGCTCGACCGCTTCATGACGGCCGAGACGCTCGGCTTCTCGCGCGTGATTCCCAACTCACTCGATGCCGTCTCCGACCGCGATTTCCTGCTCGACCTCCTGTATGCCTGCAGCGTGTCGTGCATGCACCTGTCGCGCTTGTGCGAGGAAATCATCCTTTGGTCGACGGCGGAGTTCGGCTTCGTCACCCTGTCCGACTCGTTCTCGACGGGCTCCTCGATCATGCCGCAGAAGAAAAACCCCGACTTCGCCGAGCTCATCCGTGGCAAGTCTGGGCGCGTGATCGGCGACTTGGTCGCGCTGCTCGTTACGATGAAGTCACTTCCCCTTGCGTACAACAAGGACCTTCAGGAGGACAAGGAAGGTGCCATTGACGCTGCGAAGACGCTCGAGGATTGCTATCGGTGCGCCACGGGCATGATCGACACCATGGAGATTCACCCCGACGCCATGCTTGAGCAGGCGAAAAAGGGCTATCTCGCCGCGACGGACGTGGCCGACTATCTGGCGAAGAAGGGCCTTCCGTTCCGTCGTGCGCATGAGATCGTGGGCCATCTCGTGCTTTTGTGCGACAAGCGAGGCTGCGGCTTGGAAGATCTCTCGCTCGAGGACTTCAAAGCGGAAAGCGACCTGTTCGAGGAGGACATCACGAAGTGCCTCGACCTTGCGAGCATCGTCGCCGCGCGCACCACGTTCGGCGGCACGGGCAATTCCGCGGTGAAAGAGCAGCTCGACCAAGCGAAAGAGGCGCTCGCAGTCGATGAGGCCGACGCGGTATCGCTCGCGTAGCATCCTGACGGGGCGCTGTCGCCCTGATCGGCGACGTTATCGCGAAGGCAGGGGTTCGAGAAATCGGCCCCTGCCTTTCTGTATTACGGGGAGGCGCAGGTCATGGGCCAAAACGACGCCTCTTGTGCCCATTTGCTGACAAAACGGGGGAGCTTTCGAGGGGAAAGCGAGCCGATGCTACAATACTTTGGACTAACGAGGAGGTGCCCGTGGCGTCACGTGCGATTAAAAGCAGGGCCAACATCAAGAAGAAGCATCCGTCGACGGCGGCGATCGCTGTAGCGGCGGTGGTCTTCGCGTTCATCGTCTCGCTTTGTTGGGGTATCTGGTCTGTCGGCTCGTCATGGCTGTCCGATCTCCCCGATTACAAGAGCGCCGACGCGTACAACACCGCGCAGCCGACGGTCGTCTATGCGAGCGATGGGCAGACGGTGCTCGCGGAGTTCCAGCTGGAGAACCGCGACCCAGTCGAAATCAACGAGATCAGCGACTACGCGCTCAAGGGCACGGTTGCTACGGAGGACGAGCGCTTCTACTCCCATGGTGCAATCGATCCGTGGGGCATCGGCCGCGCCTTGGTGAACAACCTCATGGGCGGCGACCTTGAGGGCGCATCCACCATCACACAGCAGTTCGTGCGCAACACAATCCTCTCTTCGGAGATGGACGACATCTCGATCAAGCGCAAGGTTCGTGAGGCGTATATCTCGATCAAGCTCGAGGAGCAGTACTCCAAAGACAACATCCTGCTCATGTACTTGAACACAATCAACTACGGCTCGGGCGCCTATGGCATCGAGGCGGCATCGGAGCGCTACTTCTCGAAGCACGCAAGCGAGCTCACCATCGCGGAGGCGGCGACGCTTGTGGGCATTCCCCAGTCGCCGACGTACAACAACCCGATTAACTATCCCGAGAACTGCACGAAGCGCCGCAATGTGGTGCTCGACCGCATGCTCTCGAACGGCGTCATCACCCAGGAAGAGCACGACGCCGCCCAGGCTGAGCCGCTTGTGCTCAATCCGACCGAGCCGTCAACCACGGGAATCGAGGCGTATCCGTACTTCACGAGCTACGTGCGCGATCAGCTGACCAACGCCAACGGCAAGTACGCGTACTCCAAAGACGAGCTTTTCAAGGGCGGGCTGAAGGTCTACACCACGCTTGACGTCTCCATGCAGGAGGCAGCCGAGGCGGCTGCGCGCGAGAAGGAACAGGCGGCCGGCGACAACTACGAGGTCGCCATGGTGGCGATCGATCCCGACAACGGCTACATCAGGGCGCTCGTCGGCGGCAAGGACTACGATGCCTCGCAGGTCAACATGGCCACCGGTACGGGCGGTTCGGGCAGGCAGGCCGGCTCGTCGTTCAAGACGTTCACTCTGGTGGCAGCCATCGAACAAGGCATCGACCCTAACACTATGATTGATGCTTCCGCGACTGCGAAGCTCCCTGGATGGGAAGTTTCCAACATCAACCATACCAACTATGGGACGAAGAGCATAGCGGACGCCTTCGCGGTGTCGTCGAACACGGCGTTCGCGCGCCTCATTCTCTCGATCGGCCCAGACAAGGTTGTTGATGTTGCCAAGCGCATGGGCATCACCTCGCCGCTCACTGCGACAGGGTCGCTCACGCTCGGCTCTGAGTCGGTGACGCCGCTTGAGATGGCAAACGCCTATGCGACCATCGCGAACGGCGGCACGCACTACGACCCCGAATGCGTCGAGCGCATCGTCGACCGCAACGGCTCGATCGTGGTCGACAACTCGGCACCAAAGGGCGAGCGAGCCATTTCCGCAGAAGTTGCCCATGCGGCCACCGAGGTCATGAAGGGCGTCATCACGAAGGGCACCGGCAAGGCTGCGGCGCTTTCGAACGGACAGGTCTCGGCGGGCAAGACGGGAACGTCGGAGAATTATATGGATAGCTGGTTCTGCGGCATCACCCCGCAGCTTTCCGTTGCCATCTGGTTCGGCGATCGTAGCGATTACAGTCATGCACAGCGAGTGCCGAGCGGCATGTCTGCGGCGAGCACGTTCCCCGACTTCATGAACGTTGTTCTGAAAGGCAAGCCGACCGAGGATTTCCCGAAAGCAGGCGATCCCCAGTACAAGAGCGATTTCAAGGACACCCAATACCACATCGGCGGCTACTACAGTTCAGCCGACGATGAGGACAAGGACAAAAAGTCCAACGAGAGCTCGACGACCGAAAACGGGACTAACACGGGGAGCCACCATGGCACCACGGGCAATGGCGGCAACGGTGCGGCCGGCGGCACCGGGGGCGAGACTGGAGGCACCGGCGGCGACTCCGGCGGAGGCACGACGGGCGGAACTGGCGGCGGCGACTCCGGCGGAGGCGGCGGTGGCGCTACTGAGCCAGTTCCGATAGAGTAGAGTTTTGCACGATTCGTACAATCGCGCGGCGGGTCCCCCGTCGCGCATCGATGGGAGAACACATGACCCGATCTTCATTCATCCGCGCGCTTGCCGCCGTTTGCGTGAGCGCAATGCTCGCTGTGGCGCTTTCCGGCTGCATGCAGCAGGCATCCACTCAGGGAAACGAGCAGCAATCGGAAAATCGCGAGTACATGACGCAGGTCAATCAGAAGATGGACGACCTCGATTCCCGCCTCTCCGATTTCGTCGATGCCGTTTCGCGCGGTGACGTGGTTACCATGCGCACCCAGGCGGACAACGCGTTCAAGGTGCTTGACGACTTGTCTTCCCTTGAGGCGCCCGAGCCGCTGAAGGATGTTGCAGCCGGCTATGTCGACGGCGCGAACAGCCTGAAGGACGCGCTCAACTCCTATATCCAGCTTTACACGGAGATTGATGGCGCGACCACGACCGAGCCTTTCGATTGGTCAACCTACGATTCGCGTTTGCAGGCAATCCAAGATGCCTATAATGCGGGTATCGATAAGTTGAAGGCGGCCGACGAGGCAGCGGCGGGCAAGGACTAGCGCTTCGGCTCTCCCCCGAGTGCCAAGGTGAGCGAGACTGCTCGCTCTGGGAACGCTCGGCAGATTCTTATAATGAATTAGTCACAACGCGAAGGCGGCGACCTGCATCATGCGGGCCGCCGCCTTCGCGTTTCTCGCTTATGCTGGTAGGGTGCCGCCAATCGAGGCATGGGCGGATGTCTGCTGCGACGGCCTGCATCGAGCCATGTCGCACCTTTCGGCTGCCGCACGGATGCTCAAAGCCCCTATGGAGCAGGCTCGCCGCCTTCGCCGCCCGGTTGCCCGCCGTCATCGGGCGGACCCACGGGGCCTTCGCCTCCGCCAGGTGGCTCCTCGCCCGAGTCCGCGCCGCCGCCGCTATCGCCGCCCGCGTTCGGGTCGGGGCCAATCGACACATAGGCGGTGTAGGTACCGTTCGCGAACTCGATCTTCACTATCGACCCTGCAGCCACGGTGGAGCTATAGGTTTCCACGATGGTGAGGTTGCTCCCCAGCGCTGCCTGCACTTCGGCCAAGCTTGCGCCCGAAAGCTGCGCGATGGTGTCCTTCGCGGCGTCTTCGCTGTATATCGACTGCTTCTTGTTGAAGTCGCTGTCGTATTTCGGTTCGGCGGCAGCGGGGAAGTCTACCCTCTCGCGACCGTCAAGGGCAAGCGACATGAAGATTCTCCAAGCGTCCTTGCACCAGGGCGCTTCCCACATCTCCCGTTCTTGCGCGGCGCCCGTCCAAACCGCGCAGGAAAGCTGCGGGGTGTAGCCGCAGAACCACAGGTCGCGATGCTCCTGGGACGTGCCCGTCTTGCCAGCGCTCACCTGGCCCGACGGCAGCGCCGACCCGCGCCCGGTTCCCTGGGTGACCACGCCTTGCAGCACGCGGGTCACCTCACCTGCAACTTCGGGGGAAAGCACCTGCTCGCCCGGAACCTCCGTGTTGTCGATAAGCGTCGTGCCGTCTTGCGCGATCACCTGGGTGATGCAGGTGTCGGGGTGGCGGATGCCCCCGGTCGCGAATGCCCCGTAGGCGCTCGCCATGCGCAGCGTGTTCGTCTGCGCGGCGCCGAGCGTGAGCGCGGGGTAGGCTCCGTATCCGTATTCCGTGTCGCCGGCAACGCCGAGGCGCGCCGCCATGTCGAGCAGGCTCTGCGGCGTCACGCCATCGGGGTCGGTGACAAGGCGGGCAAAACCGGTATTGGCGGAGACCCAGGTCATCCGCTCGATGGAAAGGTACCCGTAGTTCGCACCCGCATAGTTGGTGACGGGCTTGCTCCATGCTGCGTTCACGAACCCCGTGGAGCAGTCGATAACCGTTTTCGGGCTGATGCCCTGCTCGATGGCGGCGGCCAGCGTGAACGCCTTGAACGACGATCCCGCCTGGCGTCCCGTCGCGCTCGTTGCGAGGTTGAACTGGCTGTCCGACCAATCCTTCCCGCCGATCATGGCGAGCACGTAGCCGGTGTTCGGGTCGATGCACGTCATAGAAAGGCTCACGTCGCTATCGCCGGTCCTTGCCATATCGTCGTACACTTCCGCTGCCGCTTCCTCCGCATAGCCCTGAAGCGTCGGGTCGATCGTGGTGTAGACCGTAAGCCCGCCGTCGAACACCTCCTCGAACGAAAGCTGGTCGAGGAGCTGCTGGCGCACGTAGCTCGTGAAATACGGGTACTCGTAGATGCCGTCTTCGGCGCGCGCTTCGACGTCTAAGACAAGCTCCTCCTCGACGGCACTATCGTGTTCCTCCTGCGTGATCGTTCCGTGCGTGAGCATGCGGTCGAGCACGACGTTGCGACGCTTCGTGCAGTTCTCGGGATAGTCCTCGGGATTGTTGTACGTCGGCGACTGAGGGATGCCCACAAGCGTCGCCGCCTCCGCAAGCGTAAGGTCGATTGCGCTCTTGGAGAAGTAGTGCTGCGCCGCGGCCTCGATGCCGTAGCATCCCGACCCGTAGTTGATCGTGTTCAGGTACATGAGCAGGATGTCTTCTTTGGAATACGCCTGCTCCATCTCGATGGCGAGCTCGGCTTCCCGCACCTTGCGGCGAAATGAGATGTCGTTCGCCTCGTTCGAGAGGAGCGTGTTGCGCACGAGTTGCTGCGTGATGGTGGATGCGCCCTCGAGGCTGCCGCCCTTCAGGTTGTTCACGAGTGCGCGTCCGATGCCGTAGTAATCTACACCTTCATGCTCGTAGAACCGGGTGTCCTCCGTCGCGACCGTGCCTTCCAGCACATAGTTGCCCACCTGGTCCTTCTCGATGGGTTCTTGGTCTTGCAGATAGAACTCCGCCAAAAGGGTGGTGCGGTCGTTCGCGTAGATGCGCGTCTTGGCGCTGTAGGCGAAGGCGTTCGGGTCGTGCACGCTGGGCAGCTCGCCGACCCATGCGTCCACGACGCGTCCCACGCCGAAGGCCCCGAGGCTGACGATAAGGACGAGCGAAAACGCCGCAACGAGCACTCCCCATGCTGGAGCATGGGTGCGCATTTCACGGTGTTTTCTCCTTACTCTCATGATTCGTCTATACTACCATGAACCGACCATCTGGTCTTTCAGACGAGGAGACACCAACCTTATGCGGAATATGGAACTTTTGGCGCCTGCGGGCAACATGAGCGCCCTTCACGCCGCCGTGCGTGCTGGTGCGGACGCGGTATATCTCGGGCTCGAGTCGTTCAACGCGCGCCGCGGGGCCGACAACTTCACCATCGCCACACTCAAGGAAGCGTGCGATTACGCGCATCTGCGGGGCGTGAAGATCTACGTCACGCTGAACATCATCGTGCTGCCGGGCGAAGTGGGCCGCGCGCTCGAATGCGCTCGCCAAGCGTGGCGCGCAGGTGCCGATGCGCTCATCATCCAGGATATCGGTCTTGCGAGCGAGATAGCCCGTGCGCTTCCCGACATCCGCCTGCATGTTTCCACGCAGATGAACACGTGCAACGCCGCTGGTATTCGCGCCGCCGCCCGCATGGGCGCCAAGCGTGTCACGCTCGCCCGCGAGCTTTCCGTGGAGGAAATCGCCCATCTCGCGCAGGTGGGTGCCGAGGCGGGCGTCGAAGTCGAGGCGTTCGGCCATGGCGCGCTGTGCATCTGCTATTCCGGCCAGTGCCTCATGTCCTCCATGATCGGGGGTCGCTCCGCCAATCGAGGTCTGTGCGCGCAGGCGTGCCGCTTGCCCTACGAACTGCACAATGCTGCCCAAAGAAATCCGCTTTCGGCGCCAGGCGAGCATCTGCTCTCGCCGAAGGACCTCTGCTCGGTCGATCTGCTTTCCGATCTGGCGCGAGTCGGCGTCGCGTCGCTTAAGATCGAGGGCCGCATGAAGTCGGCCGATTACGTGTCGGCCGTCGTGTCGGTGTACCGCCGCGTGCTCGATCGGGTGTATGCGCAGGAGGGCACGGTTTCCCCTGCGCGTCCGACCGAGGACGAACGCCGTACGCTCGAGGAAGCGTTCTCCCGCGGGTTCACCACGGCGTATCTTGAGGGTCAGCGTGGGAACGACATCATGAGCTATCAGCGCCCGAACAATCGCGGCGCCTTTATCGGCCGCGTGGCCGAAGCACGTAACGGCATAGCGACCATCTCCGCTGAGCATGAGCTTGCAATCGGCGATGTCCTCGAGTTTTGGACGGGGAAGGGCCATGCTGCCCAAACGGTAGCCGACCTCTCCTTCGACAAGAAGGGCCGCGTGCGGATTGAGCTCGATGCGCGTGTGAAGGGCGTGCGCGCGGGCGACCGCGTGTTCCGCGTGCGCAGCGCGAAGGAAGCCTTCGAGGACGATTCCCTCGAGCCGCGCGTCGAGGTTGAGGGCGCGGTTCGCCTGCGCATCGGCGAGCCGCTCGTGGTCTCCTTCTCCTTTGCCCGCACGTCGCAGGGCGAGCTTGTCGAGGTTTGCGGCACGGCGAGTGGGGCCGAGGTCGAGCCTGCTCGCACGAAAGCCGTCACCGAAGAAGACGTGCGCGCCCATATCGACCGCCTCGGTTCGACTCCTTATGTTCTCACGCGACTCGACGTCGAGCTCGACGAGGGGGTCGGCATCGGGTTCTCGCAGCTGCACCGCGTCCGCGCCGAAGCACTCGACGATCTGACCGAGCGAGCCTTGGCCGCCTATCATGCGCGCCGCCTTCCCCGTACCGAGGATCGCGAAGAGCTTCCCGCCGTCCGTCCGAGCGGCGCCCGCATCGGCGCATGGACGACGAACCCTGTGTGCGCGAGGGCGGCAAAGCGTACGGGCGCGCACATGGTGTACGTGCCGGCGTTGAACTACGGGCGCGGCGAGGCGGTGGTTGCGGGCCAGCTCACGGCCACGGTCGAACAGGCGGGCTACCCCAAGCAGTGCCTTCTCGCCATGCCCGTCGTCGATCACGACGAGGTCGGGCTCTCGCGCGAGGCGAAGCTCGATTTCGACCCGTGGCGCTACGCGACGTCGGGGCGGCCGGTGTTCGTGGAGAGCCTCGGTGCCATGCAGATGGCCGCCGAGATCGGGATTCCCTTCGAGGTCGGCCCGCATCTGCCCGTCACGAACAGGCTTGCGCTCGACGAGGTTGCTCGCATGGGTGCCGTTCGCGTGTGGCTCTCTCCCGAGCTCTCTCTCGACCAGATTCGCGAGTTGTCCCGCGATACCCCGGTTGAGCTGGGCATCTTCATCTCGGGTGCGCAAGAACTCATGATCACCGAGCACTGCCTGCTCATGAGTCAGGGCCCGTGCAACGAGGATTGCGCCGAGTGCCGCCGCCGTCGCAGCCCGCATTACCTTAAGGACCGCAAGGACTTCGACTTCCCTGTCATCACCGATGCGCTCGGTCGCAGCCACCTTTACAACAGCGTTGAGCTGGATTTGGTGGCTTCGCTTCCCGAGCTCATGGCGGCGGGCGTCACGTCGTTTATGGTCGATACGACGCTCATGAACGGCGAGCAGGCGGCGCAGGCTGTCGGTCGAGCCATTCGCGCGCTGCGCATCGCGCAGTCCGACGGAAACTCGGTCGCCAAGATCACAAGCGCTACCACAGGGCATCTGTTCCGCGGTGTTCAGTAGCACGCTGCGACATGGGGCGGGGCCTCTGTCTCTTTGGGACGGGGGTCGGGAAACGTATCTCAGTTAGGCTACTTATCATTCGAAGGCGCTTCCCATGCGCAACGCTGCGGCCTCGCAGTGCTGGGAAGCTCCTTCCCGGGCGCTATTTCACGCTCGTGAGGCGTCCTTGGTAGCCGCAAAGGACGCGCGCATTGCCCTCGGCAATGGCAAGTCCTTTCTCGAGTGCCGCTCGCGGCAGGTCGTAGTCGTTGTTGTTCTGCGAGATGTGCATGGCGACGACGGCTTCGGGCGTGCGAAGACCCGCGGCGCGCGATTCGGTGATGAGCGCGGCAAGCTCCTCGGTTGCCTGCGGGTTCGAGAGGTGGCCGAATTCCGAGGCGATGCGCTGCTTGATGACGTAGGGATAGTCGCCGCTTTGCAGCATGCGCTCATCGTGGTTGCTCTCGAGCGCCAAAATGCGCACGTCACGCAAGGCCGAGTGCGCGGTACTCGTCACGATGCCCGAATCCGTTATGTAACCCAGTGCGTCGCCATCGGGCGCTTCGATGCGAAAGCCAAAGGAAGCGGCGGCATCGTGGCTGGTTGCGAAGGGGAAGGCGCGCAAGCCGGCGGCCTCGATTGCGCGCTGCCCCGAGGAGAGCGGCAAGATGGCGCAATCGCCTGCGACCTTCTGCAGCGCGGAGCTCGCGTCGATGCAGGCCTGGTTTACGTAAACCGTTGGTGCGCAGCCTAATTTCGCGAGGCCGCGCAACACCACGCCCAGCCCCTTGGTGTGGTCCCCATGCTCGTGGGTGATGAGCACGGCGCCGATTCGGGCGGGGTCGAAGCCCGCCTCGTCGCAGCGTTCGAGGAAATCGCGCTTGCATATTCCGCAATCGATGAGCACCCCCGCGCCTGTCGCGGCGTTTTCAACGATGGCAGCGTTGCCTTTGCTTCCGCTTGCGAGCACATGTAACTTCAGCACTGGTTGTTCTCCTGTCGGGCGATGGGCAAGAATAGCCCTCGACCGTGACGATTAGATTCCACTGCGGCATTGTAGCGAAACGCCATTCTTTTCAGTGAAGAGTTTGGGAGAGAAGCCCCCTTTCGGGAAAAGTGCCTGGCAGCCGAGAGCGCTCGTTCGCTTATTGCGCAGCCCTCTCGATAGATTCGGGCCTCATGCGGCCTATGTGCTAGAACCTAACTTTTGCAGCCAAAGAGGGCCGTTCTCCTACGTTGAGCTGGGAGAACGGCCCTCTTTCTTGTGACTTTTTCCGGCGTGGTACGCCCTAGCTCCTCGGTTTCTTCACGTCCGCCATGATGGATCGGATCTGCCCGCGGGTGAGCACCTGGCGCGACAGGTCGATCCCGACGGCTCCCGCGAGCTCGTCGGTGAGGTCGGTCCGGTAGTCGAACAGGTAGAGGTTGCGGTCCACGAGGTGGCCCGTCACGCCGGCGAGAGCCTCCGATATCTGCGCTGCGGAGTATTTGCGCCCGGTGTCGAGCTGCATGAGCCGCATGGCGAGCAGCGCCACGTAGCAGACGAGGAAGTGGGCGCGTATGTGGGACTCGGTGGAGCAGTAGACGGGGCGCGCGCCGAGGTCGCCCTTCATCACCCGGAAGGACTCCTCTATCCGCCAGAGCCCGCGGTAGGCGTCGATGACGTCGCGGTCGTCCATCTCCTGCTCGGAGGTGACGATGCAGTAGTAGCCGTCCATGGCCTCGTCGGCGGCGATCCTCTCCTCGTCGATGACCCAGTTGTGGTCGGCGGCCTCGCCGGTCTCCCGCACGACGGGCACGTCCTTCGCGTAGCGCACCGACGTCTTGGCCGCCGCCGACGACATGTCGCCGCGGGCCACGGCGGCCCTGGACTTCTCGACGACCTTGGCGCGCTCGCGGCGGCTGCGCTCGAAGTAGTCGCGCGACCAGAAGGCCACCTCCTTCACCGGCACCGTGACCCTGCGCCTTTTGCCGTCCTCGCCCGCGACGTAGACCGCCTTCTCCGAGATGCGGCTCTTGATCTTGAAGGAGCCGGAGGCGCTCTCCTCGTAGCCAGCGTCGTCGAGCACCCACGACTTGAGCCCCTTGGTCGCCTTGCGCACGGACTGCGAGAAGATGTAGCCGTTGCCGTCGAGCACGCACGCGGCGATGTTCGCGGAGGTGTTGAGGCCCTTGTCGGCCACGACCACCACCCGCTCCCCCCAGGGCAGGTCGCGCACGCCCGCCTTCGACATGGCCGGCAGCAGCGTGGTCATGTCGTTGCGGTTGCCGGGGAAGAGCTCGTAGCCCAGGGGCAGGCCGTCGGAGTCCAGGAACAGCCCCATCTGCACGATCGGGCTGGGCCTGTGCTCCTTGGAGACGCCGCGCATCCTGAAGCCGTCCTCCTCGTCGCACTCGAAGTAGTAGTTGGTGACGTCGTAGTACAGGCACGACGCGTCGCGCGGCCCGCGCGATTGCTCCAGCGACGCGTTCATCGAGCTCACGAGCGCGTCGGCGTTTTCGTCCAGGTAGGTCAGGCAGCGGTAGACGTCGTCGGCCGTGAAGCCGCACTTGCGGGGGAACCTCCCCCTGGCCTCCCAGGCGGCGCGCTTGGAGGAGGGGTGCGCTATGCGGTCCCACACGAGCAGCTCCAGGATCCTGCAGGGGTCGTAGGAGAACCCGCGCGCCGTGCGCTTGCGCTCGAAGAACGACCAGATCCCCAGGTCGCGGTGGAGGTAGGCGGACGGCACCGCCGCGCCGAGCTCGACGCGGCCCTCGGCGCGCTTGTCTATCTTCTTGGAGGCGGTGAACTCCACGGCGATGGGCGCCTCGGCGCGCGCGGCCTCGGCGGTCATGCGCCTGCACTCCTCCTCGAAGTGGGCGACGGGGTCGTCGAACTCCGCCTCGAGGGCGTCGACGTAGCCGAGGCTCCTGACGGTCCTGGCCTTGTTCTTGCCGTCCTCGTCGCGGTAGCCCTGCACGATGGTGAGGTATGTGCGCCCGTTGGGCTTCTTCGACTTCCTGAGGTACATATAGCCGTCCTGACCTGGGTTTACACGATGCCTGATTATACCATACATAGCCATACAACGGCATATAAGGTCGTAAAAACTTGACAAAGAAAAAGCCCGTTGAACTGGGCGAACAATCTGGAATCTATTCAGTTATGCTGCAAAAGTCGGGAGGGGGCGCGCAGGCGCGGGCGGTGGCGTGGGGCTCTCATGCTACAATCGACGCTGTTTTATGTTCTCGCGATCGGCGGGTTTGCGAATTCCCGCTGCAGGACGAGGGGCGCGGCCTTTCGTCCGGATAAGAGGTTTCATGGCTTCTCGACCGTCTCGCTTTCTCAAGGGCCCCGTCGCCGTCACCTGTACGATGGCCCTCGCTTCCGCGCTCTCCCTTCCGCCTGTCGCTCTGGCGGCAAGCGATGGCTCCTCGTTGGATGCGGGCGAGGCTCGCATCGCGTTGCAGTCGAACGGGCGCATGCTCAAGTTCGACCAGGCCCTCATCAATCAGGTGGGGCTTCAGCACACGGGCGGGTCGTGTTTGGGCTACGCTGCAGCGTACGCGAAGACCATCACGACGGGCACGGTGCACACGTGGGCGGAGTTCGACTACAACGGCGGCGCCTATGGCGAGAGTGGGTTTTACGGCAAGAACATGACCGACGAGTTCGACTGCCGCGTCATCGGGAGCGAGTCCGAGGTGCTCCGCACGCTTTATAATGCCATCAACGATGGTCACCCGGTCGTCCTCTACGTGACCACGGGAAGCGGCTCGCAGCACTGGGTTACTGTCATCGGCTACGAGGGCGTGGACAACCCGGACAATCTCTCCACCGACAACTTCATCATCTTAGACCCCGATAGGACTTCCGGTCTCGAGCCCGAGTCTCTCTCCTCGCGGGGGCTCACGCTTCGCTACGGCGACTGGATGGGCAACGTGCGCATTTCCTATGCGTCGGCCGACGTCGACGACGGGCGTGTTCCCTCCGAGCATTTCAGCGACTGCTTCTACGGCGACTGGTTCGTCGACTCGGGCGTCGTCGATTACGTCTTCGACCACGGCTACATCACCGGCTATGCGGGCACGACCCTGTTCGGGCCTGCGAACGGCTTGCGGCGCTCCGAGGCGGTAACCATTCTTTGGCGCGTGGCGGGCAAGCCCCAGGTCGCTTCTGAAAAGCCCCAATTCGACGATGCGAACTACGAGGACTTCTACGGCCAGGCGCTTACCTGGGCGCGCGAAGTCGGCGTCGTGAACGGGTGGGACGGGACAAACGATTTCGCGCCCGACATGGAGGTCTCGCGCGAGCAGCTCGCCAAGATGATCGCGAACTACGCGAACAAGATTGCAGGTGCGAACACCGCAGCCGACCAGTCGAACCTGGACATCTTCGATGACGCGGACGCGATCTCGCCTTGGGCGCGCGATGCGGTTGCCTGGTGCGCCCAGGCGGGCGTTTTGACGGGCTCGCCCGCGAACGGCTCGAACAATGCGCTTCCGCAATTCGTGGCCGATCGTGCGGCGACGGCGAAGATGGTCACCGTCCTTGCGCGCGACGTTCTGGCACTGGGGTAGTGCGCCGCTCTTCTTCGTTACTGATGTGTTAAATGCCAGGCGCGCTCCCCGCGCGATTTTTTCGTTCGAGTAAAATGAACGAACGTTTGGAGTTCGCCTGGCCGCGTCCGAGCGTATCGGCTCGCGCAGCCTGAGGCCGTAACTCATGAGGTTGGATAGCATTTCGGTTGCGCAGCAGAAGGAGAATCATGGCCAAGCATATTTTCGTGACGGGCGGCGTTGTCTCATCATTGGGCAAGGGCATTACGGCGGCGTCTTTGGGGCATCTGCTCAAGGCGCGCGGCTACAAGGTGACCATGCAGAAGATGGACCCGTACTTGAACGTCGATCCGGGCACCATGAGCCCGTTCCAGCATGGCGAGGTTTTCGTTACCGACGACGGCCACGAAGGCGACCTCGACCTGGGCCATTACGAGCGCTTCATCGACGAGTCCCTTTCGCGCGAGTCCAACTTCACACAGGGTTCCATCTACCAGACGCTTATCGCGCGCGAGCGCCGCGGCGACTTCCTCGGCGGAACCGTGCAGGTCATCCCGCATGTGACCGAGGCCATCAAGGAACGTTTGCGCCGCATTGCTTCCCAA
>ENA-OUQH01000521-OUQH01000521.1-human-gut-metagenome-genome-assembly--contig:-NODE-521-length-28261-cov-5.892647_pt1 | contig 28261 bp, 18 predicted proteins | sample MGYA00237948_ERZ548828 | MGnify/ENA primary metagenome ERZ548828 (study PRJEB26490, sample SAMN05194711) | human gut metagenome | biome: terrestrial biome; feature: human-associated habitat; material...
GCTATGCAGGGGTGAAAGTGGATGAGGATTATAAACGGAATTATCCATACGATACGCTTGCCTCAAAAGTGCTGGGGTTTACCGGCGGGGATAACCAGGGAATTATCGGACTGGAAAGTGTGTACGACAAATATCTGGAGGGAACCGATGGTCTGATTCTGACGACAACGGATGCCCGTGGTGTGGAAGTTGACAATATCGGAGAGGAACGCAAAGAACCTGTTGCCGGAAATAATCTGCGCACATCATTGGATGCAAATATTCAGATGTTTGCCATGCAGGCGGCAAATAAAGCATATATTCAGAAAGAAGCGGATTCTGTCAGTATTATTGTGATGAATCCTTCCGATGGAGCCGTCATGGCAATGGTGGATTATCCGGAATTTCATCTGAATGAGCCGTTTCAGCTGATTGAGAAGTATAAGGAGTATGAGGGTACCAAAAAGGAGCAGGAATACTGTAACCGGATGTGGCGAAACCAATGCATCAATGATACGTATGAGCCCGGATCAACGTTTAAGGTGATTACCGCGGCAGCAGCACTGGAAGAAGGCGTGGTTTCTTTGGAAGACCGGTTTCACTGTCCGGGATACATTGTGGTGGAGGACCGCAGAATCCGCTGTCACAAAACGACCGGGCATGGAGCGGAAAGCTTTGTGGAAGGAATCGAAAATTCCTGCAATCCCGTGTTTATCAATGTGGGACTTCGGATCGGTGCCGATCACTTTTATGACTATTTTGAGCAGTTCGGTCTGTTACATAAAACGGGGATTGACCTGCCGGGAGAGGCTTCGACCATCATGCACAAGCGGGAAAAGATCGGGCTTGTGGAACTGGCAACCATCTCATTCGGACAGTCATTTCAGATCACACCGATCCAGCTGGCAACCACCGTTTCTTCTATTATTAATGGAGGAAACCGCGTGACACCGCACGTCGGAATGCAGGTGGAGAATGGAGACAAAAAAGTAATAAAAACGTTTGATTTTCCGGTGCAGGAGGGAATCTGCAGGGAGGAAACGTCGGAAAAAATGCGGTTTTTGCTGGAAAAAGTGGTATCCGAGGGAGGCGGAAACAAAGCATATATTGAGGGGTATGAGATTGGCGGAAAAACAGCCACTTCACAGACCCTGCCCCGTTCCGCACATAAGTACATCTCCTCGTTTCTGGGGTTTGCACCGGCGGATGATCCGAAAGTTCTGGTACTTGTGATCATAAGGAACCCTTCCGGCATTTATTATGGCGGTACCATTGCGGCTCCTGTGGCAAAGGAAATTTTCGAAAACATACTGCCTTACCTTGAATTGGAGCAGTAAATACCTTATAATCGTAATTATACGCAAAGATGGAGGTTGATCGTAATGAAACTTGAAGGAAAAAAGGTTCTGGTTGTGGGAGCCGGAAAGAGCGGCATTGCTGCGTCAGAACTGTTATTGGATAAAAAAATTGAAACTGTTCTCTATGATGGAAACAAAGATCTGGATGTAGAAAAGTTATATGAAAAGGCACCGAAACTGAAAGGAATGCCGGTGCTTTTGGGGGAGTTGACGGATGAGCAGCTGCGCGCATTTGATGTAGCAGTCTTAAGTCCGGGTGTCCCGACGGATCTGCCGGTCGTAGAGCGGATGCGTGCACAGAACGTCTGCATCTGGGGCGAGATTGAACTTGCATATTCCTTCGCAAAAGGCAGACTGATTGCAATCACCGGAACAAACGGAAAGACCACTACGACAGCATTGACCGGAGAAATCATGAAAAATTATTTCAAGGATGTGCGCGTGGTTGGAAATATCGGAATTCCGTATACTTCCGAGGCTGCCACAATGACGGATGAAACCGTAACCGTCGCAGAGATCAGCAGTTTCCAGCTGGAAACCATTCATGAGTTCCATCCGGAAATATCCGCAATCTTAAATATTACGCCGGATCATCTGAACCGCCATCATACGATGGAGTGTTATATCCGGACCAAAGAGGCGATTACCACCAACCAGACAAACGATGAGGTGTGTGTACTCAATTATGAGGATGAGGTGCTTCGGGCATTCGGAGAGAGCGCACCGGTGCACGTTGTATGGTTCAGCAGTGCAAGAAAACTTGCTGAAGGATTTTATCTCGACGGAGAGGAAATCTTTTATGCGCATGACGGAAACACCGAGAAGGTGATCAATGTCAATGATCTGAATCTGCTGGGACGACATAACTATGAAAATGTCATGGCCGCAACTGCCATGAGTGTGAATTTCGGAGTGCCGATGGAGAAAATCGTGGAGGTGCTGAAGCGTTTCCAGGCGGTAGAACACCGGATCGAGTATGTGACCGAAAAAAGAGGGGTTCGTTTTTACAACGATTCCAAGGGAACCAACCCGGATGCCGCCATTCAGGGAATCCGTGCGATGAACCGTCCAACGCTTCTGATCGGAGGCGGTTATGATAAGCAGTCCACATACGATGAGTGGATTGATGCATTTGACGGAAAAGTAAAAAAACTGGTGCTGATCGGACAGACAGCAGAAAAGATTGAAGTGTGTGCGCATAAGCATGGGTTTATGGATACCGTGCGCTGTGAGACCTTTGAGGAAGCGATCCGTTACTGCTATGACCATGCAGTATCCGGGGATGCGGTTCTGCTTTCACCGGCATGTGCCAGCTGGGGCATGTTCCCGAACTATGAGGAGCGTGGACGGATATTCAAAGAAATCGTTCGTGGATTAGAGGAGTAGTGAGTCGTGCCGAAACGGAAACGTGGGGAAAAGAAAATAACATATTTTGACTATAATCTGTTGTTTATCATTATTTTCCTATTGTGTTTTGGACTGGTGATGCTTTACAGTTCCAGTTCTTATACATCAGCAAATAAATATGGGGACAGTGCACATTATCTGAAACTGCAGGCGCGAAATATCGCAATCGGTCTTGTTTTTATGTTCTATTTTGCAAAGAAGGATTATCATGTGTGGAGAAAATTCGGAAGGCTGGCATACTGGGGAGCCCTGGGGTTTTGCCTTGTCGTTCTGGCAAAGGTACCGGGGCTGACGCGAAGCTCCCACGGACAGTCCCGCTGGATTCAGGTCGGACCGATCGGCTTTCAGCCATCGGAGCTTGCAAAGATTGCCATCATTATTTATCTGGCGATGCTGATCGAGCGTATTCCCAAGCAGCTGGATAAGGTTTCAAGCATGGCAAAAGTAGGAATCCGTCTGGTGCCGCTTGTTTTGTTTGTCGCGGTAAACAACCTGAGTACGGCGATTATCATTCTTGGGATTGCTGTCTGTATGCTGTTTGTGGCAAGTCCGAAGTACAAAGAGTTTTTTGTGGTTGCCGTGCTGGGGGTGCTGTTTATTTTCGCATTTATCAATATCGCGTCTTACCGGAGTGACCGTGTGGAGGCATGGAAACATCCGGAGACAGCGGGAGATAAGGGATATCAGACCATGCAGGCACTCTATGCAATCGGATCCGGCAAGCTGTTTGGAAAAGGACTCGGACAGAGCCTGCAGAAGCTGGGCAATGTGCCGGAGGCACAGAATGATATGATTTTTTCCATTATCTGTGAGGAACTCGGTCTTTTCGGAGCTGTCTGTGTCATTCTTCTGTTTGTCCTGATGCTCTGGCGGATGATGGTCATTGCCAATAATGCAAAGGATCTGTATGGGGCACTTCTGGTGACGGGCATTATGTCACATATTGCGATTCAGGTAGTTTTAAATATTGCGGTTGTTACCAATACGATTCCGAATACCGGTGTCATTCTGCCGTTTATCAGTTACGGAGGTACCTCGCTTGTATTCCTTATGGCAGAGATGGGGCTTGCGCTGAGCGTGTCGAAGGGCATCCGTCTGGATACGATCGAGTAGGTTTGTCATGATTAAAGAAGAACGAAGAAAAAAGAAAAAAAGAAAAAATATCCTGCAGGGAATACTCGGAATCCTGATAGTGCTTGCGCTGGCAGTCCTGATTATTTTTACTGTTTTTAAAGTAAAAAATGTGGAGGTGGAGGGAAACAAACTCTACGATGCCAAAGTGATTGAAAAAGCAGTATTAAACGATGAGTATTCCTGGAATTCCCTGTATGTATTCCTGAAATATAAATTTGTCAATACCAGTGAAGTTCCGTTTGTGGACACGATGGAGATCAGCCTGAAAGATCCGCAGACGCTGCATATCAAAGTGTATGAGAAAGGAATCATGGGATATCTGTATCTCTCCTCGATCAATAAGAATGTCTATTTCGACAAAGACGGGATTGTGACAGAATTGTCTGACCGTGTGATTGAGGATACACCGCAGATCCTTGGGATTGACTGTAAAAAAGTAGTGCAGTATGAAAAGCTGCCGATCGGCTCGAAGCGGCTAAAGCAGCTTCTGACGCTGACACAGGCTTTAAAACGCAATGACCTGATCCCGGATTCCATTACCTATGGTGTGGAAAATGAGCCGGTTCTGACATACGGGACGGTTAAAGTTTCCATGGGTTCCCTGGAATTTCTGACCCAGAAAGTGGAGCGGCTGGCAAAAATCAAGCCGCAGCTGCAGGGAATGGAAGGAACACTACATTTAGAAAACTGGACAGAAGAAACGACAAATATTGTGTTTGACAAAACGGAAAGTTCGAAAAAAGATAATAAAAAATCATAATTTTCGGTTGATTATTTGTATGAAAAATTATATTATAGTCTATATGAGTACGTATGAAACATTTTTATGTTTCACGGTGCCGCAGGGCTATAGGAAAGAGGAGGAAGAACCATGCTGGAGATTCGGACAACAGAGACAGATACGAGTGCCAAAATTATCGTGATTGGTGTAGGTGGTGCTGGTAATAACGCTGTGAACCGCATGATTGATGAGAATATAGGTGGAGTCGAATTTATCGGAGTAAATACAGATAAGCAGGCGTTGCAGCTTTGCAAGGCTCCTACGTTGATACAGATCGGAGAAAAGCTTACAAAAGGACTTGGTGCAGGAGCACAGCCGGAGATCGGCGAGAAAGCAGCAGAGGAAAGTGCAGAAGAATTATCCGCTGCAGTCAAGGGTGCAGATATGGTATTCGTTACCTGTGGTATGGGTGGCGGTACCGGTACCGGTGCAGCACCGGTCGTTGCAAAGATTGCCAAGGAGCAGGGAATCCTGACCGTTGGAGTTGTGACAAAGCCATTTAAGTTTGAGGCAAAGAAACGTATGATCAATGCCGTATCCGGTATTGAGAAACTCAAAGAGAGTGTGGATACTTTGATTGTGATTCCAAACGATAAACTTTTAGAGATCGTTGACAGACGTACTTCCATGCCGGATGCATTAAAGAAAGCAGACGAAGTATTACAGCAGGCAGTACAGGGAATCACCGATCTGATTAATCTGCCGGCACTTATCAATCTGGATTTTGCCGATGTGCAGACCGTTATGAAGGACAAGGGTATGGCACATATCGGTATCGGTAATGCCAAGGGCGATGAGAAAGCAATCGAGGCAGTGAAACTTGCCGTTGCATCTCCGCTTCTTGAGACAACCATCAATGGTGCAAGCCATGTAATCATCAATATTTCCGGTGATATTTCCCTGATGGATGCAAATGATGCAGCAAGCTATGTACAGGATCTGGCAGGAGAAGATGCAAATATCATCTTTGGTGCAAAGTATGATGAGACCATGACAGATGAAGCTACGATCACTGTAATTGCAACCGGACTGGAGAATCCATCCATGAAGATGAAGCCACAGCAGCAGGCGGGTGGAATCGGTGGCCGTATGGTATATCCGAACACAAACAATGTCCGTCCGACAGGTTCCGTTGGAATTGTCAGCCGTGCAGCTGCTTCTGGAAACAATAGTTTTCCGGGGGTCAATAACAGCAATTACGCCAATGCAGGTACCGGTGTGGGAAGCAGACCAGTCAATCAGCCGCAGCCACAGGCACCGGCTCCTTCCGCTTCAAACTATTCCGGGATTCAGCGTCCGAAGCCGGTAGAGAGTAATGTAAAGCCGGTAGAAATTAATATTCCGGATTTCCTGAAGAACCCTAGAAGATAAAATCGCACAATATGTCGATAATTTCCAAATAACAACCTCTTGTTTTTGCCAAATTATGAGGAATATTTTTCTTATAATAGGAGCAGAGACAGGAGGTGATTTTTTATATATGTATTCTATATGGATATCTTTCTGAAACAAAACTTTCTGATGAATTTTCTTGTATTATCCCTTACCTGTGTATTTTGCAAAAGTGCAGTCTGTCACCGGAATCTGCGCATGTTGGCTGCGGCGGTTTCCGGCACGGGACTTGAAGCGTTTGGACTGATGGTGCTGCCTTATGCAATTTCCGTTCTGTGTACTGCCATCGGCATCGTGCCGCTTATGGTTTTTCTTGCGTTTGGCAGGGAAAATAAAAAACAGAGGATGGTGAGGATTTTAAGCAGCTGGTTGTCCATTGTATTGTTAAACGGAGTGGCAACTGCAGTTTACAATCTGACGGGACTGGAAAATCTGTATCTGTATACCGCACTGGCAACGGCCGGAATCACTTACGTACTTGTCAAAAATCTTGTGGTGTCGGTGCAGAGGCAAAAGCGACAGATGTCTGTGGTTCTGTATAACAAAACGGTGTCGGTTCCATGTATCGGACTGCTGGATTCCGGCAATCTTTTAACCATGCCATTAAGTGGGAATCCGGTACATATTGCAGATGCAGCCCTGCTGCAGAAGCTTGTCGATGAAAAAACGGTACAAAAGGAGATTCCATACCGTGCACTCGGAAATCCGCAAGGAAAATTGCAGGTGTACTGCATGGATGGGATGAAAGTGGAGACGGAGCCGGCAAAATTCTGTGACTGGAAACAGGTATGGGTTGGCTGCGCGGAAAATGGGGTGCTGTGCAATAAACCGTATCAGCTGATTCTGCATGCATCGGTGGCAGACCACTGTGGCTGCACAAAAGATCCATTCCAAATGACAAAAAACTGAGAAAGGAGAAACGTAATGTTTTCACTGTTTGAACTGGTGTGGAAGAGAATCCGCCTGTTTTTTACGGATGATGAGGTTTTTTACATAGGAGGGGCAGATGTACTGCCACCACCTTTGGAGCGGGAGCAGGAGAACCGCTGTCTTATCGCTTTAAGCGGGCTGCATGGGGACAGTGAACCCATGACGCGCGAAGACGCAAGAAAGCAGCTGATCGAACACAATCTGCGTCTGGTGGTATATCTGGCACGGAAATTTGAAAATACCGGAATCTGTGTGGAGGATCTGATCTCCATCGGAACGATTGGGCTGATCAAGGGAATCAATACATTTAATCCGGAAAAGAAGATCAAACTGGCGACTTATGCGTCCCGGTGTATCGAAAATGAGATTCTTATGTATCTGCGCAGAAATAATAAAGTGAAGCTGGAGGTATCAATTGATGAGCCGTTGAATGTGGACTGGGATGGAAACGAACTTCTTCTTTCGGATATTCTTGGAACCGATGAAGATATCATTTACCGGGATATGGAGAATGAGGCGGAGATCATGCTTCTCCGCACTGCGGTTAATACGCTGACTCCGCGGGAAAAAGAAATTATCTGTCTGCGCTATGGAATCGGAAGAAAAGACGGCAGGGAAATGACCCAGAAAGAAGTGGCAGACCTGCTTGGAATTTCGCAATCCTATATTTCGAGACTGGAGAAGAAAATTATGGTGCGGCTGAAAAAATCAATTCAAAATAATGTGTAAATGTGCTATACTAATTACATAAAATTTGCTCTGAAATAGTAAAATTTATATGCAAAATAACAAGGACAGCAGGATGAAAGGGCGTGGTTTTTATGAAGATTGAATTTTTAGGGGCAGACCGTGAAGTGACGGGAAGCTGCCATTATGTGGCATTTGGGGAGACTCATTTTCTGGTGGACTGTGGTATGGAACAGGGGGCGGATCTGTATGTGAATCAGGAGATACCGGTTAACCCGGCAACGATTGATTATGTGTTTGTGACGCATGCCCATATTGATCATTCCGGACTTCTCCCGCTTTTGTATAATCACGGGTTCCGGGGAAAGATTTTTGCAACAACGGCAACCTGTGAACTGTGTAATATCATGCTGAAGGATTCGGCACATATTCAGGAATTTGAGGCAGAATGGAAAAACCGCAAGGCGCGGCGTGCAGGAAGGCCGGAAGTGACACCGATGTATAACATGGAGGATGCGCAGGGGGTTTTAGAGCATTTTGTTCCGTGTACATACCATGAAACGGTGCAGATCTGCGAGGGACTGACCATAAGGTTTGTCGATGCGGGGCATTTGCTTGGCTCCTCCTCCATTGAAATATGGGTGACTGAGGATGGCGAGACAAGAAAACTTGTCTTTTCCGGGGATATTGGAAACTGCAACCGTCCATTGATCCGTGATCCGGAATATCTTGAGGAAGCGGACTATGTGATCATGGAATCCACTTATGGAAACCGCAATCACAATACACCGCCGGATTATGCGGCAGAACTGGCAAAGGTGATGAATTCCACGTTTACCAAAGGCGGAAATCTGGTCATTCCGGCATTTTCTGTCGGCAGGACGCAGGAAATGCTTTACTATATGCGCCGGATCAAAACCGAGGGGCTGCTGCCGGAGTATCCGGGATTTGAAGTATATATCGACAGTCCGCTTGCCGTGGAGGCAACAAATATTTTCCATAAGAGTGTGGAAGAGTGCTTTGATGAGGAAGCAAGACAGCTGGTACAGTCGGGCATCAACCCGATCCAGTTTCCGGGACTGAAAGTGGCAGTTTCCAGTGAAGAATCCAAGATGATCAATTTCAACCAGAAATCCAAAGTGATTATCTCGGCTTCCGGCATGTGCGAAGCCGGTCGTATTCGGCATCATTTGAAACACAACCTGTGGCGTTCGGATTCTACGATTCTGTTTGTCGGTTATCAGGTGCCGGGAACGCTGGGCTATTCTCTGTTAAACGGAGTCAAAAAGGTAAAACTTTTCGGAGAGGAAATTGAGGTCAGAGCGAGCATCGTAAACCTTCCGGGTATCAGCGGGCATGCGGACAGGGATCATCTGACTGCATGGATTGCAAACTTTAAGAAGCCGCCGAAGAAAGTGTTTATTGTACATGGCGAGGAAACCACCGCGGTAGAGTTTGCGGAACATGTCAAAAACGATGTGGGATTTGATGCTTTAGCTCCATATAGCGGGGATGCGTATGATCTGCTTACCGGAGAACAGATCGCACAGGGAAGCAGACAGCTTGTGGAGAAAAAGACACAGGGTGTTTACCGTGCAAAATCCGGCGCGTTTGACCGCCTGATGATTGCGGGAGAACGTCTCATTGCCGTTATTAAAAAATGTCAGGGCATGGCGAATAAAGATCTTGGAAAGTTTGCGGATCAGATCAATTCGCTCTGCGATAAGTGGGACCGGTAAATTTGGGGGGGAAGCGGGACTTACGTCCCGCTTTTTCCATGTCCGGAACAACCGGATGAAAATGAATAAAAAAACAGCACATGGGAATCCTTTATTATAAATCCAATTATAACGGAGGAATCCCATGTCTACGTACAAAGTTGAAATCTGCGGGGTAAATACGGCCCAGCTGCCAATACTGAAAGAAGAAGAAAAAGATGAACTTTTCAAAAAGATAAAAGCCGGCGACAAGGCATCCAGAGAAACCTACATCAAGGGAAATCTCCGGCTGGTATTATCCGTGATCAAACGGTTTAATAATCATAATGAAAATGTGGACGATCTGTTCCAGATTGGCTGTATCGGACTGATGAAGGCAATAGATAATTTTGATACGAGTGTCGGGGTGAAATTCTCCACCTATGCGGTTCCGATGATTATCGGTGAAATCCGCCGGTATCTGCGGGATAACAGCAGTTACCGCATTCCGCGTTCGCTGCGCGATATTGCATATAAAGCCATGCAGGCAAAGGAACGGCTGGCAAAAAATGCACAAAAGGAACCGACTCTCGAAGAGATTGCAAACGAATGTGAGATTCCGGTGGAGGATGTGGTGTATGCCCTGGATGCCATCCAGACGCCCTTAAGTCTGTTTGATCCGGTCTATACGGATGGAGGGGACACCCTGTATGTGATGGATCAGATTTCGGACAAGAAAAACAAAGAAGAGCACTGGGTGGAGGATTTGTCACTTTCCGATGCCCTGTCACATCTGAATGAACGGGATGAGCATATCATCCGTCTGCGTTTTTTTGAGGGAAAGACACAGATTGAAGTCGCAGATGAAATTCATATTTCGCAGGCGCAGGTGTCGCGGCTGGAGAAAAATGCGTTAAAGAGTATGCAGGGGTATCTGCGTACATGATAGCGGCCTGTTGTAAAATGGTTTTGTTATTGCTATAATGTGGAATATACAAAACGGAGAGGAAAAGAAATATCCGGCAGTAGAAAATTGCATTCTTGCTTTTTGCGGTGTACTGTGCTATACTGTCAACCGTTGCAGAGCCTGTAAACAGGGGATTGCACGAAAAATTACCGAGTGTTCGAGACCTTCCACTCGTAAAACAAAACTAAAGGAGACAAATGGATATGAGAGACAAAAAGGTAACATTTATTGTTCAGGCTGCTGTGATTGCAGCACTTTATGTAGTGCTGACTTTTGTAGCCAACGCACTGGGACTTGCATCCCACACGATTCAGGTACGCTTTTCCGAAGCACTGTGTATCCTGCCTGTTTTTACGCCGGCAGCGATTCCGGGACTGTGGATTGGCTGTCTGCTTGCAAATCTGCTGACAGGTGCCGTGATTTATGATGTTATTTTCGGAAGCATTGCCACGCTGCTGGCAGCGGTATGTACCTATCTGCTGCGCAATCACAAGATTGCATGCACATTTCCACCGGTTATTTTTAATATGATTATTGTTCCGTTCGTGCTGGTCTATGCGTACGGTATTCCGGCGGTATATTTCCACGGTGTGAATGTAACCATCCCGTTTAATGCCATGACGGTCGGAATCGGAGAGGTGATTTCAGTATGCGTTCTTGGAAGCATTCTGATGCGTGTACTTGCAAAATACAGAAATGTCATGTTCCGTGCCACCGCACAATAAAAAATTATATCTGATAGAAGGTTCTGGAAGTCCCTGCGAGAGCAGGGGCTTTTTATTTTAAGAAATTCTGTAAATAAGCCAGACAATTTTAAGAAAACCTTAATGTCATTCCAAAATAACGTATGTTATCATAAATGACAGGAAACCGTAAAGAACATTTATGGAAGGAGAAGATTATGAAAATAAGAAAGACAATCTGCAGTCTGCTTCTGGTATGTCTGGCATTTTTAGGCATATTTTGTGGCAGAGCAAATGTATATGCAGATCAGAAACAGGCATTGTCGGCAACGGTGACACTGCTGAAACAGGAAAAAGACTGTGTCGTGCAGGTGGAGGCAAAAAACAGCGGGGCGGATTTTACAGGGAAGGTACGGCTGGTGTTTTCCGGTACAGACAACTCCAGCGGCTGTGCATTTGAACAGTGCCTGACATTGCCACAGAACGGAAAAAAACAGTATACAATGACCATTCCGTATGCCGATGTCAGCCAGACGCGCGGAAACGGAATCGTGGCATTTATCGATGAAAAGGGAAACGTTGTGGCAAGTGAAGCATTTGCCAGTATTTTTGGAAAAGAAAAGCGCGGCATTGGTGTGGGAGTGCTTTCGGATCATTATGATGCGCTTGGCTGGATGAGCATGAGCGGCCAGACCTATTATCTTCACGGAAAAGACCAGAATGTATATCTGACACAGATGGACGCGGATACATTACAGGCACAGCTGGATGAACTGTATTTTCTTGTGATTGATTCCTACGATGTAAGTTCACTTGGAAAAGAGAAGATCAAAGCAATCGAGAAATGGGTGAAAAACGGTGGATGGCTGCTGATTGGAACCGGAGAGCGCGGCAAAGATACACTGGGTGGTTTTGATTCCTCATTTATGGAGGTCAGCTGCAAAAGCGTCAGCAAAGTGGGAGAAGAAAATGATGCATCAAAAGAAATGCAGCAAATGGGTAGTTATTCCGGATTTACAGGGATTGATTTTTCACAGATGCCGGTTGCAAAGCTGCAGCGGAACAATACAAATGCAAGTGAAAGTGAAGCTTATCCGGGGTGGGTGTATGCCTGTGGGGATGGAGCCGTTGGTGTATGTGCCATTTCTTTTGGCGAAAAACAGATGCAGAAAGCTTCCCCGGATCTGTGTTACGGAATTTATGACCAGGTGGCAGGATATTCCATGAGCTATTCCCAGTATGTCAATGACGAGGAATGGGGATGGAGTGGGGAAAATGCATTCGGTGTCATTGACCACCTCAATACGGCACTGGATTTTTCCTGGCTGAAAGTTCTGATAGTGGTCTATGTGATCGTTGTTGGACCGCTGCTTTATCTTTTTCTTTGCAGGATAAAAAAAAGAGACTGGTACTGGCTGGGGGTACCGGCACTTGGCATAATCTTTATCGGTGTGGTATTTATCGGCGGACGGAATTTAAAGCTGCATGAGACACGGGTGTATTCGGTGACCGCACAGCAGGCGGATGGAAAAAGTACCACCGGTATCACCACCTATTACAATGCGTATCATTCCGGGGTAAAACCGTGGAAAGTACGGCTGAATGATAATTACGCATATGGCGGTACAGGTCTCAGTGAATCTTATAGCATGGCATCTTCCGGCAGGGTATATGCAGACCGTTATCACTATTTGGTGGAATATGACAGGGGTCTGTCCCTTGGGGTAAAACCGCAGAGCAATTTTGAAAATGCCTATTTGTTTGCGGCAGGAACTGCCACAGGATGCGGAAGCATAGACACCAGTGATCTGGTGCTCACGCAGCAGAAACAGGGGGGAAGCATAACAAACAACACGTCCTATGATTTCCCTTATCTTGTCTGCGTGTCGGATGATACCGTCATGGTATTTTCGGATGTAAAAGCAGGTGAGATCATAACGATAGACGGGAAAAGTGAAAAACCACTGCTGTCCCAGCAGATTTCTTATTTTGATGATGTCTACAGCGTGTTATCGCAAGACAACATGAATGGAAATACATACTCGTATAAGCATAAGGATATGGCAGCCGCACTGTATCTGGGACTGTGCCAGATCCGGCGGCAGAACGATGTATCGGGTGCCGTTGTAGTGGAAGGAGTAACCGCAGACTACGGAAAAACCATAGAGAGCAGGTGTTCGGAAATTTCGTTTGGCTGTCTGTATACGATTGCCGGTCAGGAGGTGTCCAATGCTTCAAATTAGTCATTTATATAAAAACTACGGAAAATTTCAGGCGGTCAGGGATCTGAATCTGCATGTGCCCAAAGGGGATCTGTTTGGCTTTGTGGGACCAAACGGAGCCGGAAAGACAACAACGATCCGGATGGTATGCGGACTTATGCCGCCGACAGAGGGAACCATTACGATCCATGGCATGGATGCCCTGCAGCATCCGAAGGAGATCAAAAAGCAGATCGGTTATGTGCCGGATTTCTTTGGTGTGTATGATAATTTAAAAGTCAGCGAATATATGGATTTTTACGGTTCCATGTACCGCATGACTTCCAGGGAGATCACCGCGGTATCCAATGATCTGCTCGAACTGGTCAATCTGTCCGACAAAAAAGAGGTTTATGTGGATACGCTTTCCCGCGGAATGAAGCAGCGGCTGTGCGTGGCACGGGCACTCATTCACAATCCTTCCCTTCTGGTGCTGGATGAACCGAATTCCGGTCTGGACCCGCGTGCGCGTGTGGAGATGAAGGAACTTTTGCAGAATCTGCGCAGCATGGGAAAAACCATTGTGATCAGTTCCCATATTTTGTCGGAACTGGCAGAGATGTGCAACAGCATCGGTATTATGGATCACGGGAAACTCGTAGAAGCAGGAAACATCGAGGATGTCATGGAACATGTTTTCGGTGGAAACCGGATCGTGGTTTCGGTTCACGGGGAGATGGAGCCGGCAGTGCGCATGCTTAAGGAACACCCGCAGATTCGTGTGGAATCGGTGGGAGAAAAGGAAATCCATATCTCGCATGCCATGAAAGAGGAAGAAATCGCGCAGTTGATCGCACAGATGATACAGAATGGAATTATCGTGACAGGATTTTATAAAGAAGAGGGAAATCTCGAATCCCTGTTTATGCAGCTGACAGGAGGGCAGGAAGATGAGAATTAATCCAATGGTAAAAAAAGATATTAAAGTACAGGCGCGCAGTATGCGCTGCTGCTGGGAAATATTTGTTTATGAGGCGATTATGGCAGTTGTATTTTTCTTTGCCATGTTTTTGTTTTCCCAGCAGATGACCTATTCGTCTGCAAACATATACAGCAGCATTGTCTGGCTGTATCCGGCACTTGCGGTCACGCAGATTTTTATTCTGGGAGTGGTAGTTCCGGTGCGCACGGCTTCTGCAATTTCGGGTGAGAAAGAGCGGCAGACCTTTGATATTATGATGACAACCAGCATGACCGGATTTTCCATTATTATGGGAAAGGTGCTCACCGCGATGATCCAGAGCATGTTTTATGTGGTGGCAGGACTTCCGATCGTAGCACTGGCATTTGTCATCGGCGGACTCTCATGGGGCAATCTGTTCTGGTTTCTGGCGGTATCATTACTGGTTTCGTTCGTTTCTGCAAGTATTGGAATTTTGTGTTCTTCCATCTGTAAAAAAACGATCAGTGCCATAATTTTATCGTATGGTATCTATGTTCTGCTGTTTATCGGAAGTTTTCTTCCCTATCTGGTCACCTCGGTTGTCCGCATGTCAGGTGGTGTACCGGAAAAATCCTGCTGGGTGCTTCTGGTCAATCCGGGCATGTATCTGCTTGAATTTTTTACATGGAGTATGACCGGAACATCCGTGGCGGAAGAACTGATCACAAATTACGGGAAAACACTTTCTGTTTCGGGTGCTGCCGTACATTATGGATGGATGGCCGTTTCCACGCTTTTATTTGTGGCACTGGCATTTGTCTTTCTTCTGATTGCGATGCGGCGGATCAATCCGATGGCAGGATATGGAAGAAAACATGCAGGGGGAAAGCAGCATGGATGAAAAAGCATTTCTGTTGCAGGAAATCCGTTACAGCAAAAGAAAACAGAACGTAAAAAAGTTCCTGCGCTATGAAAGCACAGGAATTGCCGCAGGTGGAACCATCGCCATGGTGCTGGAAGGATGTGCGGTGTTTGTCCCTTTTTATACGGTGCATGTGTGGGCTGTTTTGGCAGTTTTGTGTGGTGCGGCAGCTGGAGGCATTTATACGGTAATGAAGAGATGTACCATGGTACAGGCAGCACAGCAGATCGACCGTTTCGGGTTTCAGGAACGGATCGTGACAGCATATGGGCGTATCGGAAAAGAGGGCAGTATCGACCGGATGCAGCGCAGCGATGCCGTGCATATGTTACAGGAAGACCATGCATGGAAAAAGGCGCGTGTTTGTCCGGACCGAAGGAAACTTGTGGCACTTTTTCTTTCCCTTGGGCTGGCGCTTGTTCTTTCGTTTGTGCCGTCCCCCGCGCATAAACAGGTGAAACAGCGGCATGCCATCCGGCAGGAAGCCCGGGAAAAGGAAAAAGAAATCCAAAAAGTGATGGATGCCTTAAAACAGACTGACACCGCTTCCATGACAAAAGAACAAAAGAAAGCCCTGCAGGAACTGATACAGTCACTGGCCTTATCGCAAAAAGAAATGCAGCAGGCAGATACGAAGCAGTCACTGGCATCTGCCGGGCAGAAACTTTCCTACAAGTATGGACAGGCGGCACAGATTTCCGGGGCGGATGCCCTGGCATCGGTACTTAAAAATATCCAGGTGAATACCAATACAGGAAACCAGCTGGCACAGGGGGATGTACAAAGCACTACACAAAACACTACACAAAGCGGTACGCAGCGTGGGGAATCCACGCAGTCTTCGGAAACCAGTTCCCAGGATTCCGGGGATGGGGAAGATTCGGGCAGTGGAAAGGACGGAAGTGGAAGTGGCAATGGAAGTGGAAGCGGAAACGGCAAGGGGACAGGAAGCGGAAACGGAAGTGGAACAGGAAACGGAACAGGCGGTGGACGCGGAACCGGATCCGGAGGGGGAACACATGATTATGTGAGTGTTCCGAATAAACTCGGAAACGACAGCAGTATCACAAAGGACAAGGGGGATTCGAAGAATTCCGATTATTACAAGGCGAAGAATGGTCTGGCATGGAAAGGCGAACACGTGGATTTAGATTCCGTGGTCGGCGATTACACGAAAGAGGCCTACGAAGGCATTGCCAATGGAAAATACCCGGCCGGCATGGAAGATGTCATCCGGAATTATTTTGAAAATCTGAACTGATGGAGAGGAGATCTTATGACAGAATATGAAGTATGCCAGCAGAACACCATGGCATGTGAACAGGAAATTGCAAAGGGAATTATCGGACAAAAAGACGTCATCCGCCAGGTCATGCTGGCACTTCTGGCGGGCGGAAATGTACTCTTAGAAGGTATGCCGGGACTGGGAAAGACCATGCTGGTGCGTACGATCAGCCAGGTGTGTGATCTGAGTTTCCAGAGAATCCAGTTTACCCCGGATCTGATGCCGAGTGACGTGACCGGTACCAACATCATCGTAAAAGAAGAGCAAAAAAGTGCATTCCGGTTTGAAAAGGGACCGATTTTTGCCAATCTGGTGTTGGCGGATGAGATCAACCGTGCCACGCCAAAGACACAGTCAGCTCTCTTAGAGGCCATGCAGGAACACACCGTGACGATCGGAACGACCAGCCATCAGCTGCCGGAGCCGTTTCTGGTGCTTGCCACACAAAATCCGATCGAAAACGAGGGAACTTATCCGCTGCCGGAAGCCCAGCTGGACCGTTTTTTGTTTAAAGTGCTGGTAAAATTTCCGGACCGGCAGGAACTGCGGGAAATCGTGGAACTGACGGAGGGAAACCATCCGCCAAAGATCGCAAAGGTCATGAACCGGGAAAGCCTGCTTGCAGCGCGCGCATGCGTTGCACAGATTCCGATTGCGGATGCCGTCATGGATTATATTCTGGATCTGGTTATGGCAACTCATGTAGACAATCCGTATATCCGGGAGGGGGCAAGCCCGCGTGCGGCACAGGCACTGATCCGCACAGCCAGGGCACGCGCGTTTATGGAAAACCGTCTGAATGTCTCGTTTGAGGACGTCAAATGTGTCGCACTTCCAGTATTGCGGCACAGGATTCTGCTCAGTTTCGATGCAGTATCGGAGGGGATTACGGAAGATGCGGTGATTGGGCAGATCTTAACAGAAAAGGAACAGGGACTGTATGCTTGATGCGGGAATTTATGAACAGCTGTCGCGGCTTGTGATCGCGATGAAACAGAAAAGCAGCCAGAATATGGCAGGAAACCGCAGATCCGTACAGAAAGGGACTTCTGCGGAATTTTCCGATTTCCGGGAGTATATGCCGGGAGATGATCTGCGCAGGCTGGACTGGAATGTCTATGCGCGGTCGGAGCGCATGTATATCCGGGAATATTTCGAAGAAAAGGAAGCAGTGGTATCGGTTATTTTAGATACCAGTGCATCAATGCACTATGGAAAAAAGAGCAAGGCAGAACTGGCACAGGATCTGTGCGCGGTGATTGCCTTTCTGACTTTGCACCATATGGACCGGCTGGTGCTGTATGACAGCAGCCAGATGGGAACTCCGCTTGTGGTTTCCGGGGGAAAGAATGCACTGCCAAAAGTACTTGGATGGCTGCAGGCACGTACATTTTCGGGGACAGAGACGGATTCTTTTTCCGCCGTGCGCCAGATGCAGAGGCATGGGGCGGGAGTTACCGTGATCGTCAGTGATTTCCTGACCGAAGCAGCGACAGATCCCACGCAGGATTGTCTGGAAAAAACGATGCAGTATCTGGACTTTACAAAACAAAGACCCGTGTTGCTTCAGACACTGTGTGCGGAAGAACTGCGTGTGACAATGGACGGTACGCGCAATCTGATAGATATGGAGTCCAAAGAAAAACTGCGCGTGACGATGCGTGCGGATGTGATTGCGCGCTATGAACAGGAACTGCAAAAGCTTTCTGTGCGGCTGAAAAAAAGTGCATCGGCTGCCGGAGGCACCTATATACTCTGTGATTCCGAAAAAGAGAGACGTGCGCTGATTTTAGAAGATTTAAGACCTTTGTTTGTCTGAGAAAAATTTGAGGATGGATTATGATATTTGAGAGTTTGTGGCCACTGGCATTTTTGCTGGCGGTTCCGGTTGTTGTGATTTTATATCTGCTTGTGCCAAAGGGGACAGACACACCAGTGTCTTCGAACCTGTTGTGGAAGAAGCTTTTTTATAATGAACAGTCTAAAACGTTCTGGGAAAAGTTTTTGCACAATCTGCTGATGTATCTGCAGATCGTGATCCTTTTGCTGCTTATTCTGGCACTGATGGCACCGTTTGTACAGCGTAAGGGTACAGGCAGTACGGACGTGGTGTATCTGATTGACACCAGCGGAAGCATGAAGCATCTCACCAAAGGGGGCAATACCCGCTTAGGGGAAGCCGTAAGTGAGATCAAAGAGCAGATTGCCGCTTCGGATGGGGCAAAAATATCCATTGTTACCTGTGACGGCACGGGAACCAATCTGCTTGCCGTCCATACTTCCGAGAAAAAAGCACTGTATCGGACGCTGGCAGACATCAAGGGCACGGACACAGCCGGATCGCTTTCCGATGCACTGGCAACCGTACAGACTGTGCAGAAAAAAGACAAAAAGAACGATCTGGCAGATGTCATCGTCTATACCGACGGCATAGGGGCAAAACAGACGAAAAATCTCAAAAGTCAGCTTCAGGCAACCATCCGCGTGGTGGGAAGTCCCGTTTCTAACGTGGCGAATACGTTTCTGTCCTGCACCAAAGACAGCAGTGGGGACACGTATACGGTTGCATCAGGCGTGACAAATTACAGCGATCATGCGGCAAATATGGAGATTACGCTGTATGAGGGAAAGAAAATTCTTGAAGTGCGTACACTTTCCCTTGCCGCAGACGAGACGTATACCTGCCTGTTTAAACAGGTGAACTGGGGAAACCAGCCGCTGCACACCGAGCTTTCCGCAGTGACATTTGCCGGCAGCAGCCAGAAGGATTCCTTACATGAGGATAACTGTGCCTATGCACTCAAAGACCAGGTTTCCACGAGCAAAGCCACACTGATCGGGGAAGGAAATACCTATATCGAAAAAGCGTATCTTGCCGTGACCGGAGAGAATCTTTCCAAGGCAAAAACAACGGATGCACTTGACCGTGACGATCCGGGGATTTGTATTTTTGATGCGGATACGGCAGTACAGGAATCTAATCAGCAGAAGGCGCGGATGATTTTTGCCAAAGAGGGAAAGAACGAGGAAAAAAATGTCAGCCTGTCCGCCGGCGATACCGAACTGACTTCCGGAATCCGGGACTTTGCGCTCGGGGTAAATCAGACGTATGTGTATGATCTGCCGGTCTGGGCCACGGGCTTTCTGTGGAACGGAAAGCAGTGCGCCGCATACTACGGGGAGCATGACGGAATCCGGGAGGTCGTACTCGGATTTGATCTGCGGGAATCGGATTTTGCCCTGCAGCCGGAGTTTCCGGTATTTATGAACCATGCGCTGCACTATCTTGAGGATAGTTCCCTTCTTTCCCAAAACGTCTATGATGCCGGAGATATTGTGCAGTTTCATGCATTAAACGGTGTGGACGTGCAGCAGATTGCAGCACCTACCGATCAGGCAGGACTGTTTACCGTAAAAGCGGGCGGCAGAAAGGAATCCTATATTGTAAAATTTGCATGCAGCAGCCAGTCGGATGGACGGATCACGGCAGGCGATTCCGGCAGCCGCAACACGATGCAGAGGCAGCTTGTGCGAAAGCAGATGCGCAATGTCATCCTTATCCTTGTGCTTCTTCTTATGATACTGGAGTGGATCTGTTATGTCCGGCAGATGCGTTACCGTGGGCGGTTTTATCTTGCGGTGCGTCTGGTGGGGCTTGCTCTTTTGGTGCTGGCTGTCTGTGGAATTTCGGTGCCGCTTTCCCACGCGAAAGATACAACCGTTTTTCTGGTTGATCTGTCGGAGAGCAATGCCGCAAATCTCACGCAGATGGAGCAGTATATGAGCCGGCAGGTCAAAGACATGCCAAAGAACAATCAGTATGCCATTGTAACGTTTGGAGCCAATGCGGTTGTGGAACAGTTTCTGACCAGTGAGAAACACAGTTTTCAGATTCTCTCGGCACCGGAGGCGGATGCAACCAACCTTGAGGAAGCCGTTTCCACAGGACTTTCCATGATCCCGGACAATGCGGCAGGACGGCTTGTGGTGCTTACGGATGGAAAGCAGACAAAGGGAAACATCGAGCATACGGCATCGGCACTGACGGCAAAAAACGTGCAGCTGTATTCGGTTCTCTATGAAGATACAAAGCAGGGGAGCGATGCCTATATCGAAAACGTGGAAATGCCGGAGTATCTTTATCCGGGTGATTCCTATTCCATGACGGTAACTGTGGAAAGCAACTATGAGACCGATGCGAAGCTGCAGCTTTTGCAGGGAACGGAGATGGTCAGTCAGACAGGCGTGCATTTAAACAAAGGCAGCAACCGTTTTGTTTTGAAACAGAAGGTAGTCGGTACCGATGCGCAGCAGTATACCGTGCGCGTGAAGGCACCGAAGGACACCTGTGAAAAAAACAATGATTATGGTACGTATGCAACGGTGGATTCCCTGCCAAAGATTCTGCTTGTATCCGGAATGGGAGAGGACAGCACACCGTTTTTAGGACTTTTGGATGCTGCCGGATGCAATTACCGGCAGGTATCCGCAGTCAGTGCACCGGATACTTTAAAAGAGATGCTGCAGTACAAGAGCATCATTCTGGAAAATGTGTACCGGACAGATCTGCCGGAGGGCTTTCTAAAAAATCTGAAAACTTATGTGAAAGACTATGGATGCGGTCTGGTGGCATGCGGCGGCGAGGACAGTTTTGCACTGGGCGGATATCAGGATACGGAACTGGAGAAACTTCTTCCGGTCGATATGCAGCTGCGCGGGGTAAATGAGAAACAGAATCTGGCAATGGTCATGGTGATTGATCATTCGGGCAGTATGTCGGAACAGACCGAAGGAGGCACCAATCTGGATCTGGCGATCGCGGCTGCCAAAGCGGCTGTGGATCAGCTGGATACGAAAGATGAAGTCGGTGTGGTAACCTTTGATGATGGTTACACCTGGCAGGTGCCGCTGGAAAAAGTGAAGGATAAAGACAAGATCCATCAAAGCATCGAGACGATCAGCGAAGGCGGTGGAACGACCATCAAACCGGCCGTGCGTGCGGCACTAAATGAAATCAAGAAGAGCAAGGCGCAGCTAAAGCATATTGTGCTTCTGACGGATGGACAGGGGGAAACCGAAAATTTTGAAGATATCATCAAGGACTGCAAGGATGCCGATGTAACTCTTTCCACGGTAGCGGTTGGAGAGTCGTCTGACAGACAGCTTCTGGAACGACTGGCAACGCAGTGTAACGGCCGCTATTATTATTCCGATATCTCAACCGATATCCCGAAAATCTTTGCACAGGAAGTATTTTTAAATGGAGATACGTATCTGCAGAACGGACAGTTTTCACTGAAAGGAAACAGCAGCAATGCCATCACGAAAAATCTCTTTGCCGATGGCTGGCCGCAGATCAAAGGGTACGTGAGTGCCTCTCCGAAAACCGGAGCCAATGTGCTGCTGGCATCTGCCGAAAAGGATGACCCGATTTTGTCTGTCATGCAGTATGGACTGGGGCATACGGTTGCGTGGAATACCGATGTGACAAACCGCTGGACCGCCGGGCTGGCACAGCAGAATGATTACGTGCAGCTGTGGAAGCGGATCATCGATTACAGTGCGGGAAATACAGCACTCGGCGAAGACCGTGTGGATGTAACTACCGTAAACGGAACAACGAAAGTTACCTATTATGCCAAAGACTACGCAGAGCAGACACAGGTGGAGGCTGTGTACACGGATCCGGATGGAAAAACGCATCAGGCGAAACTGACCGCAAGTGCGCCGGGAACTTATGAGGCACAGCTGGATACGACAGTCTCCGGTGTCTACAATCTGAGCGTGCAGCGGAAAAACGGCAAAAAAATCGAAAATGCCCTGACCACCGCAGCCGTGGTACAGTATTCGCAGGAGTACAAATTTGCGCTGACAAACGACAGCTTTTGTGCGTTCATCAAACAGTATGGAAAGATGCTTTCCCCAAAGAAGAATGTATGGAAGAAGTTAAAAACTTCCGGGCGGGCACGGGTTTGTCTGACCAATCCGCTTTTAATCCTTTTGCTTTTCGTATTTCTGGCAGATATCGCCATGCGGCGGTTTGCCTATGTTCCGCCAATGCCACACTGGACGAAGCCGGCAAAAAAAGCTATAATGACAAAAGAAAAAACAGCGGAAGACGGGCAGCCGGAGCCGGAAGCAGAAAAACCAAAGGAAAAGACAAAGAAAGCAAAACCGGAGGAAACGGCTTCCCAGACACTCGATACTTCTGCGCTGTTAAAGAAAAAAGAAAAGCGGAATCATTCCGTTTAAAAGAAAACAGGAGTCATTATGCAATCAGACAGCAATTTACGAGAAACGTTACGGAGTATCGATCATAAAAGTTATCCGGCATACAAATCCCTGCGGGGAAGTTACCGGTTTGCAGACTATGTGTTATCCATCGATCATGTGCAGGGAGATCCGTTTGCGGCACCTTCCCATGTGCGCGTGACCGTGGATGCAAAGGCAGCGGCATTTCCGGAATATGCCATGAAAAATACACGGACGCGCACAGCACTGGCAGATGAACTGCTGCGCACGTTTGCCGCACAGATCAACCACTTTACATTTAAGGCGAAGGGATCGGGCAAGAGCGGCCTGATCTCGGTAACCCACTGCGGACAGGAGATTCTGACCCGGACAGCCTGTGAAGTGAATGAAAAAGAAATCACCGCGCGTTTTGCGGTAGGATTTCCGGCAAACGGACGGACGATCAATGCCAGGGAACTGGAGAAAATTCTGTTTACCTATTTGCCGGAATGTGTAAAGCACTCATTTTATTATAAAAATCTCGATGCCCGCAGAATCCGGGATGCCGTGGAACTGGCAGAAGACCAGCAGGCAGTCCGTGACCAGCTGAAAGAACAGGGGCTGGTTGCTTTTGTTGCCGATGATGCGGTACTGCCACGGGAAAGCGGGATTTCCTCCCGGCCGATGAAACAGTCCGTAGCCTTTACCTCTCCGGAATCCCTTAGGGTGACGATGCAGCTTCCGCACAGGGGTGCGGTCACCGGTATGGGAATCCCGAAAGGAATCACGCTGATCGTCGGTGGCGGCTATCATGGAAAATCCACACTTCTGACTGCACTCGAACTGGGCGTTTACAACCATATTGCAGGGGACGGCAGAGAGTTTGTGATCACGGATGAGACAGCCTTAAAACTTCGTTCGGAGGACGGACGGTTTATCAAAGATGTCGATATTTCCATGTTTATCAATGACCTGCCAAACGGAAAAGATACCCATCATTTTTCAACGGAAGATGCCAGCGGAAGCACATCGCAGGCAGCCGGGATCGTGGAAGGCATGGAGGCGGGAAGCCGCCTGTTTCTGCTGGATGAGGATACGTCTGCGACGAACTTTATGGTAAGGGATGCATTTATGCAGAAAGTTGTCAGCCCGGACAAAGAGCCGATCACGCCGTTTCTTTCCCGTGCGCGCGATTTGTATGAGCAGGCAGGAATTTCTACCATCCTGGTAGCGGGCAGTTCCGGTGCCTTTTTCCATATTGCGGATACCGTGATCCAGATGGACCGCTACAAGCCGGTTGACATCACAAAAAAGGCGAAGGCATTGTGCAAAGAATTTCCGATTTCACAAGAAAAGCCACATCCGTTCGCCCTGCCACACAGTTACCGGATCATGGAAAAAGATAAAAACGGTGCCACAAAACGCAGGGATTACCGGAGCGGAGCCGTGCGCAAAAATGAGCCGGAGCGGTTAAAATTAAAAACCATGGGAACGGATGGATTCGCTATCGGAAAGCAGACCGTGGATCTGCGGTATTTAGAACAGCTGATCGACAGCGAACAGACTGCGTGCCTTGGCATGCTCTTAAAATATGCGGTCGAACACCTGGTGGACGGCAAACGGACAATTGCCGAAGTCGTTGTACAGTTACAGAAAGAACTCGAAACGTCCGGCATGCGTTTTCTGGCAGAAAACGGTATCGTTTCCGGCGGTTATGCCATGCCGCGGGTGCAGGAGATGTATTCCTGTTTTAACCGTTATCGTGTATAGAAAAAGGGAAGCACAGGAGAGACTATGAAAAGAATATTAGTTGTCGTTGACATGCAAAACGATTTTACGACCGGACCGCTGGGCAATGCAGAGTGTGCAGCAGTCATTCCGAAGGTCGCGGAAGTGATAAAAACAGGCGTGTATGACAGAATCATTTTCACCCAAGACACGCACCAGAGTAATTATCTGGATACGCAGGAAGGAAAGCGGCTGCCCGTCGTGCACTGCATCGAAGGAACCGAAGGCTGGGAGATTGCGCCTGTGATCCGTAAGGCAGCATCCTTTTATTCCAAAGAACAGATCGAGACGATCTGTAAGCCGGCATTTGGCAGTGTGCAGCTTGGCGAGTGCTTAAAGCAGTACTGCGGTGATGCAGAGGCACAGATTGATTTCTGTGGCGTGTGCACAGGTATCTGTGTCATCAGCAATGTCATGATTGCCAAAGCCTTTGTTCCGGAAGCGCGCGTGTGCGTGATTGAAAAAGCATGCGCCTGCGTAACACCGGAGTCGCACCGCACGGCGATCGAAGCGATGAAAACCTGTCAGGTGGATATACAGTAATTGTATCTTATTTAAGTAAGAAGAAAAGAGAAGAATTATGAAGTTAAATCAGATCATCACCAGTCTGCTGGAAACAGACATGTACAAATTTAGTATGGGAGAGGCCATCTATCACCAGTTCTCCGACTATAAAACCACATGGACATTCAAGTGCCGCAATACCGATGTGCACTTTACGGCAGAGATGGTGCAGGAGATCAAAGAGCAGATTAAGGCGTACTGCAGTCTGCGCTTTACGGAACAAGAGCTGGACTATCTGAACCGCATTACATGGATCAAGGGAAGCTATATTGATTTCCTGCGCCTGTGGCAGCCGCGCTATGAGGATTTTAAGATTTCGGATGAGGCGGAATGCGGACTTTCCATCGAGACATTCGGTACCTGGCTGAATACGTCCCTGTATGAGATCCCGACACTGGCGATTGTCAACGAAGTGTATTTCCGTATGGCTTACGATTATGACAGGCTCTACGCCAGTTTCCGGGACCGTCTGGAGCAGAAGATCAAAGATGCCAGCGGCAGATACGAGATCGGTTCGTTCAGTGAATTCGGACTGCGCCGCCGTCTTTCCGCAGAGGCACAGGAGCTTGCTGTCCGCAAGCTGAAAGAAGCAGAATTTCACGGGTCAGAATTTGTCGGAACGTCCAACGTCTATCTGGCAAAGAAATACAATCTGACACCGGTCGGAACCATGGCACATGAGTGGATCATGTGTGTCGGACAGGGAAATCACAAACATAACCCGGCATACTCCAACTGGTACGCGCTTGATGCCTGGGTACGCGAGTATGGCGTGTTAAACGGTATTGCACTGACCGATGCGATTACGACCGACTGTTTCCTGCGGGATTTCCAGCTGACCTATGCAACGTTATTCTCCGGCGTGCGTCATGACAGCGGAGATCCGGTGGAGTGGGGCGAAAAAATGATCGCACACTACCGGAAACTGGGAATCGATCCGGCAAATAAAACTTTATTGTTCAGTGATTCTCTTGATTTTGCACGGGCACACGAACTGTATGAACATTTTCGGAACCGCACAAAGGTGGCTTTTGGAATTGGCACCTATATCTCGAATGATACGGAGGTACCGGCACTGAATATCGTCATGAAAACCACGCTGTGCAACGGTATGGATGTCGCAAAGATTTCCGATACCCCGGGCAAGGGAATGTGTAAGAACCCGGATTATGTGCATTATCTGAAACGATGCATCGACTGGCGTATGAATCATGACAGATAAAAATTCTGATTTACAGACAAAGGAAGAAGGAACAGACCTATGAATTATACAGAGTGTATCGAACAGGCGAGAGGCCGTATCGGATCTCACTGTAAGGCGTGCTGGGAATGTAACGGCAGAGCCTGTAAAAACCAGATGCCGGGGCCGGGAGCCAAAGGCATCGGCGATACCGCCATCCGAAACTATGACAAATGGAAAGAAATCCGCGTCCAGATGGACACTCTGGTCGAAAACCGTCCATGTGATACGACACTGGAACTGTTTGGCAGAACGTTTCAGTATCCGTTTTTTGCAGGTCCGGTAGGTGCCGTGCAGCTGCACTACGGAGACTGCCTGAATGATATTTCCTACAACGATATTCTCGTTTCCGCCTGTGCGGCATCCGGCATCGCTGCTTTTACCGGAGACGGAACCGACAGCAATGTCATGGTCGCAGCGACAAAAGCGATCAAAAATGCCGGCGGACTGGGAATTCCGACTGTAAAGCCGTGGAACATCGAAGTGATCCGGGAGAAAATGGCGATGGTAAAGGATTCCGGTGCCTTTGCCGTGGCAATGGATATCGATGCGGCCGGACTGCCGTTTTTAAAGAATCTGACCCCACCGGCCGGAAGCAAATCGGTGGAGGATCTGCGTGAAGTGAAACAGGCGGCAGGGCTGCCGTTTATCGTCAAAGGAATCATGACCGTCAAGGGTGCCATGAAGGCAAAAGAAGCCGGGGCCGATGCGATCGTTGTGTCAAACCACGGCGGGCGTGTTCTGGATCAGTGTCCTGCCACCGCAGAGGTGCTCGAAGAGATCGCAAATGCAGTCGATGGCTCCGTGAAGATTTTTGTCGACGGAGGCATCCGTTCCGGTGTGGATGTGTTTAAGGCACTGGCACTGGGAGCCGATGCGGTGATCATTGCCCGTCCGTTTGTGACTGCCGTGTATGGCGGAGCGCAGGAAGGCGTTGAGGCTTATGTCAATAAGATCGGAAGTGAGCTGAAAGATACGATGGCAATGTGCGGTGTGGCTTCGCTGAAGGAGATCACACGGGATTGTGTCAGAGTGTGAGAATTACATATTGGGAAAGGATGAAACGTTTGTGTTCGTGGCGGGTGCCATGGATATGGGCGTTTTTTCTGTTGAGGTGAGAAAATGGATAGATTTTGTTATATTTTTTGCTGAAAAAGGTTGGTTGATGTAAAAATGTGATATAATAGAAAATAAAAATAAGGGATTAGGGAAGAAATATAGGAAAGTGTACGGTTTATGGGACGGAAAAAGAAGTAGTATATAGGAAAAAGTGTATTTGGTCTGAAGGATAAATATGAGGCAGTGTATGCAGTGCATAACGATAAAAAGCATATGCATGGGCACATTGTTTTTAATAGCGTTAGTTTTGAAACAGGTATGAAGCATGAGTGCAGAAAAGGGGAATGGAAGCATCGTATGCAGCCGATTACAAACAGACTCTGTAAAGAGTACGGACTGTCTATTGTGCCACCGGAGTATGTAAAAGAGCCTAAGAATTTATCAAGGAAGGAATGGGAGCGTGAACAATGCTTTCGAAAAATGATTCTGGCAGATGCAGAGTTTTGTCAGAGTCAGGCGGGAAGCTTTGAACATTTTATATTCCTGATGAAGAGAATCGGGTATCAGTTTGAGTATGGGAAGTACCTTTCGGTAAAGGTTCCAGGTGGTAAATGGTATCATGAACTGGATAAGCTGGATGAACGCTTTTCAGAAGAAAAATTCCGATTTTACCTGGATATGCCTTTTGTCCGTCCGGGATTTGTTGTGGGTAATACTGTAGCAATTCATAAACGTGGAATAACAGATTTTCAGATGAAGTATTACCGAAGAATCTACCAGGCGAGAATGGTGGAACAGCGTCGATTTGATAAGCATTCTGCATATCTTGCGAAAGAACTGGAGCGTATGAATCAACTACAGGAACAGTATCTTTTCCTTGTGAATAACAATATCAAAACTGTGGAGGGACTTGTGACTTATCAGGTTCTGGGCGAGCGGGATGTAGAGAAAATCTCTGAACGTCAGCAGGAATTGTATCAGCAGAACAGAGCAAGAAAACGCGCTTGCAAAAC
>ENA-OUQH01000527-OUQH01000527.1-human-gut-metagenome-genome-assembly--contig:-NODE-527-length-28153-cov-5.356360_pt1 | contig 28153 bp, 26 predicted proteins | sample MGYA00237948_ERZ548828 | MGnify/ENA primary metagenome ERZ548828 (study PRJEB26490, sample SAMN05194711) | human gut metagenome | biome: terrestrial biome; feature: human-associated habitat; material...
ATGTTCACATTGAACTTTTCGCACATCTTCCAGCACTCATCCAGCAGATTCACATAGCCGCCATTGGTGTGGGAACGCATCATCATTCTCTCATAGCAGCGAACGAGGTCGGCAAGCGCCTGATCCTTGTTGTCGGTGCTGATGGGCAGGTAGCTGAGCATTGCCTCCATGTCGTTTACGCAGGTGACACCCCAGCAGTGCTGAGTCCAATAGGTGAAGTTGGTATAATAATGTGCGGGGCACGCCCAGACGAGGCAGCGGTACTTGGGCTTGGGTGCGTTTGCGGCCTTATCCTTTTCGTAGCCCTTGAGCATCATCTTGGTGACCTTGCGGTCGGTCTTGAGCATGAATTCGTCCATGCAAGCCGCAGCCTGGAACTCATACTCGCGCTGGAGCGCAAGTGCAGCGCCGCAGACCTGGGGATAGTCGGTGCAGTTGACGTCCCACTTTTCGACCATGCAGCGGGAGCTTTCGTTGTACATCTCGGCGTTTTTCCAAAATGCGTCCCAGTCCCACTTTACGCCGAACTGCTGCTCGAGGAATTCGATGCCCTTTTTGAGGTTCTTGATCGCGTAGGTCTGTACCTCGGGCTCGTTTATTCTCTGCGGGGGAGTTATCTGGAACGAGGGCAGATCCTTGAAGTGGCGGGTGAGGATATTCGTCTGCGAGATCGCACCATCGCAGGGCATGGTGCCGGTGAAGTAGCACTTGCCGACGCGGGGATAGTCGTCCACAACGGCGCAGCCGCACTCGGAGGCGGGCTCGGGGCAGACGTCTGCCGGCAGACCCAGATGCTCCATGGCGTCGATGTAGTACATGCTGGCGTTCTGATCCACCTCTGAGGGCAGACCGATGGCAAACATGGCAATGTCGATCCATTTGACCGTGGGAAAGCCCATCATGATCAAATGAGGGGTCATCTCGTCGAACATTACGGTGCTCTCCCGCAGCCTTGCGGCCCGCTTGCTGTGGGGGCGCAGGTTCTCGTCCCGGACGATTATGTCTCGCACACCGAGAACCGAGTTGTGCAGAACCGAGAAGAACTGGTTGTGGGCATAGCGCAGCTCCTTGCCGCGCAGACCCATGGTGTGCCGGTCCACCATGTGTGCAGCGGTGAGATAGGACACCATCCAACGGTAGCGCATCATGGCTTTTACCATGAGGATGGGGTGACAGCCCAGCTTTACGGCCATGAAGCCGTAGAGATAGAGCCAGCGGAAAAAGTCGTAAAAGGTGTCCCGGAAGCCGCGCCATTCGCGGGCGCGGAAAGCACGGTGATTGGCGTCGTAGAACCGGCCCAATCCCTTGCCGGTTTTGGGGTTATACGCCATATTATTTCTCCTCCTTTCGGGCTGCGCGAAGTTTCTTCATCTCAATACTCTCCACAAAAGCCTGCACTCTGGTGCGAAGCTGGCCGCTCTGTCCCACGATATAGGGTCTGTCGATGGAGAGAACCTGAATCCCGTAATCTCTGGGCATTATCTGGTTGGCAATGACCCGCTCATAGGACCAGTAGGTGCAGAACTTCATCTGCTCATAAATGGCGCCGTCCGCCCTGAAATCCCTGACGAGCTGAGCCACATGGTCATTGCGGTATTTGACCCTGTGCAGAGCGCTCTGGCGGGGGCACTCAGTGTTTTGCAGGTACCAGCGGCAGACCTGAGTCAGGGCGTCCTCCTGCTCGGAAAGCGCAATCTCCTGCCGGCCGGGAAAGCTGCCGTAGCAGAAGCGATCCGCCACCACCAGAGCGCCGCAGCTCTCGATCAGCCTGATCAGATTGGGATCATCGATTTCGGAACCGACCACTGCCACCCGAACCCGGTAATTCTTCTCGGCGTCAACCTGACGAACCCGGATCTCCTCCAGCGTCTCCCGCAGCAGGGGCAGAATCAGCCGCTTGGGACAGGTATAGCTCACCAGAACCAGAACGGCAAACTCATATCCGGTTATGGGCGGAAGGTCCAGCTTGCGCAGCTCCCCGATCTCCGTGAGGATGCGGCAGACCTCGTTGTGCTCCCGGACTGCCGCGCGGATGGCGGCGTCCGAAGTGTCCACTCCGTAGTTTTCCCGCAGAGGCTTCAGTATCTTTCGGGAGAGCTGTTCACGGATATGCTCAACGCAGTCCTCATCGTCAGAGTAGGGGATGTCCAGATTGCAGTAGAAGAACTTCTTCTTGTCCTCTCCCTGCATATGCATGATCTCCATGTTCTCAACGGCGCGGTTGTTGGCTTCGCAGACGTCAACTCCGGCCATGGCGTGGAGAAAGCCGTAGTTGCCCTCCAACGCCCTCTCCAGAAGCGCCCTTGAAAATTCACAGCTATTGTTTGCCATGTAATAGGTGGCTAACTCCATGGAGTTGGTGTGCGGGGCACGGAGCCGGACCGAGAAACAGTTCCCCAGGTTCAGCAGTACCTCCGGCGCATGGAAACAGGTGTAACCGATGGCCAGGTCCCCCTCCGCCTCCGCTTTCCTCACTAACTCGTTGTTTGCGTCTTCCAGAAGATTCTCGAAGTAGATCAAATGCTTCAGTTCTTTCATTGCCGCCCTTCTTTCTCTGTGCTATTTTTTCTCTCCCACTTGTGTCAGCCAAACTGACACAAGTGGGAATACGCAAATCCCGATGAATCGGGATTTGAAGTGTATAAAGTTATTTGCCGCTCAAAGCCCTTACGAAAAGCTGGCTTAAATGGAGCATCCGGCTGTCGTAGTCCAACTCTCTGGCGCTGGGCGTGCCGCCGATGGAAAGGCGCTGCATGATTCCAAGAATTGCGTCATAGGAGTTGTAGTAAATCTCCCGCACGTCCACATCCGGACTGATGGAGCCGTCCAAAAGTCCCTTCCGGATAGCCTTGGCCATGGGACCGTTGGAGGCTTCAAAGGGCTCAGGGGGCTGGTTCCTGATCTCGTGGAGCCTTCCCGCACTGTGCAGCGTCAGCTCCGCATCCAAGGTGAACCTCATCCCCTTGGGATCCACCCGGTAGAGTCTGGAATAGCAGACAAAAAGCTTTGCCGCATCCTCCAAGCCGGTCGTGCTGTCTCCGGGGCTGTCGTCCTGAAACATCCGGTCAATGCGTTCCAACACCCGGTTCCAGTACAGCAGGGAAGCAGACAAAACCAGATCCGCCTTGGTTTCAAAATACCGGAACACCGAACGCTCGGTAAGCCCGGACAGCCGGGCAATGTCTGCAATCTTTGTTTTCTCGATTCCGTTTTCAAGAAAACAGTCCAGGGCCTTTTCCGTAACCAGCCGGATGTTTTTCTCCCGTTGTTCCTCGTGCGGCAAGTAATGCTCCCTCCCATGTATCTGTCAGTTGAACTGACAGATACAATATACACCGGGAACAAGGATAAGTCAAGCCCCGGTTATGTTCATTTCACATTCTCCTTTGCGGTTTTGCAGGATGCAATCAGCATAACACGCAAAGATGTACATTTTGCAGAAAGAGTTTTATACGAGCGTTCGTCAATGTATTTTGTACTATGGAGTATCCACCACATCTTCAAAGGCTATAATTACACAGTTAAAAGTATAGTACGCTCTTTGTCAAATCACAAGATTTTACCTCGCCAATTCTGCGCCGTTTGTCGATTTTTCTCCCACCATTCAGGCGTTACGTGGTTCAAATCCACCCACCGCTAAATTTTTCCGACGACTTTGCTCAGTTAATTTGAAGTAAAAGGTGCGCGGAATTTTTGGTCTGAAAACGCAAAAACCGGCCTCGGAGCGGTACTGTCGACCGTTCCGAAGCCGGTTTTCTCTGATGTTACAGTATTATGGGCTATTTCAGCCCCAAAAACAAGAAAATTGCCTGATTTATCCGGTAGACAAATCAGGCAACTTATTTGGCGGAGAAGAAGGGATTCGAACCCTTGATACCCTTATGGGGTATACACGATTTCCAATCGTGCGCGCTCGACCAACTACGCGACTTCTCCGTGTTTGCTCAAGTGAACATGCTATTCAATTATCAGCTTGGTTATTATAATTCACAGGCCACACAAAGTCAAGCATTTTTTTGCCCCAACAGCATATTTCGGAATTTTGCAGTTGACAATGGCGTTATAACTGTGTATACTGCATATATACAGTTATAACTAGGTGGCGCGTATGACCATAATCATCGACAACAAAAGCGGCGTGCCGATATACGACCAGATATATTCTCAGATAAAGGCGCAGATAATCGGCGACGCGCTGCGGCAGGATGAGGCGCTGCCCTCGATACGCAGTCTCGCCAAGGATCTGCGCATCAGCGTCATCACGACAAAGCGCGCCTATGACGAGCTGGAGGCCGAGGGCTTCATATATACGCTCCCCGGCAAGGGCAGCTTTGTCGCGCCGAAAAACACGGAGCTGCTGCGGGAGGAAAACCTGCGCCGCATCGAAGAGCACATGCGCGAAATTTCTGCACTCGCCGTGCAGAGCGGCCTGACGCGGCAGGAACTGAGCGAGATGTACACATTGATTTCCGAGGAGGAGTTGACATGAACGCAATAGAAATAACCGGCCTGCGGAAGGCATACCCCGACTTTGAGCTGGCGGGGCTTGATCTCTGCTTGCCGGGCGGCTGCATAATGGGGCTTATCGGCGAAAACGGCGCGGGCAAGAGCACGACCATCCGCCTGATACTCGACATGATAAAGCCCGACGCGGGCAGTATAAAGCTCTTTGGCCGCCCGAACTCCGAGCGCGCGCTCAAGGAGGACATTGGAGTTGTGCTCGACGAAGTAGGCTTCCCCGACTGCCTGACCGCCGCGCAGGCAAACAAGGTTCTGCGCAAGGCGTACAAGAACTGGGATGAGGACGCGTTTTTCGGATACCTGAAAAAGCTGAGCATCCCCGAAAGCAAGCCCTTCGGCGATTTCTCGCGCGGGATGAAAATGAAGCTCGGCATCGCGGCGGCGCTGTCGCACAACTCGAAGCTGCTTATCCTCGACGAGGCGACGAGCGGGCTTGACCCCGTCGTGCGCGACGAGGTGGTGGAGCTGTTCTCGGACTTCACGCGTGACGAGGAACACTCCGTTCTGATCTCATCGCACATTGTCAGCGATCTCGAAAAGCTCTGCGACTACATAGCTTTCCTGCACCAAGGCCGCCTTATGCTATGCGAGGAGAAGGATGCGCTGCTGGCCGAATACTGCTTCGCGCGCGGTACAGCGGCGGAACTGGACGCGATAGACCGCGGCAGCATGATTGGCCGCCGCGACGGGCGCTATGGCAGTGAGGCCATAATCCGGCGCGCCGCGGCTCCGGCTGGGCTGAGTCTCAGTCCGGTGAGCATCGAGGAGCTGTTCATATTCATGGTCAAGGAGGGCGGCAGGCAATGAGCGCACTGATTTTGAAAGACCTTTACATTATGAAAAAATACTGCCGTTCGGTGCTGTTGATGGTGGTGATATTCTGGGGCGCGTCGATATTCGCCGATTCTGGGAACCTATTCTGGACATTTTTCCCCGTGATAGTCGGCTCGGTCACACCGGCGACGCTGCTGTCATATGACGAAAAGTTCCGCTGGAACCAGTATTGCGATACGATGCCGATAAGCCGCGCTGCCGTTGTGGCGGAGAAATATGTGCTGACTGCGGCGACGGTGCTGCTGCTCACAGCGGGTTCTGTCGCCGTGCAGCTGATGGCATCCGGCAGGACGGGCGAAGCGCCGGACGATCTCGGCCTAATTGCGGCGCTGACCTTCACCGTCGGTCTGCTGCCGCCGTGTGTCATGCTGCCCGCAGTGTATAAGTTCGGCATGGAGAAGGGGCGCATCGTGTACTATTTCTGCATCGGCGCCGCCTGCGCGATACCGTTCGCGCTGCCATCTAACGCGCTGGACGGTGGTATGAGCACCGCGTCGGTGTTCTTGCTGCCGGTCATCGCGGCGGCGCTGTTCGCCGTGTCGTGGGCGATATCCACGGCGGTATACAGGAAAAAGAGCTTGTGAAAACCATGGGAGCTTTATTGATGAACGAGATAATAACGGCGCTCGAAGCGAAATATCATCTGCTGGGCATGATCGTATACGGGTCATATGCGGATGGTACAAACAACCTTAACAGCGATTTCGACGCGCTGCTTCTGACCGACAGCGGTTCGGAGCTGCACGACAGTTCCGTGATATCCGGCGTTGAACTTGATGTTTGGGTATATCCGCGAGTTAAAATCGAAGCCCCTCACGATGCCTACGAATTTCTGCAAATTTGGGACGGCATCATTATCTCCGATGAAACGGGGCTTCTTTCGAGCCTGCAAACGGAAGTCCGCGAGTACATACACAGCACGGCAGCAAAGGGGCGGGAGGAAAACCTTCAGAATCTCAACTGGTGCAGGAAGATGCTGGCGCGAACAGAACGCGGAGACTTTGAAGGACGATACCGCCGATGCTGGCTGCTGACTGACAGCTTGGAGATTTACTGCAACATCGTCGGTGAATACTTCTTCGGTGCTAAAAAGGCACTGCGATATATGCAGCAGTACGCCCCTGATGCAGCCGCGGTGTATGACGCGGCACTCAGCAGTCCCACATTCGAAAACCTGCAACGATGGATAGAGATTCTGGAAAAGAACTTTGCCACCCGTTTTCCCGACAACTAACAAACACCCCCAATGCGGAGAATTCTCCGCATTGGGGGTGTTTCATTATCCGATCATTTCTCAAGCACGCGCAGGAACTGTTTTGTCCGCTCCTCCTGCGTCTCGTGGAACACCTGCTGCGGCGTTCCCTGCTCGACTATCGTGCCGCCGTCCATGAAGATCACGCGGTCGGACACGGCCTCGGCAAAGCTCATCTCGTGCGTGACGATGACCATCGTCATCTTCTCCGCCGCGAGCTGCTTTATGACGTTCAGCACCTCGCCGGTCAGCTCCGGGTCTAGCGCGGACGTCGGCTCGTCGAAGAACAGCACTTCGGGCTTGAGCGCAAGCGCGCGCGCAATGGCGACGCGCTGCTGCTGTCCGCCGGAGAGCTGGTGCGGATAGTAATCCAGCTTGTCCGCAAGGCCGACGCGTGCGAGCAGCTCCTCGCTCTTCGCGCGGAGCTCGGCGTATATCGCCTTCCTGTTTGCGCGGAAATCCGACCGCTCTTTGGCCTGAAGCCGCGGCGCGAGCATGACGTTCTCCAGCGCCGTATACTGCGGAAACAGGTTGAAATTCTGGAAAACCAGCCCGAAGTGCAGGCGATTGCGGCGTATATCTGCGTCGCTCAGCGTTTTCCCGCTGCCGGAATCAAACAGCGTCTCGCCGTTAACGGAGATGCTGCCGCTGTCAGGCAGGCCAAGGAAATTCATGCAGCGCAGCAGCGTGGTCTTGCCGCCTCCGGACGGGCCGATGACGGACAGCGTCTCTCCCTGCTCCAGCGAGAAGCTGATACCCCGCAGAACCTGCAATGATTCGAAGCTCTTATATAAATCTTTTACCTCAAGCAGCGCCATGTCCGCACCTCACACCTTGAAATAGTCCAGCTTTTTCTCCAGCTTGCCCAGCAGCACCGTCAGTATGCCGCTGAACAGCAGGTAGTAAACGCCGGTGAAAAACAGCGGCCAGATAATGCCCTGCTTGATGAATCGTTCGCCGTTCCACATGATCTCGTACACCGCGATAACGCGCACGAGCGAGGTGTCCTTAACGAGCGTGATGATCTCGTTACCGATGGGCGGCACGATGCGCTTTATGACCTGCATCAGCGTGACCTTGAAGAATATCTGCCCCTTGGTCATGCCAAGCACCTGCCCCGCCTCGTTCTGCCCCTTGGGGACGCCCTCGATGCCGCCGCGGAATATCTCCGAAAAATAGCAGGCATAGTTGAAAATGAACGTGACGATGGCCGCGACGAAGCGTCCGCCGCTGCCGCTGCCCCACCAGTTGTTTCCGAGGAGCATGCCCGGCCCGTAATATATAATAAGTAGCTGCAGCATCAGCGGCGTGCCGCGCACTATCCACACGATGAACTTCACCGGATATTGCAGCAGCTTGAGCCGGTTCATGGAGCCGAGCGATATCAGCAGTCCGAGCGGAATGGCTCCGGCCAGCGTCAGAGCGAATATTTCAAGCGATTTCAGAAAACCCTGATTCAGGGACGACAGAACGGTTTGGAACATATCAGACCTCGGTTAAATTTATTTGGGCAGACCAAGCTCCCCTTTCGGGGAGCTTGGAATATCGCCGGTATTATTTTGCTATGACGGACTCCTGTACGCCGTACTGGTTGGCTATCTCCATGACCGTGCCGTCAGCATATGCGGCCTTGTAGAACTCGTTGAACTTCGCCGCGAGGTCGCTTCCGGAGCGGAAGCCGACGCCGTATTCCTCACTGGTGAGAGCGACAGTGTAGGTCAGGTCGGGGTAGCTCGTGCCCTCGCCGATCATCGCGCCAGCCATCAGCAGGTCGATGATGCAGGCGTCGGATGTGCCGGCGGAGACCTCCATCAGCGCGTCCGCCTGGGTCAGCACCGCGGTGTAGTTAAGTCCGGCCTCGGTCGCGGCAGCTTCACCGGCGGAGCCGGATTCGACCGCGAAGTTCAGCTCCTTGAGGCTTTCAACGTCCTGATACTTGTCGGCAACATCCTTGTTCACAACGACGACCTGCGCGTTGTTGCAGTAGGCTTCGCCGCAGCTCATGGTCTTCGTGACTTCGTCGGTCAGGGTCATGCCGTTCCAGACACAGTCGATGCTCTTGGCGTTCAGCTCAAGCACCTTGTTGTCCCAGTTTATCTCAACGAACTCCGCCTTGACTCCGATGTTCTCGGCAAAGGCCTTGGCCATGTCAGCATCGAAGCCGATCCATTCGCCGGACTCGTCCTGATAATCCATCGGCGCGAAGTCGGTTATGCCCACAATGAGCGTTCCCTTGTCCTGAACATACTTCAGGTCGCTGTCGGCGCCAGAATCCTTTGCGCCGCAGGCGCACAGCGCGAGCATCATTATAACGGTAAGAGCAATAGCAATTATCTTTTTCATTTTGTGCAGTCTCCTTTTTGCTTCAGCATGGTAGTATAATATCACATTAGCGTAATAAAGCAAGAGTTTTCTTCGCTGCATGTTGTGCATTTTTTGCACAGCGTTTCCGGCAAAAATGTTAGACGTGGCTATTTAATTCCTACTGAATTTATGGTAGATTAAAGTCGTAGGAATTAAAGGAGACTTGTTATAATGAATGTTACCAGCAAAGGCCGTTACGCGCTCATGGTCATGATTGACCTCGCCCAGCATCCGGACGACGGCTTCATATCGCTCAAGACCATCGCCGACAGGCAGGGCATTTCGATGAAGTACCTTGAGATGATAGTCGGCAGCCTGAAGAAAGCGGAGCTTGTGGACAGCATCCGCGGCAAGGAGGGCGGCTATAAGCTCAACCGCGCGCCGGAGGAGTACACCGCCGGCATGATCCTGCGCTGCATCGAGGACAATCTCGCCCCCGTCTCCTGCATCAGGTACGGCAGCATCACCTGCGACCACGCCAGCAACTGCCTGACCGTTCCGATGTGGAAAGAGCTGGACGATATCACAAACGCCTACCTCGACACCGTCAGTCTCTCCGATCTTCTCACCGGCGAAAAATGGCGCGGGAATAAAAACGTTGACAAAAGCTGAAGCTATGGTATAATTCCTATCAGAATGATAGGAGATTAAAGTACCGCAGGATTAAACAGCCTAGAAAGGAAAGAAAACCATGTTCGTATATGCCGACAACGCAGCCACTACCTGCGTCAGCAAGACCGCACGCGAGGCGATGATGCCCTACCTCACCGAGAGATACGGCAACCCCTCCAGCCTGTACGCCTTCGCACAGATAGTCACCGAGGATCTCGCAAACGCTAGAGCCACCGTTGCCCAGTGCATCAACGCCGAGCCGCGTGAGATATACTTCACCTCCGGCGGCAGCGAGGCGGACAATCAGGCCATAATTTCCGCCGCGAAGCTCGGCGCGAAGAAGGGCAAGAAGCACATCATCTCCACCAAGTTTGAGCATCACGCCGTGCTGCACACTCTCAAGAAGCTTGAAAAAGAGGGCTGGGAGGTCACGCTGCTGGACGTCCATGAGGACGGCGTCGTCCGCGTTGACGAGCTGCGCGACGCTATCCGCGAGGATACATGTCTTGTGACCGTGATGTTCGCCAACAATGAGATCGGCACCGTGCAGCCCATCACCGAGATCGGCGCGATCTGCCGTGAGCGCGGTGTTCCATTCCACACCGATGCCGTTCAGGCCGCGGGGCACATGCCCATCGACGTCAAGGCCATGAATATCGACATGCTCTCCATGTCCGGCCATAAGTTCCATTCGCCGAAGGGCGTGGGCGTGCTGTACGTCAAGCGCAATATCCCCCTGCTGTCTCTCATCGAGGGCGGCACGCAGGAGCGCGGCAAGCGCGCCGGCACTGAGAATATGGCGGGTATAGTCGCTCTGGCCGCGGCGCTCAAGGAGTCCTGCGACAATATGGAGGCCAACAACGCCAAGATCATCCCCATGCGCGACAAGCTCTTCGCGGAGCTGTCGAAGATCCCCCACAGCAAGATAAACGGCAGCCTTGAGCATCATGTTCCCGGCACGGTAAACATGTGCTTTGAGGGTATCGAGGGCGAGAGCCTTCTGCTGTTGCTGGACGATAAGGGCGTCTGCGCCTCCTCCGGTAGCGCATGCACCTCCGGCTCGCTTGACCCCAGCCACGTTCTGCTCGCGCTCGGCCTGCCGCACGAGATAGCGCACGGCTCGCTGCGCTTGTCCATCGGCGAATACAACACCATGGAGGAGATCGACCACATTATCAAGGTCGTCCCCGAAGTCGTCGAGTACCTGCGCAACATGTCCCCCGTGTGGGACGAGCTTGAAAAGGGTCAGCGCCCGCATCTGATATAATAAAAAGCTACCGCTTTATAAATAGGAGGAACTAATTATGGCACTTTACAGCGATAAGGTTATGGATCATTTCCAGCATCCCCGCAATGTCGGCAAGCTCGACGACGCTGACGGTATCGGCGAGGTCGGCAACGCCAAGTGCGGCGACATCATGCGCATGTATATAAAGGTCAAGGACGACGTCATCACCGACTGCAAGTTCAACACTTTCGGCTGCGGCAGCGCTATCGCGACCAGCTCCATGGCGACCGAGCTTATCAAGGGCAAGCCCATCAGCGAGGCGCTGGAGCTGTCCAACAAGGCCGTCGTTGAGGCGCTGGACGGCCTGCCCGCCCACAAGATTCACTGTTCCGTGCTGGCGGAGGAAGCTGTCCGCGCCGCCGTCAAGGATTATTATGACAAAAACGGCATCGCCTACGATCCGGAGAAGTTCCAGATCCACGACTGCGAGCACTGCCACGACGAATGATTTGAGCGGCACCTGATTTTGTTACATCTTTTATCCCCTCATTATCCCCCATTCTGAGTCATCGGAATGGGGGATAAACGCACGTTTGGGACGTATTTGAGGCGCCCGCACTGAATGCGCCATCGTAGGGGACGGACTCTGTGCCGTCCCGTATTACATTATTCCTTGTGATGTATTCTTTCTTTTTTACTCTGCTCACATCTCGACTCTGGTGACCCCTCAGTCGGCTCCCGCCGACAGCTCCCCTAAAAGGGGCGCCAAGGGGGTGGAGCAACAGCTGCGTCAATCCGAAATTTTCACCGCGGAGCACCGCCCCGCCGCGCCAGTCCGAAACCTTTGCTGCGAAGCGCTGCCCCTTCTAGGGTAAGTCCCCAGTGCGCACACTGGGGAAAGGGGTCGCCAGACTCGGTCTGCTGCCATTATGGAAAAGAAAAGGCAACATAAAGTCCTGTCATTGCGAGACCGGTGCACACACCGGTCTCGCAATCCGCATCCCCTATGCACCGCAAGTGGAATGCACATTATGCCGGAAGAGAACGGATTCCCACGCCGCTCCGCTCCTCGGAATGACAAGCAGAGTTTAAGATTGTGCGTCAGTTTGTCATACGGCGCAAAGTTTACGAGAATTCTCTCCCTCAGTCGCTCCGCGACAGCTCCCTCATCAGTGGGAGCCAAGGGGCTGGTCAATCTTCTCCCTCCCCCTCCCCTCAAAATTTTTCGGAAAAATAAAGGGAAATATTTTTTTGCGTCGTATAAGAGAATCAGACGGGTTACTTACCCCAAAACGACACAAAGGTGGTGCTGCAATGTCCTGTCCCAGAGAAGAACGAGAACGCGCCGAGCATTACATAATCGGCCCATATGGCCTTCTGTCCGAGAATTCGCGCGGACGCCTTACGCCCGAAGACGAATGCTGCATCCGCACCTGCTTTCAGCGGGATATCGACCGTATCACCCACTCCAAATCCTTCCGCCGCCTCAAGCACAAGACGCAGGTCTTTCTCCAGCCGGAGGGCGACCACTACCGCACGCGCCTGACCCACACGCTGGAGGTCAGCCGCCTTGCGCGCACCGTCGCGCGGGCGCTCGCGCTGAACGAAGATCTAGCCGAGGCGATAGCGCTGGGGCACGATCTGGGGCATACCCCATTCGGCCACGCCGGAGAGCGCGCGCTGGCGAAGATATACCCCGGCGGCTTCAAGCACTACGAGCAGAGCCTGCGCGTTGTGGACATTCTTGAGCGCGACGGCCGCGGCCTGAACCTCTGCTACGAGACGCGCATGGGCATCCTGCACCACACTCACGGCGCGCCGGACGACACGCCGGAGGCCGTCGCCGTGCGCCTGTGCGACCGCATCGCCTACGTCAACCACGACCTTGACGACTCGATCCGCGCCGGAATACTCACCGACGCCGACGTGCCGGAGCTTATCCGCAAGAACTGCGGCGAGCGCAACAGCGAGCGCATCAACTCCATCCTGACCGATCTCATCGAAAACAGCGCGGGCGGCGTGCTGAAAATGTCGGACATGATGCAGAAAACCTTTGACTTTTTCCACGCCTTCATGTATTCTGACGTCTACACGAATCCGCGCGCCAAGAGCGAGGAGAGCAAGGTCGAGGGCATCCTCAGCCGCCTCTACGACTACTACACCGCGCACCCCGACGCGCTGCCGGAGGATTTCCGCGGCATCATCGAGCATGAGGGCACGGAGCGCGCCGCGACGGACTACATATCCGGCATGACCGACGGCTACGCCATGGAGAAATACGGCGAGCTGTTCATCCCCTTCGCGTGGACGGTCAAATAACAACGCATACTACAATTGGAGGTGAGCGCATGGCCTTTTCCGAAAGCTTTCTCACCGAGCTTGTGGAGCGCAACGACATAGTGGACGTCGTGTCCGGCTATGTGCGGCTGAGCAAGAAGAGCGGGTCGAACATGTTCGGCCTCTGCCCGTTCCACAGCGAGAAAACGCCTTCGTTCTCCGTCTCCCCGGACAAGCAGATATACCATTGCTTCGGCTGCGGCAAGGGCGGCGGAGTCATAAATTTCATAATGGAGATAGAAAACCTCGGCTTCCGCGACGCGGTGGAGTTTCTCGCCCGCCGCGCGGGTATGCAGATGCCTGAGGAGGAAAACGACAAGGAGAGCCAGAAGCGCGCGCGCATGCTGGCGCTGAACAAGGACGCGGCGCACTTTTTCTACGAGCAGCTCTATTCCCCTGCCGGCAGGCCGGGACTTGAGTACATGCAGGGGCGGCGCATCGGCCGCGCGGCGGCGACGAATTTCGGCCTCGGCTTCGCGCCCGACACTTGGGACAGCCTGCGAAACGCGATGAAAGCCAAGGGCTACACGGATTTTGAGCTGTTCGACGCGGGGCTTGTCCGCAAGGGCAAAAGCGGCGGATTTTACGACACATTCCGCAGCCGCCTGATGTTCCCGGTCATTGATGTGCGTGGCAACGTCATCGGCTTCTCCGGGCGTATAATCGGCGACGACGAGCCGAAATATATGAACAGCCCCGAAACGCTTGTATTCAACAAAAGCCGTAACCTTTTCGCGCTTAATCTGGCTAAAAAATCAAAAAGCGGATATATAATCTTATCTGAGGGCAATATAGACGTAGTTTCGCTGCATCAGGCGGGCTTCGACTCGGCAGTCGCCTCGCTCGGCACATCGCTTACGCCGGAGCAGGCGCGGCTGATCTCGCGCTACAAGAGCGAGGTCATCATCGCCTATGATAACGACGGCGCGGGCATCAAGGCCGCACAGCGCGCCATCGGCATCCTCGAAAAGCTTGACCTCAAGGTCAAGGTTCTGCGCATGAGCGGCGCGAAGGACCCTGACGAATTCATAAAGCTCAAGGGCGCGGACGCGTTCCGCAACCTGCTTGAAGGCTCCGAGGATCAGGTGGACTACCGGCTGCACGCGGTCACGGCGAAATACGACCTGAGCGCCGACGAGCAGAAGGTTGAATTTCTGAAGGAAGCGACGGAGCTTGTCGCGCGGCTGCCCGGCGCGGTCGAGCGGCAGGTGTACGCGATGCGCGTCGCCTCGCTCTCCGGCGTGGCGGCGGACGCCGTGACGGCTGAGGTTGAGCGGCGGCGGAAGCGGCTTTTGAGCGGCTCGCGGCGCGCGAACGCCCGCGAGCAGAGCCGTCCGGAGCGTCAGACTCAGCCTGTCGAGAAGGAATTCCGATACGAAAACCCCGGCTCTGCTGTTGCTGAGGAGGGCGTGATACGCCTGCTGTACCTCGAACCGGAGCTTGCGAACATGTCGGAGCTGCCCCCGCCGGAGCGCTTCTCCGCACCGGTACTCGGCAGGATATACTCCGCGATACTCGACCGGCTGAGGCGCGGCGACTCCGTCTCCGCCGCCACACTGGGCGACTCGCTGTCGGGCGACGAGGTGTCGCTGCTGGTCAGCATACTCCAGAAGCCTGAGCTCCTCTCGCAAGGAGAGAGCACCATGCGCGACTACATAAACAAGATAAACAATGAAGCCGAGCTTGCCGCGGGCAGCAGCGATCTGCGTGCGCTGGCAAATAAGCTCAGAGAAAAAAAAGGATATGAGGGATAAGAACATGGCAGAAGAACGCACTTACACCGAAAAAGAGCTTGAAGAAATGGCAAATCAGCTGCTCTCCGACACAGAACCGGCTCCCGAAGCAAAGCCGAAGAAGAAGGCCGCCGCGAAGAGTAAAAAGGAGCCTGCGCCCGAACAGCCCGTAAAGACTCCCGAGGAGCGCCTGAACGAGCTGGTCGAGAAGGGCAAGAAGAACGGCAAGCTCACCGCGAAGGAGCTTGAATGTCTCGAAGACATGAACCTCGACTCCGAGGTCATCGACAAGTTCTACGACACGCTCGAAGCGAACAACATCGACGTCGACATCTCCGCCGTTGACGCGCTTCCCCCGCTCGACGATCTGCCCGACATTGAGAGTCTCGACGAGATCGAAGAAGTCACCGAGGAGGAGATAAACGATACTGATTCCCTCATGGACAGCTTCTCCACCGACGACCCCGTGAGAATGTACCTCAAGGAGATCGGCAAAGTTCCCCTGCTCACGCCGGACGAAGAGGTCGCGCTGGCAAAGCGCATGAGCGAGGGCGACGAGGAGGCCAAGCACCGCATGACCGAGGCCAACCTCCGTCTCGTCGTCTCCATCGCCAAGCGCTACGTCGGGCGCGGTATGCTGTTCCTCGACCTGATCCAGGAGGGCAACCTCGGCCTTATCAAGGCTGTCGAGAAATTTGACCACACCAAGGGCTATAAGTTCTCCACCTACGCCACATGGTGGATCCGTCAGGCCATCACCCGCGCCATCGCCGATCAGGCGCGTACCATCCGCATCCCCGTCCACATGGTCGAGACCATCAACAAGACCATCCGCGTCTCCCGCCAGCTGCTTCAGGAGCTGGGACACGACCCCAGCGCCGAGGAGATAGCCGCGGAGATGAACATGCCCGTCGAGAAGGTGCGCGACATTCTCAAGATCGCGCAGGAGCCTGTCTCCCTCGAAACGCCTATCGGCGAGGAGGAGGACTCCCACCTCGGCGACTTCATCCCCGACGAGGACGCGTCCGAGCCGAGCGAGGCCGCGAGCTTCTCCCTGCTGCGCGAGCAACTTGAAGAGGTGCTGGACACGCTGGCGCCCCGCGAGAAAAAGGTGCTGGAGCTGCGCTTCGGCATTGTAGACGGCCGCACCCGTACGCTTGAGGAGGTCGGCAAGGAGTTCAACGTCACGCGTGAGCGTATCCGCCAGATCGAAGCCAAGGCGCTGCGCAAGCTGCGTCACCCCAGCCGTTCCAAGAAACTCAGAGATTTCCTGAATTGAGCCATGAAATACGATTTTACAACGATACTTGACCGCGCGGGGCGCGATTCTCTGGCCGCCGACGTCGTCCCATTCGACGTGCAGCCCGATCCCGACGTCCGGAAGATACCGATGTGGGTCGCAGACATGAGCTTCCCTGCCGCGCCGCCGATAATCGAAGCGATAGAAAAGCGGCTGGAGATGCCGAACTTCGGCTATTTCTCCCTGCCGGACAGCTATTTTGACAGCATCATCTCGTGGCAGCAGCGCCGCAACGGCGTCACGAAGCTCTCGCGCGAGCATATCGGCTATGAGAACGGCGTCCTCGGCGGCGTAAGCTCCGCCGTGCAGGCGCTGACCGCACCGGGCGAAAAGATCCTCGTCCACTCCCCGACCTACGTGGGCTTCACGCACACGATGGCCGACAACGGGCGCGTGCTCGTTCACAGCCCGCTCGTGCGCGACGAAAACGGCGTCTGGCGCATGGACTATGCCGACATGGACGCCAAGCTCAAGCGGCACCACATCCACCTCGCCATTCTCTGCTCGCCGCACAATCCCTGCGGCCGCGTGTGGGAGCTCTGGGAGCTTGAGCGCGCGATGGAGGTCTACGCCGCGAACGACTGCCTCGTGATATCCGACGAGATATGGTCGGACATCATCATGCCGGGACACAAGCACATTCCGACGCAGTCCGTCTCCGCGGACGCGCGCGAGCGCACGATGGCGTTCTACGCGCCGAGCAAGACCTTCTCCCTCGCGGGGCTTATCGGCAGCTACCACATTATTTATAATACATACCTGCGCGACCGCGTCGTGCGGCAGAGCGAGGTCAGCCATTATAACGACTGCAACGTGCTCTCGCTGCACGCGCTGCTCGGCGCGTACAGCCCCGCGGGCGAAGAATGGGCGGACGAGATGTGCCGCGTCATCGACGCGAACCACGAATACGCCTGCAATTTCATCCGCGATAACTTCAAAGGCGTCCGCGTGATGCGTCCGGAGGGGACGTACATGCTCTATCTCGACTGCGCCGATTGGTGCCGCAAGCACGGCGTCACAATACGCGAGCTTCAGGAGCGCGGCATCCGCGCCGGTGTCATCTGGCAGGACGGCGAAGCCTTCATGCGCAAGGACACGATCCGCATGAACCTCGCCCTCCCGCACTCACTGCTCGAAGAGGCAATGCAAAGGCTGAAGGAAAAGGCTTTTGTGTAATAATTGTTTATTAACGAATATGCTCCCCCGGCAGAGTCATAAGCTCTGTCGGGGGAGCATGTTTCATCGTATTTAATCCCAGTCAATTACCTTCCAAGCGAGGCCGATCCTCACGAGCTGTACTTCAAGGGTCCACCTATCGCTGTCATCTTCGCCGTCAATATGAAGCTTCACGGTCACGAGCTTGGCCGCTTTGACTCGTCCCTCGTCGATATCAAGCGTGTCAAGTGTTTCGACAATGTCATCATCGTCAAGAAGCTTACCTACTCGGACATCCTTCTCTTTTGAAACGCGGGTAGTTATCTTATATTCGCCGTATTCATCATACAGGTACTCGTCGCGTTCTGTCTTCATATAGTTATAGTAGTCAGACATGCTTGAAAAGTCTTCGTCATACCAGCTGCTCTGTTCTTCAAGCCATTCCTGCTCATCTTCATCTCCAAACCAATAATACTTTCCACCGACAAGTGTACTGTCTACGATCTTGTAATCATACTCGTACCTCGCTTTAACATAGCGCCGGGCGACGGATGCGGGGCTATTATAGGATATCACCCCGCAGACGACGCCGATAACCACTATCACGCCCAGAATAATGGCGATAGTCTTCTTGCGGTTCTCGCGGCTGAACAGCACTTTCAGGTTCTCGACCGTGAAAAACGCCTTTATCCTCTCGCCAACGCCGGGCTTCTTTTCCGCGGGCGCGCCCTCCCGCTCCGGCTGCTCGCCAGATAAGATCTTCTCGTTTTCGTCCATTTTTCTTCTCCTTCTCTGTAAATTATCGGAACTCCGTGGACTCAGTATACCAGTCAGCATCAAGCAAGTCAAGATGTTTTATATATAGTATTGGTTGATGTTTTAAAGTCGCACTATCACTCATACTATATGCTGAGGTGATGGTATATGTATATGCGGATAAGGAAGGCGCGGGAGGACATGGGTTACACGCGCGAAAAGTTCGCGGAGCTGCTGGACGTAAGCGTCTCATACATGGCCGAGGTCGAGCGCGGCAGGACTGGCATATCGGTCAAGATGCTGATAAAGATATGCGACGTGCTCGGACTCTCTGCCGACTATGTTCTCTTCGGGGAACAGCGCGGGCAGGACGCCGAGCGGCTCGACCGGCTCAACCGCATCGACGGCAGGTATCTCCCCCTGCTCGACAGCGTGATCGCGGAGCTGCTGGCGCTCAGCGGCAGGGAATAAAAAATCACACCTATGGTATCCGGCAGGACGCCATAGGTGTGATTTACTTATTTTCACTTTTTCTTTTTATTGAACAGGCCGGTTTTCAGCGTATCGGCCTCGCCGGTCGTCGCGGCGAACTGACGCAGCAGCTCTTTCTGCGCGCTCGTCAGATTCTTCGGCACCGCTATGCGTATCGTGACGAACTGGTCGCCGCGCCCGCTGCCGCGCAGGTACGGAATACCCTTGCCGCGCATACGGAACACCGCGTCCGGCTGCGTACCCTCAGGGATGGTAAGCTTGACCTTGCCGTCCAGCGTCGGCACCTCTATCTCCGCGCCGAGCGCCGCCTGCGCGTAGCTTATCTCCTGCTCCAGCAGAACGGAGCTGCCGTCGCGCTCGAATCTCGCGTGCGGGCGGACAATTATGGTGACGAGCATGTCGCCCTGCGGGCCGCCGTTCGCACCGAAATTGCCCTGTCCGCGCAGGGATATGGTCTGTCCGTCATCGATACCGGCGGGGACGCTGACGCTTATCTTATGTTGCTTACGGATATTGCCCATGCCGCGGCAGGTGGGGCAGGGCTGATGGATTATCTTGCCCGTGCCTCTGCACTTCGAGCACGGCGCGGTCGACTGCGCCATACCGAAGGGGGTGCGCTGCGTCGTGCGGACGCTGCCGGTGCCCTTACAGTCGGGGCAGACCTCAGGCGTCGTCCCCGGCGCGCAGCCGTTGCCCTTGCAGTCCGGGCACTGCTCGACGCGGCCGACGGTGACTTCCTTCTTGCAGCCGAAAGCGGCCTCCTCAAAGCTGACGTTGAGCTGAACGCGTATGTTGTCGCCCTTGCGCGGCGCGTTCGGGTTGCGGCTCGCGCCGCCGCCGAAGCCGAATATGTCTCCGAATATATCGCCAAGGTCGCCGAAATCGCTGAAGCCGCCAAAGCCGCCGAAGCCTGCGCCGCCGCCAAAGCCCGCGCTGGGATCAAAGGCCGCATGGCCGTACTGGTCATACTTCGCGCGCTTATCGTCGTCCGACAGCACCTCGTACGCCTCGTTGACCTCCTTGAACCGCTCCTCGCAGGCTTTGTCGCCCGGGTGGAGATCGGGGTGGTTCTCCTTGGCAAGTTTGCGGTATGCTTTTTTTATCTCATCTGCCGTGGCGCCCTTTTGCAGGCCGAGCACCTCGTAGTAATCTCGTTTTTCTGCCATATCTTGGACTCCTAATTACGCACCATTGAGGCGGGGATAGTTCCTCGCCTCAATGGGTTATTTCGCCGGGGGAAGATTACTTCTTGTCGTCGTCAACTACGGTGTAGTCCGCGTCGTAGTAATCCTGACCGTTGCCGCTGGTGCCGCTGGTGCCGCCCTGTGCGCCGCCTGCTGCCTGATTCGGGTCGAAGCCTGCGCCCTGTGCGCCGCCTGCCGCCTGATACATCTTCTCGCTGACCTTGTAGAAGGCCTGAGTCAGCTCCTCGGTCGCGGCCTTGATGGCTGCGGTGTCGGTGCCGGTCAGTGCGGTCTTGAGCGCGGTGAGCTTGCTCTCGACTTCGCTCTTGTCGGCGGCGTCGAGCTTGTCGCCCATCTCGTTGAGGGTCTTTTCGGTCTGGTAGACCATCTGGTCGCCCTGGTTGCGGACGTCGATCTCTTCCTTGCGCTTTGCGTCCTCGGCAGCGTACATCTCGGCCTCCTTGACGGCCTTGTCGATGTCTTCCTTGGACATGTTGGTGGAGGAGGTGATGGTGATGTGCTGCTCCTTGCCGGTGCCGAGATCCTTTGCGGAGACGTTCACGATGCCGTTCGCGTCGATATCAAAGGTGACTTCGATCTGAGGAACGCCGCGGCGAGCCGGAGCGATGCCGTCCAGATGGAAGCGGCCGAGGCTCTTATTGTAAGCCGCCATCTCGCGCTCACCCTGAAGGACGTTGACCTCAACGGAGGTCTGGTTGTCAGCGGCGGTGGAGAAGATCTGGCTCTTCTTGGTGGGGATGGTGGTGTTGCGCTCGATGAGCTTGGTGCACACGCCGCCGAGGGTCTCAATGCCGAGGGACAGCGGAGTGACGTCCAGCAGGAGGATGCCCTCGACGTCGCCGCCGAGAACGCCGCCCTGAATGGCCGCGCCGATAGCGACGCACTCATCGGGGTTGATGCCCTTGAAGCCTTCCTTGCCGATCAGGGTCTTGACCATCTCCTGAACTGCGGGGATACGGCTGGAGCCGCCGACCAGCAGAACCTTGGAGATATCGCTGGGCTTCAGGCCGGAGTCGGACAGAGCCTGCTTCACGGGGCCGACGGTCTTTTCGACGAGGTGATGAGTCAGCTCGTTGAACTTTGCGCGGGTCAGGGTAACATCGAGGTGCTTCGGGCCGGTAGCATCAGCGGTGATGTACGGGAGGTTGATGTTGGAGGTGGTCACGCCGGACAGCTCGACCTTCGCCTTCTCGGCAGCCTCACGCAGACGCTGCATTGCGACCTTATCGGTGCTCAGGTCAATGCCTTCGGTCTTCTTGAACTCATCGACGAGGTACTTGGTGATGCATGCGTCGAAGTCGTCGCCGCCCAGACGGTTGTTGCCCGCGGTGGCCAGAACTTCGATGACGCCGTCGCCGATCTCCAGCACGGACACGTCGAAGGTGCCGCCGCCGAGGTCGTAGACCATGATCTTCTGATCGGCCTTTTCCTTATCCAGACCGTAGGCCAGAGCAGCCGCGGTCGGCTCGTTGATTATACGCTTGACGTCGAGACCGGCGATGCGGCCTGCGTCCTTGGTCGCCTGACGCTGTGCGTCAGTGAAGTATGCGGGGACGGTGATGACGGCATCGGTCACGGTCTGGCCGAGGTAAGCCTCAGCGTCGGACTTCAGCTTCTGCAGAACCATTGCGGAAATCTCCTGCGGGGTGTATGCCTTGTTGTCTATATTCACCTTGTAATCGGAGCCCATCTCGCGCTTGATGGAGGAGATGGTGCGATCGGGGTTGGTGATGGCCTGACGCTTTGCTACCTGGCCGACCATACGCTCGCCGGTCTTTGCGAATGCAACGACGGACGGAGTTGTACGTGCGCCTTCAGCGTTGGGGATGACGACTGCCTCGCCGCCTTCCATAACGGCAACACAGCTGTTAGTAGTACCGAGGTCTATGCCAATGATTTTACTCATAATTGATTTCCTCCATTATATAAGAATTAATTTTATACTGAGATTAAATATATAACTTAACAGCTCACGCTGCTGAGTCCTGATTCAACGTGAAGGCTAATTCGCAACCTTCACCATGGCGAAACGGATGACCTTTTCGCCGTATTTGAAGCCTTCCTGGAAGACCTCAACGATCTCATTCTCGCCCTTTTCCTCGTCGTCCACATGCATCACTGCGTTGTGGAGGCTGGGGTCGAACTTCTGGCCGAGGCTCTCGATGCGGCTCACGCCGAGCTTTTCGAGCGTGGTGTTAAACTGATTCATTATCATCTCAACGCCCTTGCGGTAAGCCTCGTCCTCCGTGCTCTGCGCCAGTGCGCGAACCAGATTGTCATACACGGGAAGGAACTTTGAGACGGTGTCGGACTTGATGTCGCCGTACAGCCCCTCTTTTTCCTTCTGGCTGCGCTTGCGGTAGTTGTCATACTCGGCCATCAGGCGGAGATACTTGTCGTTCGCGGTCTTGAGCTCATCGGCCTGAGAGGGTTTCTTTTCTTCCTTCTTGTCGGCCTTTTTCTCGTCCTTTTTGGACTTCTTATCCTTCTCCTCGTCCTTCGTCTCCTCCGGAACTTCGGCGGACTTGGTCTCTTCCTTGACCTCTTCTTTTACTTCCTGCTCCTGCTGGGGAGCGGTCTTCTTTTCGTCCTTATTATCTGCCATTCGGATCATCTCCCTTAATTATCAGCTTGTTATGCATTCCCTCCGGCGGGGCTTCTCCCCCGCCAAGCCGCTTAGACAAGCCCGCGGCGAGGAAACTGAGCTTCGCGGCCACCGCGGAATAATCCATCCTCGTCGGCCCGACGACGCCGATAAGACCTCGCGTGTTGTCGCCCGCATCGTAGCTTGCGATGACCACGCTTGAGTCCTTCAGCTCTTCGGCCACATTTTCCGGCCCGATGAGGACTCGCACCTCGTCGGTTCCGCCCATGCTCTCGCTGGGGGGGAGGATGTATCCGCCGCCGGACAGATAGCTCATCAGGCGGTGCGCCTTATCCGGATCGCGGAACTCCGGCTGGCTCAGCAGCCGGTTCTCTCCGGAGATGTAAGCCGAGGGGGTGTTGGCCTCGGTCAGGACTTCTATCGCAAACGCTGCTATCACGCTTGCAAGCCCCATCGTATCGTCCGCAGCGCGCTCGGTCGAGCTTATCAGCAGCGGGGTTATCTGGTCGGCGGTGATGCCGGTGAAGCTGGCATTGAAGAGCGTCGCCAGCTTCTGCACCATGCTCTGGTCAACGGAGATGGGCAGATGCACCAGACGGTTTTTGACGCTGTTGCTGCTGAGCATCACAACGATTATGAAGGTGTTCGCGTCAACATATATCAAGTCGAACCTGCGGATCGTCACCGCGGTCTGACTCGTCAGCGCCAGCGCGGGGAGGTCGGTAAGCTGGGAAACAAGCTTGCTCACGTCGCTGATCGCGTCGTCGAGCTGCTGCATCTTCTGGTTCATGCGGCGGTTCATTTCCTCCGTCTCTTCCAGAGAGAGCTTCTGTTTTTCCATCAGCTCGTTGACGTACATCCGGTAGCCCAGCGGGGTGGGCACACGGCCGGCAGAGGTGTGCGGCTGTTCGAGATAGCCCAGCGCCACAAGCTCCGCAAGCTCGTTGCGTATCGTCGCCGACGAGCAGCCAAGCCCTGCGTGCTGCGCGATGGCCTTGCTGCCGACAGGCTCCGCGGTCTTGATATATTCGTCGACCACAGCGGCAAGTATTTTCTTTTTCCTATCGCTTATGACCATTTCAATATCCACCGTTTAGCACTCGCTTTTCCGGACTGTTGGCACTCTTACCTTTCGAGTGCTAATATACCACCCGCGCACGATTCTGTCAATAGCTTCTGCGCCGATGTTTTATAAAATTCACATTTTGTACAATATTATATATAAATTTCTCTTCTGACCCTATGAGCAGATAAAATAACACCGCATTCCGGACGGAATGCGGTGTAAGAGATGTTTTGTTTGCTTTTCGCAGAGCAAATTATGCCTTGCGAACCTTGTCCATGTGGCGGGTCAGGTCGAGCATCTTGTTGGAGAAGCCCCACTCGTTGTCGTACCAAGCCATGAGCTTGACAAAGTTGTCGTTCAGGGCGAGGCCGGCCTTTGCGTCGAAGATGGAGGTGTGAGCATCGGTCTTGAAGTCGGAGGAAACAACTTCCTCGTCAACGTACTCCAGAACGCCCTTCATGGAGCCTTCGGAAGCAGCCTTCATTGCCGCGCAGATTTCATCGTAGGAAGCGGCCTTCTCGAGGCGGACAGTCAGGTCAACGATGGAGACGTCGCCGGAGGGGATACGCATGGAGGTGCCGGTCAGCTTGCCCTTCAGCTCGGGGATGACCTTGCCGACTGCCTTTGCAGCGCCGGTGGAGGTGGGAATGATGTTGTTGTAGATGGAGCGGCCGAGTCTCCAGTTCTTCTTGGAGAAGCCGTCAACGACGGACTGGGTGGCGGTGGAGGCGTGAACGGTGGTCATCAGGCCTTCGACGATGCCGAAGTTGTCGTTGAGAACCTTTGCCATGGGAGCCAGGCAGTTGGTGGTGCAGGAAGCGTTGGAAACGAACTGCATGTCAGGGGTGTACTTCTCGAGGTTGACGCCGCAGACGAACATCGGGGTGTCATCCTTTGCAGGGCCGGACATAACGACGACCTTTGCGCCGGCGTCGATATGGGGCTGTGCGGCTTCCTTGGTGAGGAAGCGGCCGGTGCACTCCAGAACGTACTCTACGCCAAGCTCGCCCCAAGGAATGAGAGCGGGATCACGGTACTTGTTATCGGAAAGGACTTTGACCTTCTTGCCGTCAACGACGAGAACGCTCTCTTCGTCGCAGGCCTCGACGGTACCGTCGAAACGGCCGTGGACGGTGTCGTACTTCACGGAATAGGCCAGCTGGCTTGCGGGATGACCGGGAGCGTTGATTGCAACGACCTCGATGTCGTCAGACTTGATAGCTGCTCTGAAAGCCAGAGAGCCGATGCGGCCGAAACCATTGATGCCAACTTTGATCATATTAGTATCCTCCATAATAAATAATAAACGAAAGTCTCATTTCAGCACGAGGATAAGCTCCCCTGCTGTCCGTCTAAATTGTAACATAAAATATCAACAAAAATCAATATTTCCGCCTATCTATTTTTGCCAAAAAAGTGCTGAAAATTTAGCCTTTTTTCGCCTTTTTTCAAGCTTGATATTGTATATTTTGTCGAGATTTGTTAGAATGGAGCAAACGAGCCGGACGCGTACCGGCAATTATTCGGAAATAAAACGCCGCATGACGGCAGAACGGAGCTTGCAGCATATGGATCAGATCGCAGAACAGTTCCTCGCGCTAACCAATGAAGCCGCGCTATACGTAAGGCGCGCAAAAATCGTATCGGCCAGCACGGAAGCCAAGCGCATTTTCGGCAGCGCCTGCGTCGGGCAGAATCTCCGCTCCGTCATCGGCAGCGAAGCCTCCGGCTCGCAGGCGGCGAGCTACATCTCGGAGGTGAGCATCGGCGGCGCGCGGTACGCCATTCGGGTCGCCCCGATGGGCGAAGGGCAGATAGTATTCATCACGCCGACAAGCACCCGCAAACCCGTGCTGAACGACGCGTTCCTCGGCGCCGCACGCAGCACGCTGATGAGCATAAACCTCGCGTGCAGCATCGGCCGCAGCCGCGCCGAGCAGCTCGGAGACGACGATCTGCTGAAATGTTTCATCAGCGCCACGCGTTCGTACTACGTCTTTTCCCACATGTTCGGGAATATTTCGACGCTGCACAGCCTCGCATACGGCAGCTGCCCGTTCCAGCCCGTCGCGCTTGACATCTCCGGTCTGTGCGCGAACATTGCGGACGAGACGCGCGAGCTGTTCGGCGAGATCGATTTCAGCCTGAATCTGCCCGAACATATTGAGATCTCCGCCGACCGCGAGCTTTTGCAGCAGGCCGTGACCAACGTGATCTCAAACTGCATCGAGCATGCCTCGGGGCTAACGCGGATAAGCATAAGCCTTCTCGACCGGAACGACAGCGTCATCCTCTCCATCGCCGACGACGGCTGCGGTATGCCGCAGGCCGCGATGAACGCCCTGTTCAGGGATGTGGAGCGCAGTCCGGAGCTGATAAATCTCAGCCACGGCGCCGGTCTTGGGTTGGAGCTTGTGCGCGCCGTCGCGGAGAAACACAATGGCAGCCTGCATATCGAGAGCCGCGAGAACGTTGGCACGACCATACGCCTCTCGCTCTCGAAGGGCATTCCGGTCAGCCGCGTTATGCGCTGCGAGCCGGAGGCCTACAAGCTTGGCCCCGCCGCGCTGTATACCGCGTTCGCGAACTGTCTGCCGGAGGATTTCTTCGCAGGGAAATATATGGACTGAAACAGGAAAACATAAAACGAAGCGCCGGAATTAGACGGGTGTTCGTAAAACAGGTTTAGACCGAAATTACGAAATGAGCATCTGTCAGGCGGGATTGGCAACGGAATAACGGGTATCTGGTGAGAGCCGGATACCCGTTATTTTTTTGCCGTCACGAAAAGCAATAGATTTATTCACAGCTTTCAGGTATAATTGCCTTAAATCAATCCTATCCCATCCATTCCGAGATTTTTTCAAAAAATCTCAAAAAAGTTTAGAAGCATTGGAACAATTCAGCCGTTCTCATGCCATATATAGTAGAGGGCTGAATGCAGAAGCGATTGGAGGTGACGTTGATGGACAAGCAGACAGGCCCGAAGGGTTTTCTTGTGGTGCTGCCCGGTGAGATCATTGAGATACCACAGGACAGCGACAAATCATGGCTGACGCTGTTTTACAGCTTGCCGCGAGAGCTTGCGGAGAAATGGAAACCAGCCTATGAGCTGCCTCGCTGCCCGTATGAGGTTTTGTGGACGGACAAATATGACCACATCGTATGTGACGATATGTTCAAGCTGCTTGTGTGGGACTGCTACGCATGGAGCGCATGGCAGTTTTTCCAAGTCAAAGACCGCAAGGGCAACTACCGCGACATTCCCGGCAACTGGAATCAGTACGCAGGATATTTCCCTTTGTGGCGGCTATCGTACAGTATTATCCCCTACATCCGCATGAAATTTGAGCAGAACGGACTGGGCTTTCAAAACCTATATAACATCCCGCAGGGCGTGGAAGTGCCGTGGCTGACCTATCAGCAGTTCAGCAATCTGGTCGGTAATGTCACCGACATGGTGATTGCGGAACAGAACTGGCAGCCGATGATCGACGCGATCTGGGAAAACCGCACCATGGAGGACTATGAAACCACCGGCAGCACCGTCAAGACGGATTTCATGCGGAAGTGGAATCACAACCGCTCCGGCAAGCCGATTTCTCTGGATGAAATGATGGAGAATGAGGACGGCGATATTTTCGAGGTCGCTGACCCTCGCGGCGAGTTTGAACAGAAGGTTATCTCCGAAATGCAGATCACCGCCTTTGCCGAGCGGAGCATCAGCGAGAAAGACCGGGAAATATTGAAGCTGCGCATGGACGGCTTGACCGAACAGGAGATTGCAGACAAGGTTGGCTACAAGACCGCCAGCGCAGTCCATAAGCGGATCGCCAAAATCGCCGGAGCTTATGAGGACTATGTGACAGCGGAGTATCAGAAGTATTTGGACAAGTAAACAGACGCAGAAGCGGCAGCAGTTACCGAAATGGTAGCTGCTGCTTTTCATGCGGGAAAGGAGATTTTATGAGCAGAGAACCGTTTGAAGCCATGCCTGATGTGATGGATGTAAAGCAGCTTGCCGAAGCGTTGCAGATTTCCAAAGCGGGTGCATATAACCTTTTGAGCAGCCCGGACTTCCCAACCTTGCGGATCGGCGGGCGTAAATTGGTGATGAAAAATGAGCTGGTGGAGTGGCTGAAAAGCCGCACAAACAAAACATCGTGAAAATGCAGTCAAGAGCTGGAAAAGTGGCAAATCAGTCGGTAGGACAAAGTGAACTGTACCCCGCATCGTTTTGGGCGTTTCCATCAAAAAATCGCAGCACTTTTCCAATTCAAGAGCTGGGAAAAATCTATGAAAAACAGAGGTTTTATGAGAACAGGGCTTACCAAGAAGCAAAAGACAACCGTGATTTACTTTGACGAGCATAGCCGCATCATTGAGGTACAAACTCACAATACCGATCTCAAAAAGCGGCTGACGGCATTTGCGGCAAAGCACCCGCAATGCTGCCGCCAGACCGACGATGACGAGCAAGGCGGTCTGACCTTTGAAATTGAGAAAGGGCGGTTGAGTTTTCGGCTGACTGCTCCGTATATCCGTCCCGCGCAGGAAAAGGAGTCAGAAAAGCAGTTAGAGGATGCCATGCATGAGAAGCCATTTCTTATTATGCTGCTCGGTGCCAAACAGGAAACATCCAGACTGCTCGGAGAGGATGCAGAAGAACGGCAGGTGCGACAACTCGGTGCTC
>ENA-OUQH01000530-OUQH01000530.1-human-gut-metagenome-genome-assembly--contig:-NODE-530-length-28127-cov-6.258443_pt1 | contig 28127 bp, 33 predicted proteins | sample MGYA00237948_ERZ548828 | MGnify/ENA primary metagenome ERZ548828 (study PRJEB26490, sample SAMN05194711) | human gut metagenome | biome: terrestrial biome; feature: human-associated habitat; material...
AATTTGTCAGCTAAAATGCTGTTGTAGCTCAGCAGGCAGAGCACTTCCTTGGTAACACTAAGGCAGTAGTAAAAAACGGGTACGAATAAAAAAGTACCCTAATATAAGCTGGCATAGCTCAGTAGGTAGAGTAACGCCTTGGTAAGGCGTAGGTCGGCGGTTCAAGTCCGCTTGCCAGCTCCATAAAAAATACACCGTACTACAATTTATACGGTGTATTTTTATTTGAAAATTTGCGAATTTACTACAAATATACTACAGTTTACATATCGTCTAAGTCTATTATAGCAATTCTTTTTGTTTTGTCCCACGCTGTATTATTCTCTAATACCCTGTTTAGTATTTCCTTTAACCTTTCACTTCCCGGATAGCGCCGCTGTATTTCCTCGTCAAAGTAAAAGCGTTCTATTTCCTCTTTGCTTAGTACCAGGTTAATTACAGATACGCTAAGGGTATCAGCCAGCTTATACAGCATATCAAGGCTTGGGTTACGCGTTCCTTTTTCTATATGTGATAAAAAGCCCGGTGCTATTCCCGCAAGCTCCGCTAATTCTTGCTGGCTAAGTCCTCGTATATTTCTAAGCAGCTTTATGTTACTACCGATATTCATAGCCGCCGCCCCTTTCTTGTTAGTTGTCCTATGGACAATTATACTACAAATATTTTGAAAAGTCCAGCAGCAATATAAAATTTTTTATGACTTTTTTGTATCGTGCTGTCCGACACGCTTAGCCGCTGTAAGCAGTCCGCTTAATTTGTCGGTCGCTTCTGTTCTCATACGGGTAGTAACGTGTCCGTACTGCGTGGCCGTAAATTTAGGGTCGTAATGCCCTAAAAGTTCCTGTACGGTATTCAGTGCCGCGCCTTCCTCTAAAAGTACCGTGGCTACCGTGTGGCGCATATCGTGAAAACGCATACGCTCCAGCCCGGCGTGTTTTAATGCTCCCTGGAAGTTGCGTGTAAAACTCCTGGGCGGTGCTGGTTTTCCCGTTGATGTGCAAAATACTAAATTTTCCTTGTTATAGCCTTTGCCTACAGCTTTCTTTTCTTTAAGCTGTAAATAGCGTTGATATACGAGTATACAGGCTGTGCCGACAGGTATATGTATAGACCGTACAGAATTATTTGTTTTAGGCGTCATAAGCTGTGTACCGCCGCTTACTACGTTAAGCTGTTGACGTACTACGATAACAGGGTTATCAAATGCTATACTTGCTGTTGTAAGTATTTCGGCTACAGCGTCAACGTCCCAGGGCTGTATATCGTCGAATTTATCCCAGGGTATCAGCTTGTCTAATTCGTTCCAGGAAACGGACGGCGTAGCTTGATTTAACGTAAATAGCGTCCACGGTAAGCCTAACACTTCACCGCGTCGCATACCAGACGTTACAGCTAACACATACGCCCCATAGTACCTATAATCTTTTGATTTTTCTAAAAATATACCTACCTGGTCTTGGCTTAATACCTTCATTTCCTTTTTTTCAACTCTCGGCGGTTTAGCTGCCGTTACTGGGTTTACAAGTATTTTATTTTCGTTTTTTGCTTGTTCTAAGGCTTCGTTTAAAATATTATGAATACGTACCACGGTTGACGCGGCCAGTCCGCCGCCACGCTCTACAAGCTCCCCAGTGTCCGGGTCTTGTACTTTTGACTTGTTACCGCTTTCCAGCAGTTTAGTATAAAAACATTGTATATCGGTCGTCGTAAGTCTTTTTAATAAAATGCCGCCTAATTCGGGTATAATATGACAGCGTATTTGTTGCATATAGCTATCATATGTAGACGGCTTTATATTCGGTTTAGCGTAAGCATTACACCAGGTCGTAACCCAGGTAGCAAGGTTAAGCCGCCCGGCGTCAACTATACCGCCCGTCGCTTGCTGGTTTTGTATATTCCGTAGCTTTTCCTTTACTTCCTTACGTGTTTTACCGTATAAAAATTTACGTTTTGGTTTACCTGTTTTAGGGTCTGTACCGTCCGACACGACGGCCGCCCAACCGTTTTTACGTTTGTATATGCACCCTTCGCCGTTTCCTCTGCGCTTTGCCATAGTATAACCCCCCTATAGTTTATAATACGCTGTACAAAAGCTGCGGCTGTACGTAGCCCTAAGTCCTAAGCACGCTAATATATTGTCTGCTTCATAGTCTGCGTCGCTAAGGTCTAAAGCTATACGTTTTTTGCGTAAAAACTCTAACAGTCTGCGGGATGTATGATAGTTGCCGCCCCTTGTTAATTGCTTGTGTTTCGCCATAATCAGATAGCGTATGATGTTCTTTTCTACTGATTTCATAATAACACACCTTTCTATATGACAATTTAATTTTTATTGTTTGTCCTATAGACAAGTATACTACAATTATTTTTATTTGTCAATAGGACAACTTAAATTTAATAAATTTTCTTTAAGGCAATAAAAATAAACCCACCCTACAGCTTGTGTAAGGTGGGTTATACGTTATCTTATTTGCCGACGATAGTAAGGGCGTTAGCAAGCATTATAGCCGCTTGTCCTCGTGTTACGTTGATGTCGGGTTTAAAAGTGCCGTCCTCGTAGCCATTTACTACGCCGTATGCTATAAGCGTTTGTATATGACGGTCCGCATAGTGGTTAGCTGTGTCCGGGAACGTTTTAGCGGCTGTTTTAGCCTTTATGCCGCAATAATACAGGAAGTTAGCGGTAATCATTGCCGCCTGTCCTCGTGTAATATTTGCGTTAGGTCTAAAAGTGCCGTCCTCGTAACCGTTCACGATACCGCAAGCGGTAATCTTGTCTATGCTTTCAGCTCCGTAATAACCGTCTATGTCGCTGAAGGCGTGGGACTTTTTAAGGTTATATCCGCAAGCCTTAGTTAATGCCCTTTCGGTCATTACGGAAAATTCGCCGCGTGTTACGGGGTTATCTGGTCTAAAGGTGTTATCCTCGTAGCCGCTAATAATTCCGTAGTGTATCAGCTTTTTTATGTGTTTTTCCGCATAGTGTCCGTGAATGTCGGTAAGCGTATCAGCCGCGGTAGGTGTGACGGCTGAATAGCTTACCCACGGTATTTTACCGTGTTTCGTCCACTTTCTTGTATTTAAACCAGAAATACCGCCTATGTTGCCGCAAGCGGTTATTTGGACGCCGTTGTTAAATGACGGTGTAGCTTCTACTACCTTACCGTCACCGACGTATATACCGATATGTCCGGGAAGCCATACAGCCGCACCGACAACGATTTTACTAAAATCGGTAGACACGTCGTTACATTGTGTTATCATTTGGTCGGCCGATATATCCGGGACACCGTTAGACGCATACCCCGCACCGCCGTATGTTTTGTTAGGGTTACCGCACCAGCCCCACAAAAGCCCCTTAATAAGCCCCACACAGTCAAAGAAATATCCGTTACCGTATATCTGCCTTGCCTTGTTTAGGTATTTCGTGTTCTTTGAATACTGGTTAATCATTCTTTGCATATTAGCGCCGTTTGCTACTAAGCCGAATGTACCCCACACGTAAGCCGTATTATAATTACGTGCTACGTTTAACGCTTTTTGTGCAAGTTCTTTATTGTTCATTCTTAATACCCCCTAACACAGGTTTTACAACGTTGTTTAGTTTCTCGTTTGCACTTAGTTTAGCCTTCAGCTTGTCTAAGGCAATGTCTACCCATTGACTAAAGGTATCAAAAGATATGTACTTAGACAATACCGGGAACGTAGCCAGAAATGCGTTATATACATAACGTAGCTTTAGGTAACCCGTACCGTCGCCGTAAAGCGTTTCCGCGTCGGCGCATATTGCTACAAGCCATTCTACTACGTCGCCCTTCCATAAAGCCCTAAGCCTAAGCAGTACCCCGGTCACAAGTACCAGAATAACCGCTATAATATCCCAGTTTTCCGCTATAAAATTTAATACGTTCATTCTTTTTCACTCCTTTACGGCAGAGGTAACGGCTGTCCGTCCTCTATTTTATTACCCGTGTCGTTTTTCTTTGTTTCGGTTTTATCATTCGTGATACGCTTAACCAGTAACATTATCAGTTCAGCACCGAAAAAGCCTACGGCTGTACCGTAGACGGCCGCCGGGGATATTTGCGTAAGCTCACATATACGTAAAGACCGTTCTGTAATGTAAACCACATAGGCTAAACAGAATACCACTATAATACGCATAAACAAGCCCTTAAAACGCTTTTTTGTCTTTTTTCGCATAGCGTAACACCTCTTACAGGTTTATGTTACCGCTAATAACAGCTGTAACGATAGCAGCAATTACAGCCGCCACGATACCAGATACAATACGGTCAAACCATACAGAAGGCTTATGCTCCAGCGTGTCTATACGGCTTTCGTGGTTTTTTATTGTATCGTCGTGCTGTTTAACCAGCTGTCCGATTTCAGCGGTAAGCTGGGTTAATTTTTGTATTGCTTCGTCGTGTTTTTCAAGGTCGTGCTTGTCACGCGCAAAGCGTTCATCATTTATTTTGTTTGTAGCGTCAAAAACGCCTTTACTTACTGCGTTATCCATAGCTTACTGTCCTTTCTGCTGTCCGCTGTATTCTTTTTCCAGCTTACAGCGCAAATTATAGCTGTTACAATGTTTCATCAGACCATTGTAACTACACATTGTAGCGTTTACCTTATCCGTAGCTATTTGCCCCGTCTTTAACTGCCAATGTTTGTATTTTATATTCGACTTCATTTTTAGGACAGTCGCTTTACGTAGCTTTATATGCGTAGCCCACACGTTATATCCCACAAACTCTATCCCCATATGTATGGGGCGTATGGCGGTTTTTCCGTTAAGGCGTAGCCCTAAGACCGTGTTTATAAAATGTTCCACGCGGTTTTTTATGTCTTTTAAAAGCTCTTTGCTTTCCCCTAATATGATAACGTCGTCCATATACCGTATGTAGTAGTGTAGGTGCAGCTCGTTCTTACAAAACTGGTCCAACTCATTAAGGTATATATTAGCAAACATTTGACTTGTTAAATTGCCGATAGGTAAACCTACTTTACTGTCGTTAATTTCGTAAGGGTTAGCGGTAAAGCCGTCTATAGTTTCGTTATCCCCGGAATTGATAAGCAGTGTAAGCAAATTTATTAAACGGTCGTCGTCAATTCTACGCTTTAAGATGTCTGTAAGTACGTCGCGGTTTATGCTGTAGAAAAACTTTGATATGTCTAATTTTAAGTAATAATAGTTTTTCGGCTTACGGTCTACAGCTCTTAGCCAATACTGTAAGCGTTCAACGGCCTTATGTGTGCCTTTGCCCTCTCTACAGCCGTAGCTATGATATATAAACTGCTTGTCGAATAGCGGATATACAATACGGTAAATAGCCCATTGTATAACCCTGTCCCTAAAACACAGTGCTGTTATAAGTCGCCGTTTAGGGTCTGTTATTACAAATTGCTTGTATTCGCCTACCCGGTAAGTGTTGTTTTGTAGTTCTTCCTGTAGGCTTACTAAGTTATCTTCCAGGTGTGCCGTAAAATCTAAAACGGCTTTACGGTATCGCTTTCCCTTGCGTGCTTCAAGGTACGATACGTAAAGGTTTTCAAACTCGCATACAGCGTTAAATAAGTTCTTAGCCTTTTTCATAAGGTCCCCCTTGCTTCAAGCGTGACAGCTTTCTACGTATATACTAACTGCCTACTTGATAATTTAATCTTTTTACAGCTCGTCAGCTGTAATGGAAGTAAGCCCCTTTAATCTCTGCGCACTGAAGGCATACCCTGTAGGTATGCGGTATCTGGCTGCAAGAGTGAAGCGGAGCGGAAGCCAATGTTGTAATTGTAGTTCGTGCGGCCGTTGTTGAGGTTGTAGTAGAAAACGCCCGCGTTGTCCTCGTTGTTGAAGTTGCCGCCGCGATACGGCTAAATTTATTTGACTTACCCCCACGTAATACTATCTGTTTTGTTGCTGGGTTGATTTTATCCAACCGCCCAACATACGCCCTATTTCAACGGTCATTTTAGACCATATTTCATACTTCTTAGGCGGTAAAAAGCCTAATTCGTGTGCCAGGCGTAGGAACGCTTTTAACTTTGTAAGCTCTACGTCCATATCCTGTAGGGTCGTCTTTTTGTAGTATTTTTTCTGCGCTTCTATGCCTTTTGCTAAAACCTTGTGCATACAACATTTTATATCGGCGGCAAGCGCAAATTTTTCACTTTTCGGAAATTGTGCTAATGCGATATAACCGTACTTAATCATATCGTATAGCTTTTGCAATATTTTTAAATCTTCCATAGTCATTATCCTTTTTAAGCCGCCCTATCGGTCGGCTGTCAGTTAATCAGTAAGCAGATTTCCGGGTACAAAAGCGGAGCGGAAGCCAAAGTGGTAATCGCAGTACGCGCGGCCGCAGTCGAGGTCGCAGCAGAAAACGCCCGCGTTGACCTCGAGGTAGAAGTAGCCGCCGCGATACGGCACTTTTTCGCCACTCGTGCTGGCGTAGAAGTAGTCGCCCTTGTATGTGTCAGCTGCGTCATTAGGATATAACGCTAAGGCTTTCAGATAGTCCGGGATAGTGATACCGTCCGCAACTGTCATACCCTTAAACGTACCGCTTGTGGTTTTAATACCTGTCGTGCTGTTAAACTTTAAAGCTCCGTCCGTGCCGGGCGCTACCATAGCGCCCGTCTGGCTTATGGCTTTCCACAGGGCGCTGTTAGCGCCCTGGTCTACAGCTTGTGCGGCGTTGTTGTCGGGAATAACCTGTATTTCGCCGTTATTAAGCCTAAGACCGCCTACCCATTCACAAACGTTACCGTTAAGGTCAGCTATGCCGCTGAAGTCGTCGTTATGAAACCAGTTTTTAGGTCCGCTACCTGTCGCCGTATAGGGTACATTACCACTATAGTTATCGTCATATATAGGCATAGGCGCACCTTTATCGGTTGTGTTATAATAGTCGGCGTAACTGCCGTTGTTATTGCCGTATGGCTGGCAATTATGCTTTTTACACCATAAAGCAATGGCCGCCCATTCCGCATTAGTCATTAAGTGCCAGCCGTCGCCTTTGTTTTCGCAATAAGTACGCGCCTGGTCTATCGTCATATTTACAGCCGGGGCTTTATACGGCAAGCTGTAGGCTCTGTCATTTTTAACGATATTCTGATACTTTGAAATATACAGGTACGGTATCGTCTTACCGTTTACCTTAAAGGCGGGCAAAACGTTTGTACTTGTGCCTATACCTACGTCCTTGTAGGTAAGCTGGGGGATTTTTACCATAACAGACGGGTCACCCATATCGTCTACAATGATTTCATTGTTAGGGGGTAGGCTTAAACTTAATTCCTCTAAGCTCTTATCCCTTGTCGAAAGATAAATATTTTTACTCATTATCCTCACACCTTTCTAAACGGTTAATCTCGTCGCGTATTGCCTGTCTTTCAGTATGCAGTGCCGTTATATCATACGGCATATCACCACCGACAAGCTGGACTTCATTACATTTGATTACCTTGTAATCGGTAGCCGTAAGCTGCTCTTTTAGTTCTGCAATACGTTCATAATTCGGGTATGGTTTCCAGCCCCTAATTATCTTGCCGTCTTTTTGCGTATACTCTGTAGCGTAGTTATGTTCGCCTGTAGGCTTTTCCTGTTCCTCATAGGGTAAGTAGCCGCCTTCCGTAAGCTGTTCCTGGGTTGCCCCTTTAGGTGCAAACTCTACGCGGCCGTCGTCCCTAAGACGTGCGTAACGTGTAATACTCATAGTGTTTCACTCCTTTAAATTTTTGTTAGTTGCGGCTGATTATTTACAATATCCAGCCTGTATACAACGCCCGTTACCGGGTCTGTAACATTGTTAGTCATATTTCGTAGGTATACCGTACCGTCGGGGGTACACGCTACAAGATATTCACCGTTTCCGTCGTCGGATATTACAGCTTTACCGTCCTTTACATCTGCAAATGTAATAGGGTATATAGGCTTGTCGTCTATAAAAATCGTAGGACTGCTGCTGTAATACGGTAGCTGTGTATCTGGCACTTTACCGCCGATTAAATCAGCCTTACCGCTTTTAAGCTCTGTAGCGCTTTCCTCTACAGCTGTAAGGTCTGTGCGTAAGGTTTCGGTATCTGTATTCAGTTTCGTAATATCCGTAGTATGTTTTGCGGTCGTAGTTTTTAGTGTTGCAATATCCGTAGCGTTAGCCTTGCCCTTATTTCCGGGGTACGCTGTGCTTGACGTTTCGCCCAGGGCTAAGCTCTGTGATATTTCTACAAATTTTGTACCGCTCCACCTGTACGTAAGGTCGGTATCTACAGATACGTATATTTTGCCGTCCTCGCCCGTTATCTCGGTAATATGTGCGGCTTCCTTGTAGAATTTATCGTTATGATAGTATCCTTCGATTACATCATCAACGTAAGACGGTAATTGTGACGACGGTACTTTACCGTTAGCGTCAAGTTCCGCTACACCGTTTGCTGCACCTTTTTGTGTCGTCGGTATCTTTGTACTGTCTGCTACAGTAATGTCCTTACTGCCGTCAAAGGCTACGCCGTTTATTTTACGGGCTGTGGCTAATTTCTTAGCCGTAGCTACATTTTTGTCTGCGTCAGCCGTGTTGTCGGCATTACCTAAACCTACCTGTGCCTTCGTAACCTTGTGGGGGTTATCTGTTTTACCGCTATGCGTACTAAGCGTACCGTCTAAAGCCGTAAGCCGCGCTTCAACCGCTGTACTTACAGGCTTATCCAGGTCAGCGGTATTATCGACACTACCTAAGCCTACTTGTGCCTTTGTAACGTTATGTGGGTTATCTGTACGCGCCGTAAACGTATTAAATGCCGTTGTAATTGTGTCTACAAGTTGTTTAAGGTATTTACCCATTTTAGCACTTAAAGCTGTTTCTGCGTCATTTGTTACCAGGTCGTCGGCTATCGGTGTTACAGCTCGTGTAACCAATACCTTGCCGTCCTCGGTTACACTTATAAGCCAGTCGCCGCTTCCGTCAGCTTTAAGTACCATATTTCCGCTATCGTCAATATCCACGAAACGGCTTCCGTATATCGGTACACCGTCAACATAAATAACTGGGGCGCGTCCCGTGATTTTTGATATATCAAGGTTAGGTATATCGTCCGGGTCAAGTTCTGCACCGCCTGTAACAAGACCTTTAGCGTCATACGTTATTTTTGTAGCGGTTTTAGGTACTATGTCGTCATTTTTTACTACACGTTTACCTACAGCTTCGTCTATAGTGTCGCTGTTTGCGTTCCAGACGTCTACGCTGTAATTTTCGCTTTTGTCTGGTTTAATCAATTTTAACAAATTCGTAAGACTTGCCATATATTAAGTCACCCCCTCTACAGGTATTCCGTTTTGTATTTCGTCGTGTGTAAAGTTACTTAGTTTTTCGTGTGTGTAGCTTTCCAGCTGTGCATATGAAAAAATAACTTTATACACTGTGCCTAAATGTGCGTGTATGATACCCTCTATGGCTTCCTGTAACGCTGGTAACAGATTAGGTAGACCGTCTGTAAACGTTATCGTTACGGTGCTTGTGTTACTGTTTACGGTAACCGTACAATGTTTACCATAAGCCTGTACTAACGTGTGTATCATTTCCGCGCTAAAATTTTCAGCTTTAGCTAACTTTGCAAGCACGGCCGGCCGCCGTGTTTCGTAATCAGTGTTATTGTGCATAGGTAACCCTACGCTTTCTTCCCAGTAAACAAGCCCCCAGGTAGCGGTTAATGGTGATAGCTGTAACGCTAAGTCCATATCATTACTATATATACGGTCATACTCTAAAGCCTGGGCGTTTTGTATAGCCGTAAAAATTTCGTTTTCCTGGTAGTAGTCAGCTGAAGCGTTTACCATTCCTTCGGTACGCGTACTTGTATCAATCATTAAAGGTCACGCCCCTTAGCTCTGGTATGTCAAAAAATTCTAACTCTACGTCTACAGTGCCGTTGTTTACCTTTAAATCGTGGAAATTGTCTACGCCTTCCGTACTACCCAAAATAGACGCGATTTTGTTATAGCCTATCGGGTATAGCTGTTTCGTTGTAGGGTCAACCTCAAATATACGCGACTTTATGTAGTCCACTACAGCAGACTTAAACGCTTCAAGTACGGCGGCGTGGTCTGCATTAGGTACATAGTCTACGCTGGCGGTAATATCTATGTACTTCTTTTCGCCAGTAAACACGTCTACAGTTGCGCCGCAAGGTGCTTTACCGTAGCCTAACCCTTGTAAACCCGTAGGGTCTAAAAACTTTTGTAACGCCGCTATTTCGTCCGTAGACAATACGCTGTAATCGCCGCCTATTGCCACGATACGTACAGTACCGTTACCCTTATATCTCGGCTCTACAATAACCTTTTGAATGACTATACCCGTTTCAGCCGGGAAGTCGTTTAATACCCAGCGTTTGTAATCGTTGACGTTACCGCCCGTATCTGGGTTTTCTATATCTTCAAGGTATCGCGTATAATATTCGTCTGCGCTTTCCCTTTCAGCCCCGGCTACGCTTAACCCTAAATCTGTTATACTGCGAACACCCGGTATAGGTGGCTGTAACACAAATTCCGACCCTTCCGGGATATTTCCGACAGTACCGACAGAATGACATATAGCGTATACGTCACGGGTTGTAGCTGCGTCAGTAAACCGTATTTCTGCACGTACAGCGTATTGTATGGGGTTTCCGTCGTTATCCAGTACAACAGACGTAAGCGTATACCCTTGCGGTATTTTAACGCCACTATCAGCTGTTATAGATAAAAGCCTTACAGCGTTTGTAGCTTCTGTACGTGTAAGCCCACGTAGCGTTAAATGATTATCCAAATCTTCGTCGTCGCAATACTGCGGAAACGCACTACGTAAAATACGGTCTTGATTTTCTTCAAGCTGTATAATTTCAGCCGGGTTAGTTTTCATAGCGTCGTAGATAAAGTCGCCCGGCTCTTTGTGCCAGGTGTCCGGGATATTACCGACCATACGTTTAGTAATATCGGTAGCGGTTTCAATAAACCGCGGTGTATATGTGGGTCGTTTAGCCATTTACTTTAACCCCCTTTACCTCAACTTGTTTATTGTATATGGTTACTAATTCCACGTCCGTATATATGCACTTTTCGCCATTTTCATAGCCCGTATATACCGTAACGCTTGTAACCTCTCTGATACGGGGGTCATACCGTAACGCTTCTTTTGTTTCGCGTTCTATTTCGGACAGCCTTACGGCTTCGGGTAAATCTTGCCGTACAGCTATATCGTGAACACGACTACCATATATATGATTTTTAGTAAAATTCTCGTAATCTGCGTATACCGAATATTTACCCAACTGCGTATTTAACGCTTTTTGTGCAATTATGGCCGCCGCTTCAGCACCTACAGCGGTTTTTACTGTACCGCCTACGCCTAAAGCAAATTGCCCGGTGTCCCAGTCAAATACAGGTGTTTTCTTTGTATCTGCCATACGTTAGCCCCCTTTAATAGTAGTTTGCAATAGCATATTTGACAGCACCGCCTACAGCTACAGGGTAGAGTATTACACGGTCCCCGGCTTTAAGCGGGCGTGTAAAAGCCCCGTGGCTGTGTGTACTGCCATTGCTAAAGTTGCCGTCAATAGCTACGTAGGGTGGTATAAGTAGGTCAGCTGCCGTGTAGGCTCTGCCTATTCCTTGTACCTGGCAAGCTGTAGCACTTGTCATAACACCGACGGCGTTTGTGTTATTTACTTTTCCGATAATGCCCCAGTGCTGTTTGTCACTCCCGGCTACAGGCAATACGTAAAATGTGTCGCCCTTGCAGATAGGATATACACTAATAGGTATCGTGAATACAGAAGCGTCTAAGGCTATTTCTGTACCGTTAAGCACAAACGTAGTAGGGTCGGGGTCGCACGTTACAGCTGTGGCTGTACGTAATTCGCCTACGCCCGGCGTGGGCGTTCCCCTTATCTGTTTTAATATATCTGTCGGCATATTTACACCCCCTACGCTTTACATACGGCACACTGTAACGCACCTTTTTTCTTTGCCGTTTCCTTGTTTGTTTTTGTACACTTGCACCCCTCAATAACGGGACAGTTTGATTTATGATAAATCTTACCGTCTGGCTGAAGATATACAGGTGTTTCACTTTCCTTTTTACTCTCTTTCTTAACACCGCTATCGGTCGTCGTTTTATCTGCGTCGGTTACCTGTATTTCGGGTAAGTCCGGGGCTGTGACTATATCCATAGACAATGTTACTAAGCTATCAGCTTCGATTACGTGTGTCACGTTACGGATATAATAACCACCGACTAAACCCGTATTAGGTTCTTCAACGTAAATAGCGTCACCGCTGTACAACCTCGGTATAAGCCCATTAGGGTTGATACCCTCTAATGTCATTGTAGTAGTAAGTTTTGATTTTTCCTTTAGCGTTTCTGCCGCTTGCTGGTTTAAGTCCACGCTGTCGTCGCTTACTTCCTCAAACATTTGTGTGTGTAGGTCGTATTCGTCGGCTACTGCGTCATTTGTCTTAACTACTATTTGCCCTGTTTCACGGTTTACCAGCTTAATACTCGTAAACGTATCTACAGCGCTGTCCGACTTGCTGGCGTTTGTAAGGTTAAATCCTGTTTTAAATACCCATATGTCGGGGGGTACGCTCCGTTCAAACATTACAACGGTTTTACTTACAGGGTCAAACCTGTACCAAAACTTACGCCCGTTAGCTTTTCGTGTTCGTGCCAATGCGTCTACACATACTTTTTCCGCGGTTGCATTAGGGTAGTATAGCTGGGGGAACACGGCTTCAGTATTAGCTATGTCGCCCAGCCGTACGCTTGCCCTTTCCGCTACAGCTGTAAATATCTGTGTAGCTGTTTGGTTTTTAAAGTAAAAGTCGTCGCTAAATCTGCTAAACGTAAACAATGGGTCATAAACGGTAAACTGTACGTCGCCCGTCGCTGTTCCGTCTTGTTTGCGTATTTTTCCGTAAAACCAACATTCACCGTCTTTTAAAATTTCGACGGGTTTACCTATTAGATTTTGCGGGTTTTTCTGTTGCTGTACTGAAAATTGCAACGTACAGCAATTAGCGTTAATTTGGTCTGCTATTGTAGGGGGTGCTGTCAACGCTCTTGTAACATCAGTACCCGCTATCGTCGCGGTAAAACTCATTGACGCACCCCCTAAATAGCTTCGCAATTTTCGGCGTCGCACCAACCGTAGACACGGTTAGCACCGCCACTACCACCGCCGCCTATAAGGTGGAAGGGGTGACTGCCATTATACACTATGGTACATTCACAAGTAGCTTCCCCTCGTGTAGCTGCGGCTCTTGTGGCGTTTGCCGACGTATACACCGGGCCACCCTTAAATTTTACGGTACTACCCTTAACGATTTCCTTTACTGGCTCTGGTACTGGCTCTGGCTCTCTTGTTTCTTCTGCCACAACCACCCCGGAAGATACCTGTATAGGCGTTATCGTTTTTTCCTCTTTAAAGGTAATATCGTAATATATATCACCCTCAAAACCTTTAAATTTCCAGGTGAATTTAGACACCTTCATAGACTTGTTAATACCAGCGGCGGGTATAATAACCTGTAATACTGCCGCGTCCTCTACATACGTTCCCGTATTACCGCCTTTCCAGCTGCTTATTTGATTTCGGTAATCGGTAGGCTTTTTTAGCTCCGGGTATCTGCAATACCCGGCGTCATACCGTGCCGGGAAAAACGACGAAAAACTAAGAGTATCAAGCTCAACGCCATTGTAAAAGTCTATGTTACCTATATTTAAGACGGAAACGGTTGTAGGTGTTCCGCTCCCGTCGTCGTAGGTTATTTCTTCCGGGACTACCGGGATAGTAACATAAGCACCGTCCGGGGCTTTTATTGTGATGTCTACATCTATTCCTAACTTCATAACAATACCCCCATATCTACGTCGCTTAGTAACTCATTGTCCCCGCCCAGCTGTGCGTAAAGCTCTGCTAAGATTTCTTTTACAAGCTGTTTCGGGTCTTTGTCGCCGACGTTTTGTAAAATAAGATTTTCTATCATTACTTTAAGACCGCCGCTTGTGCGTCCCGTATTATTTGTAATCGGTCCGCTTGCCGCTATGTCCCCGGCTGTTCCGTTTCGGCTGAACGGCTCTACAGCTGTATCAGCTATCGTCTGGGCGTTAGCCTTAACTTTGTTAATAAGGCTAAGTAAGCCGTTTGCGAAGCCCTCGCCCGTATATTCACCGCTTTCAAAAAGCACGCGGGACGGACTGTGTATAGCCAACGCCGAATTTATAGTAGACTTAACACTGTTAGCAATACTTTGAGCAGTAGCCATTATAGACCCACTCATAGACTGCATACCGTTATTTAAGCCTTGCATTATGTTTACGCCGCAACTGTACAAGTCACAAGAATTAAGTGTACTTGTGATAGTCGCTATACCGTTTGATACAACGCTGTTAGCGTTTGCCATTCCGTCGGTAAATGCCTGTACAACCTCTGTACATTTACTTGTAATAGCACTTGTATCAAGCATACCGAATGACGCTGATATGTTTGACATACCGCTGTTTATAGCGCCCTGTGCCTGTGCTGACATATCGTTAGCGGCTGCTACAACGCTTCCCGTACCCGTTTGTATTCCAGCCGTTACGCCGTTTGTGATATTTGTACCTAACGCGCTGGTCGTCGCCGTTGTGTCTACAGCGGCTAAACTTGTACTTAGACTTGTTGATATTCCGGGACCTAAAGCCGCCGCACTGTCGTATACAGCCCCGGCATTTGTAGTAATACCGCTTGCTATAGAGTTCGTGGCGTTAGCTCCAAACGTGTTAAAGTCTGTTGTCCCGGACTGTAGCCCTTGTGTCATTGTTGCGGATATTTGCGACGTTGCATTAGACACCGCACCCAGGTTAGACGTTATCCCGGAAGCAGCGCCCTCTGTTAAAGAAGCACCGCCCTCTTTACCGCCACCGCCGAAAATGCTTTTTATACCGTCTAAAAGACCGCTGCCGATACCCTTTACTATTTGCCAGCCTACGTCCAGCCAGTTAGTATTAAGTATTACGTCTATAATAGCTGATACTAATTGTGGCACTGCCGCCACAAGTTGCGGAATTGCCTGTATAAGCCCACAAGCCAAAGTTACAATAATTTGTACCCCGGCTTGTAATATTTGCGGCAAATTCTGTATAATTCCTTGCAACAAAGTTATTATAAGCTGTATACCCGACTGTATCAGCATAGGAAGCATAGTTACAATACCCTGTACAAGCATTGTAATTACCTGTACCCCGGCTTGTAGTATTTGCGGTAAATTCGCTATAATACCCTGTACAAGTGACATAATACACTGCATAGCCGCCGACAATAACGCTGGCAAATTAGATACTATACCCTGTACAAACGACACTACAGCCTGTAAACCTGTTTGTATCAATGTCGGTAAGTTCTGTGTAATGCCTTGCGCCAACGCTAACAAAAGCTGCGTAGCCGTGTTCATAATATCGGGTACACGGCTTGCCAAACCTGTTATATACGACGATATACTTTGTACTGCCACTTGCATTATTTGAGGTAAACCCTGTGTAATGCCCTGGGCTAAACCTATAATTAAGTCTAAGCCCGTTAATATTACTTGCGGTATACACTGTGCCAGGCTCGTAAATATTTGTATCACGCCGCTTACAACGCTGGGCGTAACAGTTGATATAAGCCCCGGTAGTGCTGTTACAAGACTGTCTATAATAGATGTGGCTGCACTTAACAGACCTGGTAATACAGAATTAAGCAAACCCGGTAGCACCTGTGCTACGACAGGGGCTAACCCTTCTATAAGTTTACCTACCCCAGTTAATGCCGACTGTACTACAGGTATGACGTTCTTACCAAACGTTAAGGCACTGTCTACAAGATTATCTAAGCACCTGTTAAAGTCGTCGCCGCCCGTTGTAAGTGCAACAAGCATATTGCCCCAGGCTGCCTTCATAGAGGAAGCAGACCCTTGTATAGTCGTCGCCGCTTCTTTCGCTGTTGTACCTGTTATATCCATATTTTCCTGTACAACGTGGATAGCTTCTACAATATCCGAAAATGAAGATATATCAAATTTTTTCCCGGACAGCTTAGACGCGTCGGCTAACAGTCTTTCCATTTCTGTTTTTGTGCCGCCGTAACCCAGCTTTAAGTTATCCAGCATTGTATAGTTTTGTTTAGCGAAGCCCTGGTATGCGTTTTGTATCATATCCATACCAGTACCCATTTTGTTAGCGTTATCTGCCATATCGGTTATAGCTAAGTCTGCGTAGCTTGCCGCTTTAGCAGTGTCACCGCCTAAGCCCTGTAACAAACTCGCCGAAAAACTTGTAACGGTTTCCATATAATCGTTAGCAGATAACCCGGCTGTCTTATACGCATTATTCGCGTAATTCTGGACGGTCCCGGCGTTATCTTTAAACAGGGTTTCTACACCGCCTACTAACTGTTCATAGTCACCAAATGCCTTAACCGACTGCGTAACAAGTGCCGTTACACCAGCCGCCCCGGCTGCCGCTGCAACACCTAAGCCTTTTGCTGTGGTCTTTACAGCGTTACCTAAACCGCTCGCTACAGCGCTCCCGGCTGATTTCGCTAAACTGCCGATTTTTGATAGCCCGGTATGTAGGGCGTTAAAACTAACCCCAGCCACCTTTTTTAATACGGCAAATAACCCGGAAGCCCCGGTTTTGCCGTCTGTAAAACTGTTCTTTAGACCTTTTAGCTTGTCGCTTATTCCGCTTATTTTTATCTTAGCAAATTCTTTCATACTCTGCGTAAGATTTCGCACGGCGTTTACTGTGCTTGCGATACTGATTTTGCCTATGTTTTTAAGCGACGTAGCAAGTCCCTGTACGCCTGTTTTACCCTCTGTCAACGTACTTTTTAGCTGTTTTATGCTGTTTACCATACCCGTAAACTTTTGCTTGCCTACAGCCTTTACGGACGCGACAAATAAAGACGCTTGCAGCTTCGCACTTACAAAGCCGTCTGCTACATTTGTTTTTAATGCACTACCGATATTATGTAGCGTACTCGGTAGCTGCTTTACGGTCTGCCAGCCCCTATTAAATGACTGAATAGCGTTTAAGGCTTTATTAGTAGACGTTACTATACCGTCTACAGGTGCTACAATGCTGTTTGCCGCCGTAGCCGCCTGTGAAGCAGATGTGCTAAGCTCCTGTAAACCTTTTCCGTGAATTTTGCTTAGCCCTTTGTCAAGGTTTCCTACGGCTTGGTCGGCGGTGTTAAGTGTCTGCTTAAAATGCTCTGCCGACTGTGTAGCCGCTGACATAGGCGCGCTAAAATTATTCGTCATTTTTAGGGAAGCACCCATAGTAAACTCGGCCATTTTAACACCCCTTTACTTGGAAGCCTTATTTTTACGTGCTGCCTTGTTTTCTTCCTTTATTTTAAGAAGGGTGGCCTGGTATATAAATTCGCGTTCTAACGGGGGGCGGTTATACACGTCACCCGGCCACTTGCCTAAAGTGTTCCAGATGTACGCTAATAACTTTGCTTCCCTGTTAGATTTTAGCAGTTTTTTATTGCTTCTTCGTCCTTTTTAGCCTGTTTCTTTCCGAAGCCGCTTATATTCTGCACCGCTACAGCGAAGTTTACAATTTCACCGGGCGACAGCAACACGCCTAAAGCCGCGTCTGCTGTATGTACGTTCAGCTTTTCCAGCAATGCCTTATTAGCGAATGTAAAGTTACTGCGGTCGTCCTTATCCACCGCAAGCAATACGATTTTAACCATTAGTTTATCGTCGTCCACGTTTGTCTGTACCGCACCGTCTACAACGTCGATTTTCAGACAGTCGTGTTTTGCCTGTTTATACTCTGTGTGATTTATAGCACTAAAGGGAATAGTACCCAGCTTTTCGGTATCAAATTCGCCTTTAGCAACTGCTGTAAGTTTGTCGTTATCAATGCCTAAAACATCTTCCAGCGACAAGTACGACGCTACCGTAGTTTCTTCCTCGCCTAAAATTTTTGCTTTTTCATTTTTTGCTTCTGCCATAGTAAATTACCTACCTTTCTTAAAATAAAAGGGACGCATATTACCGCGTCCCGTTGTTTAATCAATACTGTTAATATACTCGTAATCGTCAAATGTAAAAGGAAATTCCGCGTCTACAATAGCGCCCAGCTCATACTTTGTAAGCTCCACACTGTCAAAAGACACGCCCTTATACATAATAGCTTCTTCGCCCCTTGCGGTCGGGTCTGCCAGCTTTCCGATATAGTTATACTTAGCTGTAGGATTTTCAGCTACTTTACGCTGTAGTCTGCTATCCAGCTTATGTATGGTCATTGTACCGCTGCCGCTGCCGCTCATAACTTTGTGACTATCCATAAATTTACCAGCCTGTTTTACGGCTTCCTTTTCAAATTCTACGGTAGTTTCAAAGCTCTGCGCACTCTGTATCTGCTGTCCGTTTTCGTCGTAGCAGTAACCATATAACCCGTTAATTACGTCGTTTACATCATACATAGTTTAGTACCTCGCTTTCCTTAGAAATTTACGCCGATAGTCTGATAAATACGCTCCATACTGTCTACAGGCGTAATATCAGCTACGAAGTATGCTTCATCAATAGCCGGGGTGTATACCGCACTGTCGCCGTGATACTCCGGGTCTGGCTTATAATAACAGCCGTCTTTGATAACCTCGTCATTGATAAGCGGTTTTAAATATTGTTCCTCAACAAGCGTAGCGTAACACTGGCGGGCTTCAGCCGTATTAGACTTGGTTTTTTTATACTCGTTGCCGAAGGCTTCAAGGTCTTTTGTGACATAGTCCAGCGTATTAGATACACGGATTTTACCAAATTCCTTACTTTCACCGTCGCCCGGAGCTGTAAGAGTGTTTACCCCCTCGTCGATTTCCACAAAGTCGCCGTTTTTAACAAATAACAGCGTACCCTTTTGTTTTGCGGTTTCCCTCACGGTCTTTTTAAGTACTTTATTGACTTTCGTATACGGTACGGTTTCATCTGTAAGCGTTCTGTTAAGTGCTACAGCCGCTACCCTTGCCGCTACAAAAATTGCCATATCTGCGGCCGTATAATCGTCACAACCGTTACCAACGTTAATTACAGCTCTGTAGTTATAACCTACGGAAGCTGTATCTGCCGCCGACGTGTCACCGTCCCAGGACGACGGACCGCCAGTTACAAACGTTATGTAAAGCCCTTCCTGGCGTACTCGTTTAAGCCAGGTGATAACACTTGTAATAATAGACGTATCAGAAACACCGTCAAGCGAAAAAGCGTTAGCGGTCGCGTCGCTTTCCACTTCTTCAAGAAATGTGGTATACTGTGTAACGGTAACGCTATTACCGTTTTTACCCCCGGAAAACGCTATAGAATTTGCGTTAGCGGGTAGTGTTGTAATACTGTCTGCGTTCTTGGTGCGGATATACTCCGAAGCGTTAATCTGTTTAGCAAGTCCGCTAACAGTCGTATCGGTAACCGACAACAGCTTTACACCGTTTTCGATTAGCTCTATCGTTTTACTGCCTGTTGCTACACCGTCTTTAACGACAATAGTAAACGGACGGGTAGTAGGGTACAGCGTTTCCAGCTGTAAACCGCCCTCGCCCAAAGTACACGTAGCTTTTGCGGCGTCTGTAGTTGCCATACGGTAGGCAAGCAGCTTAGACGGTGCGCCGTTAGCCGCGTGTTTGTAAATCTTTTTTGCCGTAAGCGTGGTATCTTCAGCGTGGTATAGTTCGTTAAACTCACCGATATTTACGGGTGTAAGGACGTTTACAGGTCCCCAGTCACTCGTAAACGGGTAAGCCACTACGCCGCGTGTGCCAGCCGTAATACTGTTAATTACAACGACTATACGGGAATACACACCGCTAAGGACTTTGCTTACGCCTTTTGTAAATGTTCCAGCCATAGTAAATTACTCCTTTCCTACAACACGGTTTTCAAACACTTTAACAGCGTTTACCGCGTCTGCTCTTGTTATTTGTTCTTTTTTTACCGACACTAAAGCCCCCGCCATAAGTTCGGGTGTAGTTCCCAACTCTGCGGCGTGTTCTATAAGCTCGGTTTTTGTAAACACCGCTTCAGTTACAGCGGTTTCCTTTTTGCTTGCCATAGCTTTAGCCCCTTTCCTTATTTTCTTCGTTTAACGTTACCCTTGTACCGACGTATCGCGGAGCGGGCGGCTCGGTAGGCCTTGCCCTTTCGTATGCAACTTCGTAAGACAACGTAAACGATATATCTAAGCTGTCGGACGCGTCGTTAAACTCAAATACTGCGTTTTTTATCCAACCTATACGGTTGCCCTTATCATCTGTTAAGGGTAAAACGCCGCAAGTATCTTCTAAACGCTGTATCAAAAGTTCCTGTAGCCTGTTACTTTCGGCTACATCATTTACAAACAGCTTGCCGTAATATTTTATAGTTTGCTGATACGTCCAGCGGCTTAAATGCCTTGCGCGTCCTCTGTACGGGCTTTCCCATAACACAATGGGACGCGCAAGTTTAGGCGGTACAGCAGTACGCCGCCAGCTGTTAAGGCCGGCCGCTTTTTTTATAAATGTCTGCACCGCTGTTAATTCAGTTTCATAGTCCATACAGTCACCTTCTTAAAACAACAGGCTGTATAGTCTGCGAAATTCAAATAATACGATAGTTTCTAAGTCGCCGTTTGCAAAATCATCTAAGGACTTTTCAAACATATGACGACCTTCTACTACTTTCCCGGTAAGGACCATACCCGTTTTACTGCCTTTGACATAGTGGAATGTACCCCCGGACCAGTAACCGGGTACAAACTGCCCTTTACGCTTAGCCTGGCTAAAGCCTGTTTCTACGTACTCGGCGTAAGGAACACACGTACCATATACCACTATAAACGACGACGCTGTAACCTGTATTTTTGTGTAGCTCTCTGGTGCGCCCTGGTTTAGCGACTGTACCAAACGCCCTGTACGGCGCGGTGTACGTCTTGCCGTATTATTAAAGCCCTGTATAACTACAGACCGTGCTATACGGTCGTTCATTTGTTCAAGCTCGCTGTTTTGACACGTTTTTAGCCAGGCTATCCACTCGTCTACGCCTGTTAATTCAAAATATTTCATATGAATTTTACGCCCCTGTCACTTACAGCTGTACTATTTTCATAAGCCAGCTTATAAGGTCTTAGCATATCCCTAACCGGGTCAAACAGTTCATCATACGACAAGTCGCTTATAGCTGTCGGCGGCGCTACTTCTGTAATGTCGCCTGTTTCGCTGTTTATTTGATGTGTTTCGGCTCGTGCCATAATTTCAAAGCACAATGCTACAGCTGTTTTTAAATTGTCACCGTCGGGACCGTCCATAGCTACCGGGGGAAGCCCACCTATATAACCCTCGCACCAGGCATTAGCCCGCATTAAGTAAAGGTCTTGTTTTTCCTCGGCTACAGGTTTAGCTATCGTATAATACTTTGTTAAAAGTTCCGTTTTTGTCAAAAGCATAGTATATCACCTTAACCTAAAACTTCGCCGCTTTTACCGCTTTCAATGATAGCAGTAACTACGTCCGCTTTCTTAGCGTCCGGGGCTACCTCTATATCGTGTTCGATAGCCAACGCTATAAGTTTGTCAAGTTTCAGCTTATTTAAAGCCTTAACCGCGGCTTCTGTATTACTTTCGGTGTTATCGTCAATGTCTACGGTGTCTGCAACAGCAGTAGTACCTACAGCCTGTGCGTAGCCTTCTGTTATAAGACGTTCCGCGTCGCTCTGCGGATATTCTACTACAGTGCCCACGTCAAGGAAGCTATAGCCGTCTGTAACTCCGGGTCTTGTTATCTGAATTTTCATACTACGCACCCCCATTAGTCAACATTCAATACGTCAGCGGTCATAATAAGTTCCGGGTTTGTGATTTTAGGGAATGAAGCCGCTACAACTTCGATAACCTCACGTATAGGACGCTCCATAGTAAAGGTCCTTGCAAAGATACCGGGTTTCATACCGTTTTCGTAAGTCGGTCCCATAAGCTGCTGTCCGATTAAGCCGTTTTCTTTAAGGAATACGCCTTTATTTTTTGCAAGCAGTCTAACTGTGGAGCGTGTACCGCCGTTTGTGACGTCGCGGTATGTTACCTTGCTGTCGAAGGCTTCCATAGGCGGTAAGTCGCGTCCTTTAAGGAATGTGTTAAGCTCGTCAAGGGTAAGCAGCTTGTCACTGTAGCCTGTAATAGCCTTTCTGATAGCTGTATCATTCAGCACGGTACGGATAGTTTCTATAGACGCTACAAACACGTCCGGGCTGTAGCCGTTTGTGTTTTTGTCTATATAGTGCTGTACCCAGGCTTCATAGTTTGCCAAAATGGTAGCGCCGTCAGCGTTCCATTTTTTAGCCGCTGTAACCTTGTTGTCTGACGGTACGCCAAAGTCTACACCCAACTTGATACCGTTTTTATCGTATACAAGCTGTCCGTTACCTAACGCTTGCCAACGCAACCACTCTATACGTGCGTCAATATTACGCTTCAGCTGTGCCGTCTTATTAAGCAGCTGTTTAACCGCCATAGTCTTACGTCCCTCGTTACCGCTATCCATAAGCGCCGCAAGTTCTTTTTTAGATACTATGTAAGACTGTCCCATATCGGTAATTTCACCGCTGATACGTCTTACAGGGTCACGGTCAGTAAGCGGAATTTCCGCACCGCTGTCTATGATGTCTGCCATATCTGCCTGGCGTTCAATTACCGTTTCGTTAAAGTCCATATCGTAAGTATCTTCCGTAGGAAGGAAGCGCTGTCCGATATAGTTTGTTTCTACAGGTACTTCTTTAATGGTTTTAGTAAGTACCGGGTTTTCAAAAAAATCACTCAAATTTGCTAATCCTGGCATATTATATTACCTCTCTTTCATTAGTCTACGAAGCGGATAGCACCGCTAAGCGCTTTCTTAAATTCGTCTGTACAGCCTGTAAGCATACCCGTGTAAACTGCTCCGTGTACAAGTACCTGTCCCGCGGTCAAGTCGGGGTTTGTTGCGCCTACAGCTTTAAACTGTACACTTTCGTCCAAAATTACAGGGTTTGACTTACCTGTAGGGAACGAATACACGTAAGGGCTTTCGTCTGTACCCGCCCCGCTTTTTGCGTCGGCGTACTTTTCGTATTTACCTGTCGTGTCATTTCTTACAAGACACAAGCCTTCGGGTAAATATTCGTTTGCTGTAAACTTTGTACCGTCCAACGTGATACCGTTAGTCACATATGCGTAATGTGCGCTGGCCTTAATTTCTTTAGCCGCGGGGTACGTCTTTTTTCTGATAGTCAAATCATTGTTCATAACTTTTTACCTCATTTCTTTTTATTTTGTGGATATTCCCAACATAGATAACGCTTCAGTTACCTTAGCGTCTGTCTTGTCACCGCCAGCCGTACCGCCGCCGGGACCTTTTGACTTAAAAGCGTCGTCATTATTGGGGTTTCCATTATTGTTGTCGTCAGTTCCAGCTTTAAACAGGTTAGGCTCTGTGCCGTGTACCTTTTTCAAAGCACGGGCTACGCTCTTAGCGTCAACGACGCCCGTTGTTTCGTCGTAGTCTATATCGTCCATATAGTCAAGACGAATAGCACGTACAACCTGTGTCGGGTTTACAGGGTTGTATGTTCCCGCCGATTTAAGTACAGCGTTTTCTATAGCAAGGTCTTTTAACTTTTCTTCCAGCGTTGCCGCTTTTTCTGTTGCCGCTGTAAGCTTAACCTGGTCGTCGCCGTTAAGCGACGTATTACCGTCTGCCGCCGCTTTCAACTTTTCGGCAATGCTTGTTAAAAGCGTCTTGTTATCAGCGTCAACAGTTACGCCGCCGTCTTTAAGCGCCTTACGCACCATACGTATAGCACGTGACGCTATCATAGCGTCTACGTCTGCCTGGCTGTACTGTGGTCGCTCGTGTTCGGGGTCATAATCTAACGCTTCGTCGTGCTGGTCCTGGTCTATGTCGCCGTCAGTAAGCAGCTGTCCTACTTGTGCGGTATATTCAGCGGCCGTAATTTCACCCTTTACATACTTTTCCTGTAATTTTTTAAGTTTACCCATTGTAAAAACTCCTTCCGTAAGCCCGTCGGCATATTATTCCGGGTATTCGCTCCCGTTTGCGTTGTCCTTTGACAGTATTATAAGCCCTGTCTAAGTTACGGCAATAAAAAAGGACGCCGTAAAAGCGTCCTGTCCGTAGTAACCCTACGTAGGTTATTTATTAAGGGGCGGTATAGGTGGTAAGTCGTCGTTTTCCACAAAACCGCCGCCGTTAATACTTTTTTTGTACTCGTTAAACGCCGCTACAACGTCGGGCGGTGCATTTTCAAGTAAAATGTCCTCGCCTTTCTCGTTCTGTACAACATACTTACTGTCTAAAACAGCTGGTCGTGGCATATTCATAAAATCAACCCCTTTACTTAACATCTTTCAGCATTTCTACTATTTTTTCGCCTACTTTTTTAGCTATGGTACGTGGTGTAGGACTGTGTATATATTCACTAAACGCTTCGGCTAAAAATTCTGCTGAATTTTTGCTACCGTAATCACTTAAAAGCTGTGCGTATGCTTCGCGCGGCGTTTTAGCTCTGCCGCTTTTCAACATATCTGTAGCTTCCGCTTGCATTTCAGTATACATAGTCTGTACCCAGCCCCTACGTCCTATCTTTTTCAAGTAGTTATCTATCTGATGTCCAAACTCGTGTGTTAGCACCGCCGCCGGGGTAGCTGTTCCCGGTGGATGCCACCCAGATTTTACGTCGCTTTCCAAACTTTCTACAAACATCTTAAAGTTTGAAGCATATTTTTTATTGAACGTAATACCTTCAAGGTCACCCCAGGTGTAATTAGTAGACCAGGCGTAAGTGTTTCCCGGTACTTTTTTCTTTTTTACGTATTTAGCAGCAAGTTTCCGGGCGTAGCTTTCGTCATAGCCCATATCTACAGCCCTTTTTACGTATTCTTCTACGCTACGCTGATACTGCAATGTACATAGGTTTTGCGACGTTGACACTATCTTAGTATCTGTTATCTGCGGAAAACGCCTACGTAATTCGTCAAGTGTCTTATTTACATCATTTGCTACGTCCACGCTGAAGCCCGTATAATCTACGTATTTAATGCCTAAATTATTCTGCCCCCAGGCTGTGGCTTCTGCTGTTGTCTGCGCTGGTTGCCACCCCGTATTATTTATTATATCATTTTCTACAGATTTTTCAACAGCCTTTTTCTTAACTGTAGTACCTTTATCCCAGGCGGCTTTAGATACAACAACCGTTTTACCGTTAAACTTTACGCGTTTAACCTTTTTATTTAGGTCGTCCAGAGTTTCGCCCGGTCGTAAATACCTCTTAGGGTTATCACCGTCAAGCATTTCCTTTACGGACGGTAAACCGCGTTCCTTTGCGTAATCGTCAAATGTTTCAGCTTCAGTATAATAATTTTCACCAAAGCTATCTTTTGTACCGTTCTTTCGGGCTATTTTTCCACGTTTTTCAACTCCTATAGCAGATAAAACGGTACACCACCTACAGCGACAATTAGGGTGATTAGGAATACGCGCACCGGGTACACCTGGGTTAGCCGGGGTGTCATAGTCTAACGGATAGGGGTTAGCCCGGCTGTAGTCTGCGTCGTGCGCACACATAGCAGACGTACGACCGTCGTACACAGCGTCACGGTATTTACCGTCCAAAATATCGGCGTTTTCCATAGCTGCGTAGCTTGTGCCTATGCTGTTTGCCCGTGTCATTTCTGTACGTACAATACGCACAGCGTTACTATAACGTTCACCGATTTTATCTTTTAAACTGTGTGCCGCTTCGTTATAGCTCATACGCTTAGTAACTAAGTCTTGTATTACCTTTTCAGCATTTTTAGCCACAAGGTCAGTATTAGCGCGTATACGGTCGCTGTATGTATGCCCGTCGCCTACCCAGTCGTTAGCTATAAGCCCCAAAACGCCAGCCCTATTAAGGACGGGTACAGTTACCGGGACTTTAGCCGCTTGCTCCAAACTGTAGGCTTGCGTGTAGTAGCTGTATTCAACAGTACCGCATAAAACTTCAGTAACATAGGGGTCTTGTGCCGCCTTTGCTAATTCTAAATCGGGTAATATATGGGCTATATACTGTTTCTGCATTTGTACACGTAAACGTTTTGACTTGCGTTTAGCTTCCGGGACGGTTTCAAGCTCCTTGTTAAGTTGCTCCAACTGTTCTACAGCTGTTTTTTGCAACCGTCTGTAAAGTGGTGCAAGTTCATCAGCTCGTTTACCTATGAGGTTTTCCAGCTCATTAGCAAAGTATTCAGTATAGCCGTTAAGGTCCTTTGTCAAGCGTTCCGTCAGTTTATCCACACGTAACGCCCCCTTTATTCAGCTGCGTTATTGTCGTCATCCGGGTTACCGTTATTGTCGGTGTCCAGGGCGCTGTTGCTGTCATACCCCAAAGCGGTAAGACTGTTTATATTGTTTTCAGCCTTTTGTGCTTTCATTTCCTCTAATGCTTTTTGCGGGTCGTCGATAAACCACAGCAATTCAAACAAATAACTATCCGGGACAGTATCAGACAGTGTAGCTACGATATTTGCTATTTCCTCATAATTCTGCGGTAGGTTACGCACAAGTGACACATCTACCCAGTTGTCACTGTACAAGCCTTGCGCTCTGTCTACTACGTCGCGGTTTGACACTATTTCGTATGTATCGGTTATATGGTTATCCACCAGCTTACGCGTATTCAGAAAATCGGTAAGTATACCCAACAGCTGGCGTATTGCAGCGATTAAACGCGGCTCTTTTTTCCCGGCTTTAATGTCAAGTGCCGCATACTTCATCTTAATTTCAGTAGCAGTAGCCCCGTTCAGCTCGCTAAGCCGCGGCGTATTCGTTGTATCGTAAATATCCTTGCTTAGGCGCGTTAAAAAGTTTTCCACCGCTCCGTCAGCTTGATTTTGTGCTATAAACTCTGCTTTACTGTTAGCGTCCTTTAAGGCTATAGCACGTGCTTTACGCATTTTTAATACTTCGTTTTCGTCTACGTCAACCCCGGTAAGCAGTAAGTACATATCCTGTAAATACTCGACAAGGTTAGCCTTATCACTTAAACCGTGTGCATAAGCTACGATTAGGTCAAACGCCCCAAAGCTAAGGTCACTTTTACCGAATGACTTTATACGGTCTGTGTAGCTCGACGGTTTATTATTGTCATAGATAACAACGGGAATACGCCCCGCTTTATGTTCAATAGGGTTACCGCTGGCTACCTCTGTTTCATCAAGCGTAAAACCCCCGGACGTATCACCGATATAGTACGTTATATAACGGTCGTCGTATACCTCTAAACGTGTACGTTCTACGGTCTGCCCGTCTATAATCACCTCTACGGTGTACTTACGTAGTACCATAACAAGCCTGTTACGTGCGTCGTATACGGGTATGACTTCCTGTACGGGATATTCGTTATAATCTATGTTGCCTTGTTCGTCTACCCAGCAGATTACAGCAGAGTACCCGGCTATACAGCCCTGTCGTAGCATTTCACTTAATACAAGCGTAGCCTTTTCTTTCAGCAGCTCCATTAGCTTTTTACGGTATTCGGTGATAATTTCCGCTTCGTCGGTTTCGTCGTCCTCTTGCTCCGGGTCTTCTACAGTGTATATAGGTGACTTGCCTAACATATAGTCTACAAGCGTGTCTATAATAATAGCTGCGTAGTTCGCTATCAATTTATAGTTTACGCCGTCCGTACGTGCCTTGTCACGCTTAGCTATTTCATCAAGCGCACCGTCATACGCTAACTGATATTTTTCTACTTCTGCGTCGCTTAACCAATTATCGTGTTTACTGATAACATTACTAAGCCACGCATTATTATCCTGTACCCATTTTGTAGCGTCCTCGGCTGTAGCTTTAGCTTTTGCAGCCAGCGTAACAGGTATTGTAGTAAATGTCGCCATATTATAACCCCCTTTCTACACAACACGGTTACGGTCAAACGCCGTAGCCTGTCTTGAATTTACGTTAATATTTCGTGCCGCACGTATCAAAAGAAAAGTAGCCATAGCTAAATCGTCGTGCGGCTCGTGTCCCGGTTTTCTCGGCTCTGCATTAGCCGGGAC
>ENA-OUQH01000540-OUQH01000540.1-human-gut-metagenome-genome-assembly--contig:-NODE-540-length-27928-cov-7.360420_pt1 | contig 27928 bp, 24 predicted proteins | sample MGYA00237948_ERZ548828 | MGnify/ENA primary metagenome ERZ548828 (study PRJEB26490, sample SAMN05194711) | human gut metagenome | biome: terrestrial biome; feature: human-associated habitat; material...
CCATCAACCTGCCCGACGTCGCCCTGTTCTTGTACCGCGCCATGGATAAGTTCTGGGAGATCTTCGACGAACGCCTCGAGCTTTGCCATCGCGCCCTGCGTTGCCGTCACGAGCGCCTGAAGGGCACGCTTTCCGATGCAGCGCCCATCCTTTGGCAGTACGGCGCCCTTGCCCGCCTGAAGAAGGGCGAAACCATCGACAAGCTACTCTACGGCGGTTACTCCACCATCTCGCTTGGCTATGCGGGCCTGTACGAGTGCGTCAAATACATGACCGGCTACAGCCACACCGACCCCGAAGCCACTCCATTCGCCCTTGAGGTCATGCAGCATCTCAACGACAAGTGCACCGAATGGAAAGAAGCCGAGAACATCGACTACTCCCTGTACGGCACTCCGTTGGAGTCCACCACGTACAAGTTCGCCAAGTCCCTGCAGCGTCGTTTTGGCGTGATCAAGGGCATCACCGACAAGGGCTACATCACCAACAGCTACCACGTGCATGTTTCCGAGGAAATCGACGCCTTCCAGAAGCTGTACTTCGAAAGCCAGTTCCAGCGCCTGTCCCCCGGCGGTGCCATCAGCTACGTCGAGGTTCCCGACATGCAGGACAACCTACAGGCAGTCCTGCGCGTGATGCAGTACATCTATGACAACATCATGTACGCCGAGCTGAACACCAAGTCCGACTACTGCCAAGAATGCGGCTACGACGGCGAGATCCAAATCGTCGAAGACGATGGCAAGCTCGTATGGGAATGCCCGAATTGCGGCAACCGCAACCAGGACAAGCTGAACGTCGCTCGCCGCACCTGCGGCTACATCGGCACGCAGTTCTGGAACCAGGGCCGCACGCAGGAGATCAAGGAGCGCGTGCTGCACCTGTAAGGCGGCGCGCGGAGAAAAAAATACCCGGCGGGCGTGTCTGAAGCGGCGCGCCCGCTGTTTGTGAGGAATTGCTATGAATTACGGTCAGATCAAGACCTGCGACATTGCCAACGGCGTCGGCGTGCGCGTGACGCTGTTCGTCTCCGGCTGCACGAACCACTGCTACAACTGCTTCCAGCCGCAGACGTGGGACTTTCACTACGGTCAGCCCTTTGACGCGGCGGCCGAGCAGATCATCTTCAACGAGCTGGAAAAGCCCTTTATCCGCGGCCTGACGCTGCTCGGCGGCGACCCGTTCGAGCCGGAGAATCAGCGCGCGCTTGTGCCGTTTCTGCACCGGGTGCGCGAGCGCTACCCGGATAAGGATATCTGGGCGTTTTCGGGCTTCGTGCTCGACAAGGAGCTCACCGTCGACGGCGCGCACCCGCGCTGCGAGGTGACCGACGAGATGCTCTCGCTCATCGACATCCTCGTCGACGGGCGCTATGTGGACGCGCAGCGCAACCTCAGCCTGCGCTTTCGCGGCTCGGAAAACCAGCGCATCATCGACATGAACCGCACCCGCGCGGCGGGGCACATCGTACTCTGGGAGGGCATGAACGGATGGAAGTGAAGATCCGGAAGCTGCGCCCCGGCGCCGTCACCCCGCGGCGCGGCAGCGCGGACGCGGCGGGCTATGATCTCTACGCCTGCCCGGCGGACGGGCAGAGCGTCACGATCGCGCCGCACACGACGGCCATGATCGGCACGGGGCTTGCCCTCGCCATTCCGGCGGGGTATTTCGGCGGCGTGTTCGCGCGCAGCGGCCTTGCGTCCAGGCAGGGGCTGCGCCCGGCAAACTGCGTCGGCGTGATCGACGCCGACTACCGCGGCGAGTGCACCGTCGCGCTGCACAATGACACGGACGCGCCGCGCACCGTCGCCCCCGGCGACCGCATTGCCCAGCTCGTGATTCTGCCGTTTCTCGCGGCGGAGTTTTCGGACGCGGGCACGCTCGACGAAACTGACCGCGGCGCGGGCGGCTTCGGCAGCACCGGCCGGTAAAGCAACAATAACGCAGCCCCCTTCGAGACGCTCGAAGGGGGCTGCGTTTTGCTTTATTCAGCGGCAGACTTGCTTTATTCAGCGGCAGACTTGCTTTATTCAGCGGCAGTCTGCGAACACGGGCGAGAATTCGTCGAGCTTCTCGCACGTGTAGCGCCGGGTGTTGTCCTCGCACACGGGCAGCATCTGCTGCGTGAATGCGGCGCAGCGCGTCCATTCATCGGTGACGGCCTGACTGTGCGCGATGTTCAGGTCATAGTGCTGCGCGAGATAGTCGGCGAGGTAGGGCGTGAATTTCTCCGCGCCGAAAATGTTCAGATGCTCGGCGTTGGCGAAATCATTGAGCGGGTCGAGGCCGATGGCGTCCATCTGCGTGTCGAAGTTCGCAAAATCATACCCGTACTCGTGCACGACCGCCTCCAGCTCGGCAAACACGGCGTCATAGTTTTCAATGACGGTGCGGTGCGGGAAGCGGGCAAAGAGCACGTTTTTGATTCCCCGTGCCCTGGCTGTCTCGCAGAAGGTGCGCAGGCTCTGCTCGTTGAAATCGTCGAGCGATTGCTGGCGCACGGGGATCTCATCCGTCTCCGTGAGGAACATGGAGATGGACAGAAACGGCTTGGTGTACGAATAACCCGCGTCGCGCGCCTGCTGCTGCAGTGACAGCGAATTGCGGATGAGGTCCGGCTTTCTCCAGTTGTCGTGGTATTTGAGCAGCGGTGCATAGTACGACAGGCGCTTGCCCTGCACGCACTCATTGATGGCCTGCACCTTGTTGTGTGAAAGCGGCAGCGTGTCGAGCCACTCGCGCGTTGCGGCCTTGCCGAGCTCCTTACGCTCGTCCTCCGTGTAGAGAAAGCCGTTGACCTCGACCACGCAGACCGCGGGGTCCTGCCGCTTGGCGGCCTCACGCAGCATGGAGGGGTACATGGTCCCCTGTGCGGCCGACACGGCCAGCGGGTAACTCGTAAAGCCCGCGTGCTGCCATGCCAGCGGTGCGCAGTAGTCCGTGAACGTCTCGCTCGCACCGAGGATCATGACGTCGAGCGAGTTTTTCGGCTCCAGATAGAAGCTGCGGATGTACTGCTGCTCGGTGGCGTTGTTGACGGTCAGCAGCCGCGTGAGCGCGCCGTAGACCAGCGCCACGATGAGCAGAAACGCGATCACGCGCACGACGGTATTTCTTTTTGCGTGTTGTTTTGGATTCATTGATGTTCTCCACATGCTGTGTTAGCGCCACGCGGAAAATTGCGGCGATGGTCTGCTGCGAGCCCGCTTCGCGGGCTTGGGATAGCGGGCGCTGTTTCCCGGCTTAAAACTGCATATACACGAATTCGGATGCCTGCACGCCGGGGCCGTAAACGCCCATGAGCACGACGGCGAAGATGCCGCCGAGCAGCACGGCCCAGCGCAGGGCGAGACACTTCTCGTCGAGGATCTCGCGGATGGTGCGCTGCGAGCGCTCCTGAATGACGGAGGCGACGAAGATCACAATCGTGCCGAACAGCAGCACGGCCCAGTCATACCGCGTCAGCGGCAGGGCCTCGAGCACGGCGCCCGGCCGCAGCTGCGACAGGTGCAGGTCGGTCACGGATTTTAACATCATGCCCATCGCGGCGCGAAATCCGTCGGCGATGTCAAAGTAATAGCCGATGAGCACGACCACGAACGTGCGCAGCATGGAAAACACCTGATACCACGCGCTTTTTCGCTCGATGTGCAGCGCGGCGACGACCTTGTCCGACACCGGCTGCAGCAGCGTGGACACGAGGATGACCATGCCGTTCCAGAAGCCGAAGGCGACGTATTTCCAGCTCGCCCCGTGCCAGATGCCGATGATGAGAAACGTGATCAGCGAGGCCACGGCCGTCGGCAGGACCTTGCCGATGTGGCTGCCGAGGTGCTGCCTGGCGTGGCGGCCCCAGTTGAGAAACGCTTTCGAGATCGACAGCGGGTAGAACAGGTAGTTGCGCAGCCAGTCGCCGAGCGAGATGTGCCAGCGGTGCCAGTACTCGGTGAGCGTGCGCGAGAAGTACGGGCGGCGGAAGTTTTCGCCCATGGTGATGCCGAACATCTGCGCCACGCCGCGCGAGATGTCGATGCCGCCGGAGAAGTCGGCATAGAGCTGCAGCGCGTACACGAGCGCCGCCAGCAGCACATACGTGCCGGCGTAGTCGGTGTACGCCCCGGCGACGGTGTGGATCATGCCCACGGCGCGGTCGGCGATGACGAGCTTTTTGAAAAAGCCCCAGAGGATCAGCTGCGCGCCGAAGCGGATGTTGTCAAAGTGATACTTGTGCTCGTCATAGAGCTGGTGCGCCAGCTGGTCGTACACGCCGATCGGGCCCTGAATGATCTGCGGGAAGAAGGACACGAACAGCGCGAGCTTGCCGACGTTGCGCTCGGCAGGCACTTTTTCGCGGTAGACATCGAGCACGTAGCCCATGGACTGGAACGTGTAAAACGAGATGCCCAGCGGCAGCAGCAGCCCGATGTGGCCGAGCGAGACCGTCAGCCCCACGGACGCAAAGAGCGCCTCCATGGACTCGGCAAAGAAGTTATAGTATTTGAGCACGGCGAGGATGCCGAAGTTCAGCAGCAGGATGGCGATCATGAGCGCCTTGCGGCGGGACTTGCAGCGCTTTTTGTACGCCTTGCGCTCCTCGCGCTCCCAGTCCTGCTTGTGCGCGGCGACGGTCTGCTCCATGCGCGCGGTCATGGCGTCCATGCCGCGTGCGCCAAAGTAGGTCGTGAGCGTTGTGATGACGATAAAGCCCATGTAGCGCAGGCACACGAACGCGTAAAACGCGTAGCTACCGATCAGCAGCACCACCCACTGGAACCGCTTCGGCACGAGGTAGTACAGCACCAGCAGTGCGAGCACCAGCAGGTAAAACGGCAGCGATGTCAGCGTCATGCTTCGTCCTCCGGCGTCCGGCAGGTGTTGAGCACGTCGGTCGCGAACCGGTCGCGCACGAGCGTGAAGTCCCCGCCGCGGCAGAGCGCCACGCGCGGCATGTCACGCGAGAGGAACGCGGCCACGCCCTCCGTCACGGAGTAGGCGCCGCAGCGTCCGAAGGCGATCACGTCGCCCACGCGCAGGGGCGGCAGCTGCGCCTCGCGTACCAGCACGTCCGCGGTCGTGCACAGGCTGCCGCAGAGCATCCACGGCCCGGCGGCGTCCGCACTCTCGCGCAGTAGCGTCAGCGGCGGGGACTGCATGCCCATGAGCTGACCGTCATACTTCACCTGATGCATACCGCCGTCGCACACGGCGTAGTTCACGCCGAGGTTGCACTTGGCATCCGCCACGCCGGTGAGGAACGTGCCGCAGGGGGCGGCGAAAAAGCGCCCCATCTCGATCGTGAGCGGGTACTTTTCGCCGAAGGCGCGGATGTGCTCCGCCGCCGCGTCGAGCAGCGCGCTGTCGCGCGCCTCGGCATCGTCGCGCAGGCACTCGGCGTTCAGCCCCGGACCGTATTCCACGTGCTGCGCCGTGAAGCCGTACTTGTCGTGCAGCATCGTGAGGTATTCATCCAGATGCGCAAGCTCCTTTGCAATCACGGCGTCCTTGCGCTTTTGCGTGCCGGAAAAATAGTGGATGCCCGCGATCGTCACGTTCGGGAACTCCGCGCGGCGCGCAACGAGCTCCTCCAGCGCGGCGGGATCCATGCCGAACTGGCTGCCGGCGGTCAGGCGCGGCAGCACGCGCACGTGCTTTCCCTGCGCGGCCGCGGCGGCGCAGATGAGATCAAAATGCAGCGTGCTCTCGGCCGTGAGCAGGTCTGCCCCCAGCGCGACGGCGCGCGCGACATCGTCCGCGCCCTTGTTCACGCCGGAGTAGAGGATGCGCTCGGGCGCGATGCCGAGCTTTTCGCAGATCGTCAGCTCGCCCGGGGAGCACACCTCCACCCATCGGAACACGTCCGGCAGGCCGCGCAGCACGAAGGGGTTTGCCTTCATGGAGTAGCAAAGCTGCACGTGAGAGCCGAACGCGGCGCGCACTTTTTCAGCGCGCGCCGTGAAAGCATCCAGATCAAACAGATACAGCGGCGTGCCGTATTCGGCGGCCGCCGTTTTCAGAGCAGTCCTGTCCATCAGTCCTCGTCCTGCAGGCGCTGCACCATGGCCAGCAGACTCTTGGCGGAGTTGAAGTTCTCCGGCACGAGATCCTTTGCGCCGATCTCGATGTCGAACGCGTCGTTGAGCGCCGCGACGAGCGACACGATGTCGAACGATTCGAGAATGTGGTCGTCGATGAGCGCGGTCTCGGTCTCAAAATCCACGTCCGGGCGCAGATCGGTCAGAATGTCCATCAGTTCCTGTTCCATAATAAAATACCTCCTGAAATGTGAGTAATGTAAGCGATTATCGGTGGGCGTCGGCGATGCGCCCGGCCAGCGCGCGCATATCCGTCTTGCCATTGTCGAGCCGGGGCATGGCCTCCAGCTGCTCGATCTTGCGCGGCACCATAAAGCCCGGCAGATCGGCGCGCAGCGCCACGGCGATGTCGCGCTTGGTCACGTCCGCGCCGGTGTAAAACAGCCAGATCTGCTCGTGCTCCTGATCGTAGAGCGCGCAGGCCTCCTCCACGCCGGGCACCTTGGCCGCGGCGAGGTCGATCTCGCCGAGCTCCACGCGGTGGCCGAGGTGCTTGACCTGCCGGTCCTTGCGGCCGTGGAACATGAGGTTGCCGTCGGGCGCGAAGTGCCCGAGGTCGCCGGTCTTGTAGATGCGCTCGTCATACGCGCGGTTGAGCGGGTTTTGCAGGAAGCTCTCGGCGGTCTTTTCGCGGCTGTTGTAGTAGCCGAGCGCGAGGATGGGCCCCTTGACGCAGATCTCGCCGATCTCGCCGTCGGGCACGGCCTCATTGCGCTCCGAGAGCAGAAACACCTCATAGTGCGGGTACGGCTTGCCGATCGGCAGCACGTCGGTGTCCTCGACCAGACCGGGCACGACGTAATACGTGCACGAGGCGGTCGCCTCCGTCGGACCGTACTGGTTGACGAAGCGCGCCTGCGGCAGCGCGAGCTGCCACTGGCGCAGGCAGCTGCACGGCATCACCGAGCCGGAGAAGCACACCTTGCGCAGGTGCTGCGGCACGCTGCACTCGAATGCGCCCAGCGCGGCCGGCACCGTCAGCGCCGAGACGCTCCAGCCAACGGCCGTCACACCCTTGTCGTTCATGTATTCGAACAGACGCTCCGGCGACATGAAAAGTTCCTTCGGGATGATGGCCGTCGTCGCGCCGAAGCGCAGCGGCAGGTAAATGTCGCGCACGGCGGCGATGTAGTCCAGCGGCGACTGGTTGCCGAGCACGTCCTCGCGCACGATGCCCATCACGCCGGCGTAGTCCTCGATGTAGCACATGAGCGAGTGCTGCGCCGTGATGACGCCCTTGGGCGTACCGGTCGAGCCGGAGGTGAAGATGATGTACAGCGGGTCGAGCTCGCGCGCGCGCGCGCGGCAGTCTGCCAGCAGCGCCGCGTCCTCGCAGCCCTCGAGCAGATCCTCCGCGATGAGGATCGTGCCGCCGAATTCCAGCGTCCTGGCCTTGTCGTAAAACGCGCGCTGCACGATCATCAGGTCGGTGTCAAGCGTATTTAAAATAGAGTTGAGCCGGTGCACGGGCATCGTCCCGTCCATCGGCGCGTAGCAGCAGCCGGCGTATACCGCGCCGAGAAACACGGCCGGGGTGTGTGCGTTGCGCCCGCTCATCACGGCGATGGGCGCCTTGCGCCCGGCGCGCAGCCTTGCCGCCGCCGTGCCGATGATGCGCGCCTCGCGCCGCACGTCGGCAAAGGTCACCGCGCCGTCCTCGTCAAGAAAGGCGGGCTTGTCCGGACAGGCTGCGGCGGTGACTTCCAGCCAGTCGAGCACGTTTGTATCCATGCGTGCAGCTCCTTCCTGTTATCTATCCATAATCGGCAATTATCCTATCATGTTTCCCCGCTAAAAACAAGCAAAACCGCGACAGTTTTAAGAAAAGGTAAGATTCCCGCGCGCCCGCGCTCCGCACTTGACGCACCCGCAGCCAAAACGTACAATGGGTGTTGGATAACTGTACAGCTTTTTTGACAACAAAAGGAAAAGCTGTTTGATTTTTACAAAAATATCGCTGGAAGTTTGTGTATAATACCCCTATCGGTGTGCAATAAAACGTGGTATCCTTTTGGTTAGTAAGCGTGACGGCTGAAGTGGGGCGGGAAACTCCGAAGCGTTCCCGCCCCGCCCCGCCGTGCGCGTTTCCGGTTCGGACAGGCTGCGCTTCGGAGGTCTGCCCTCCGGCCGGGATCAACAGGGGGGATGCCCGCGAAGGGAAAGGAAGAACGAAGATGTCAAAACAGGTTCAGAAAGTGTGCAATGCCATCTCCACCGCTGCGGTGGTGCTGGTGGTCATTCTGGCGCTGCTTCTGGTGGGTGTGCGGCTGGTCGGTCTGCGGCCGATGTGCGTCCTGTCCGGCAGCATGGAGCCGACGTATCACACCGGCTCGCTGATCTATGTCAAGCCCTGTGCGCCCGAGGACGTGCAGGTCGGTGACGCGATCACGTTCGTACTCAATGAGGACTTGGATGTCGTCACGCACCGCGTGATCTCCATCGATGCGGAAAACGAGCATTTCTACACGCAGGGAGACGCGAACGACGCGCCCGACGGCGCACCTGTCTATTTCAAGAACCTCATCGGCCGCCCGGTGTTCACCATCCCGTATCTGGGCTATGTTTCGCACTGGGTCTCGAACCCGCCGGGGATGTATCTGGCCATTGCGATCGCGATCGTGCTCGTCGTTCTGGCGTTCCTGCCGGATATGCTGCGCAAGGCGGCTGAGGCCGATGCCCGCGATGCGGCGCGCCGAGCAGAGGCAGAAAACGTGGCAAAATGCACAGAAAACGGCGGCGAAAACCGTAAGATTTAAACATTTTCACGGGAGCATGAAATATTTTCAAATCTCCGTGCATTAACTCAATGAACGCTGACAGCGCACGTTGGACGCTGTTGGGACATGGTAAGTTCGGAACATGATGCTTTTGTAAGGGAGGATAACACGAAATGAAGAAGAAAACTTTGACGATCGCCATCGCGCTCGTGCTTGTCGTGGCGCTGGCGGTTGGCGCGACGTGGGCGTATCTGACGGCGCAGAGCGGCCCGGTTGTGAACACGTTCACGGTCGGCAAACTGTTTGATCAGGGCGGCGCGTTGACGCTGAAAGAGCACAAGGCGGTTGCGCAGACTTCCGGCGAGTATTCTTACAAGGTCACCACTGAAGAGGCGACGGGCAATGAGTACAATCTGCTCCCCGGCACCAAGATCGAAAAAGACCCGTTTGTTAAGGTCACCGGCCTGAAAGCCGGCGCTTCCTGCTATCTTTATGTTGAGGTCGTGGCTTCGGACGCGAGTAGCGTTCTGAATTATAGTGTGGCCGATACGTGGGAGCAGCTTGCTGGTGTTACGGGCAAGAACGGCGGCGCGGTTTACGTTTACAAGACGAACGATGGCAACAGAGTGACTGCAGATGTCACTGCGACCAACATTCTGGCGAACAACCTTGTCGAGGTTAACGATTTTGACGTGAATTCGGATGCGACTGCCAGCCTGACGTTCTATGGCTATCTGTGCCAGTCCGCTGGTTTTGCGGATGCTGCGGCCGCGTTTGCCGGGTGCTTTTAAGTAACTCCCTCGCAGCTTCCCCTGAGCAGATCCCTTGAATACCTTGTGCAGAGAGCTGTACACAAAAATAGAAAAGGAGAACGCTACTTATGAAGAAGAAATCCATTCTGATGGCTGCGATCGCAGTCATGCTCGTCGCGGTGCTGGTCGTCGGCGGCACGCTGGCGTACTTCACCGATACGAAGTCCGCGACCAATACGTTCACCATGGGCAATGTGAGCATCGACCTCAAAGAGCAGCAGAAGGGCGAGAACGGTCTTGAGCCGTTCGAGCAGAACAAGCAGCTCGTTCCCGGCAAGTCCAACGACGGCAACGCTGTCTCCAAGATCGTCACGGTCACCAACACCAGCAAGGACAATGCCGCTTGGGTTTGGGTCGAGCTTAAGATTCCTGCCTATCTTGTGAGCAACGAGTATCCGACCAACGAGAGCAAGAACGCACTGCACTGGAACAGCTACGGCTGCTTCAACGTGGAGTACAACTCCGGAAATTATTGGGGCCTCGCGACCAACGACGGCATCGTTGATGCAAACCACAAAGTTACCGACCCCAAAATGGTTGCTGTTGAAGATGGCCTCTGGAACGACTACAAGTATGTTGGCACTGAAACAATCGGTGGCATCGAGTATGTTGTAATCCGCACGACCATGGCAAAGACCCTGCCCGCTGGCAAGACCTCTCTGCCCTGCCTCGCTCAGGTCTACATGGATTGGCGCGTGACCACGAATGAAGATGGCACTCAGTACATCCTGCCCGCTGGCGATCCGATCTCTGCGGATGCTTCTTGGGAAGTCATCGTGACCGCTTACGCGATCCAGGCGGATGGTTTTAACACGGTGGATGAGGCTGTTGCTGCTTATAACAACAACGGCAAGTAATTCCCCAACATTTTGACCCCAAAGGGGCGGCGAAATCGCCGCCCCCATCGGGGACTCTGGCTCGGCTTCAATCCGGGCGCGGGCGGCGGGACTGCCGCTGTCCGCGCGCAGACTGAAAGAGAGAATCCCGCAAAAACAGTCCCGGCGCGCCTTCGGGCGCGGAAGAGAATCTCTGCGCACAGCGCAGAATAACCCCCGGCAAGGAGAAAGGTGGTTTGTGCATGAAGAAGAAGTGGACCATCGCGACGGTGCTCCTCCTGGCAGTGGCACTGCTGGCGGTCGGTACGTGGGCGTACTTTTCGGCCGTCGGCACGGCGGACAACGTCATCACGATGGGCTCGGTCAAGCTCGCGCTGCACGACGAGGACGGTAACGGCAATCCGTTCACGACCGTGCGCGTCATGCCCGGCAGCGTCGTGAACAAAGTGGTGTATGTGGAGAATGTCGGCACGGGCGCGTTTTACACCCGCGTGAAGATCACGCCCGAGATCCTCAACGCCGACAGCGAGCGCATGCCGCTCGACCCGAGCGAGCACCTGCTGGTGCTGGATCTGAACGATACCGACTGGATCGCCGGAGCGGACGGGTACTATTATTATAATGGTGCGGTCGATCCGAAGACGGCCACGACGCAGCTGTTCAGCCGCGTCACGTTCAGCACCAAAATGGGCAACGAATACCAGAATTCCACGGTGCACATCTATGTGACGGCGGAGGCCGTGCAGACGGCGAACCTTGAGCAGTACGCCGCCAATGACGTCAGAGATGTGTGGAAGCACGTCGGAGCGGTCGAGGCGAGCACCTCGAGCACGCAGATCGACCCGATCCCGACGCCCTGAGAAAGGAGGACGAAACCATGAAAAAACGCATTCTCTCGCTCGTCCTCTGTGCAGCCCTGCTCCTGAGCCTGTGCCTGTTCATGGGCGCCGGCGTGGTCGGGGATGCGGCTGCGGATATGACTGAGACCGCAGGAACGGTCGAGGACACGCAGTCGTCTCCGGCGGTGGGGCCGATTCTTCCGCTCGTGGTGACGCGGCCGCAGACGTCTCCTTACCGCGCCGCGCGCGCGCCGTCGCTTGCCGATACCGGTGAGACGCAGGATGATGGTCTGGAGCTGACTAAGACGGTTACGCCGAAAGCCGACGGCGGCTATACGGTGCATCTGGAAGCGTACACGACCGGCACGGTCACGACGAGCACCACAACGAAACCCTGTGACATTGTCCTTGTGCTCGACCAGTCCGGCTCGATGGCGGACAATTTCAGCGGGAAAGAGACGGACAATGAAGCGGACACTCGCCAGTACGCAATGAAGCAGGCCGTCAATACTTTCATTGACAATGTGGCAACAAAAGCCAAGGACGAAGGCGTGGAACACCGGATCGCGATCGTTAAGTTTGCGGGAAAATCCACGAACACAGTCGGCGATACTACGTATAAGGAAGACGGATATCGTTATAATTATTCTCAGGTCGTGAAAGAACTGACTGCGGTCAATGATGCCAACGGAGCAAATGCGACCACGCTGAAAACGGCGGTTAACCAGCTGCAGGCTAAGGGCGGCACGCAGACGCAAAACGGCTTGAACCATGCGCAGAGGCTTCTGTCGAGTGTCGATTCCGCGCGCGACAGCAGCAAGGTCGTGATCGTGTTCACGGATGGCATGCCGGGCAATTCCGGTTTCGATGCAAAGGTTGCGACCAGCGCTATTGCAAGCGCAAAGTCGATGAAGGATGCCGGTGTGACCGTGTACACGGTTGGCATTTTCACCGGGGCGGACGTTGACCAGCTGTATGGCAACACCGGGTTCTCAAAAAACTCGAACGGAAGCGTTGGGAGTTATTGGGCCAACAAGAACACAAGCAATGGTATCGATGTTCCGGCTGGGAACCGCTTTTTGAACTATGTGTCCAGCAACTTCAAGGCTGCCTCGGAGATAGGGTTAAAGGTTTATGAAGATGAACACTGGTTCTCCGCCAGTTATTACGGCTGGGAAGTGACGCGAAACTTCACCCGCGACAAAACCGGCTATTATATGACGGCGAGCAACTCGACGGCGTTGAATAACATCTTTACCTCCATCAGCCAGACGATCGGCAGCGCCAATATTGACCTTGGCAGCGAGACGGTCATCAAAGACATCGTGACGCCATACTTTACGGTGCCGCAAAACGCCGGTGCTATTCGTCTCTCCACTGCAGCCTATAACGGCAGCGCATTTGGGGCTCCGGTCGCAGCCGATCCTTCGGTGACGGCAGCGATCGATCCGGCAACGCGGGCGGTCAATGTGACCGGCTTTGATTTCAACCAGAACTATGTCTCCACAAACGCTAAGGCGGACGGCACGTTCGGAAAGAAACTGATCATCGAGTTTGACGTCTCTGTGGAAGCTGGCTTCCTCGGCGGCAATCAGGTGCCAACGAATGATGGGCAGTCCGGCATCTATGCGAAGGGAATCATGATCAAGGCGTTCGATGTGCCGACGCAGGACGTGGAAGTAAAAAGCATCACGCCGACGGCGGATGACAAGACGATCTACCTTGGCGATTCTGCCAATTTGCAGGAGCTTGTGCACCAGAATGCCACATTTGACGGCACAAATAACGCTTTTGTGAACGTGACCTACACGGTCAAGGATGAAAACGGCGGAACGGTCGGCACGTACACGGTTCCTGCCGGAAGCAGCAGCGGAATATGGGAGTGGAGCGATGCGGCAAGCGGCGGCACCGTCGCCCCGGAGCAGACCACGACCTACACGGTGACGTGCACGGTTTCGCCTACGCAAACGGGAACATATGAGAGCGTTTCTGAAGATGCTGCGTTCACCATCACGGTCAACACCTGCAGCCTGACGATCTCCAAGGCCGTCACCGGCGACGGCGCGAACCAGAACCAAACGTTCGTGTTCGATGTCAAGGACAGCACCGGTAAGGTCGTGACCACCATCGTGCTCAAGTGCGGCGAACAGAAGACCATCACCGGTCTGGCCGTCGGCACGTACGCGGTCACCGAGGATACGAACTGGTCGTGGAGCTACAGCATCGTTGGCGATAACAACAAGCAGGCCGCGCTCAGCAGCACGACGACCAGCGCTGTGGTCGATGTCACCAACCATTACAATTCGCACAACTGGCTCACGAGCATTGCCGACGTGATCAACACTTGGATCAGCGGCAGTGCCGCGCAGAAAAACTGAACAGGAGGGATGACATATGAAACGTATCTTTAACGGTTCAGGCGGGAGAAAGACCGCGCTCATCCTCTCCCTGTGCCTGATCTTCGCACTGGCCGTCGGCACGACGTTCGCCCTGCTCAAGGCGAACACCGAGCCCGTGACGAACACCTTCACGGCGGCCAAGTCCGGAACGGACATCGTCGAGGAATTGGATGGAAACCAGAAAAAGAGCATCGCCGTCAAAAACACCGGAACGGCCGTGTCCTATGTCCGCGTCAAGCTGGTCATGAACTGGGTGGATGATAGCGGCAATGTCTCCGCCGAGCCGGTGAACATCACGCCGAGCATCACGGCCGACTGGTTCGAGCAGGACGGCATCTACTACTACAAGATGCCGGTCGCGGCGAAAGGCGAAACGACCAACCTGCTGCAAACGCCCATCACGCAGGGCACCGCACCCGAGGGTTATCACCTCGAGGTGACGGTGCTGGCCGAGAGCATTCAGGCCGCGCCGAGCAAGGCCGTGACAGATAGCTGGGGCGTGGGCGTTGACAGCAACGGCTATCTGACGCAGCCGACCACGACACCATAAGGAGGGCAGCGGTATGAAACACAAAAAGTTTACCATGATCGTCGCCCTCGTGCTGGTGGTCGCGCTGGCCGCGGGGCTGGGCATCTGGGCGACGGGCGAGGAAAAGCTCCCCACCGTCACCTACTATGACGGCAACGACGGCAACAATGCGCGCTTTGCCTTTACCAACACCGGCAAGGGCTCGGCGACGGACCTGTTTGCCAACTTCTCCAACTGCATGCCCGGCGACAGCCTCACGCAGACCATCTGCGTCAAGGCCGACAGCGCCAACGGCGCGCAGGGCGCGAAGGTCTACCTCCGCGCCGAGATCGACGGCGACACCTCCGCCAAGGAGGGCACCGCCATCAAGTACGATGATGTGCTCAGCCACATCCACATGACCGTGTCGCAGGACGGCAAGGTGCTCGCGACCAACAAGAACGCGAGCCTCTTCGACCAGCTCGACGCGGCCGACGGACTCAAGAGCGACGTCCTCGTGGCCGAGGTCTTCCCGAAGGCGGACCCGATCAAGCTGGACGTGACCGTTGAGATTGACCCCGCGATGGGCAACGCCTTCCAGGAAGCGGCCGCGCACATCAAGTTCGTCTTCTCCGCAGAGGACAACGAGCTGCCGCCTCCGCCGCTGGAGCGCGATAACCACGACTCGTACATCGCCGGTTATCCGGACGGTACGGTTGCACCGGGCAGACCGATCACGCGCGCCGAGGTCGCCGCGATCTTCTACCGCATCCTGAGAGATGACGGCCGCGAGGAGATCTGGACCACCAAGTGCTCGTACTCGGATGTCCCGGCTAAGAGCTGGTACACCAGTCAGGTCGCCACGCTCACCAACGGCGGCATCCTCGCCGGCTACAAGGACGGCACGTTCCGCCCGCAGCAGTACATCACCCGCGCAGAGTTCGCGACGATCGCGGCGCTGTTCTTCCATGCGCCGGAGGTCGAGGGCGACGCCTTCACCGATATCTCCGACAGCTGGGCGCGCGACTACATCAACCGCGCGGCGAAGCTCGGTCTGGTCAGCGGCTATGAGGACGGCACGTTCCGCCCGCAGAACCAGATCACCCGTGCCGAGGTCATGGAGATCATCAACAACGTCCTCTTCCGTACCCCGGATAAGGATCATCTGCTGCCGGACATGATCGTCTGGCCGGACAACAGCAACAAGACGGCGTGGTACTACGCAGCCGTGCAGGAGGCCACCAACGGCCACGAGTACGAGCGCGTGGACAACACCTCGCCCGAGACGTGGACGGAGCTCAGACCGCCGCGCGACTGGGATGCGCTGGAGGCAGAGCTGACGCAGAAGTATCCCGACCGGTAAGCGCGCTGCGCTGACGGTTGGAAAAATACCATAGCGGACACCCCCTGTGCGCAGCACAGGGGGTGTTTTATGCCGACAAAAATATTGCCCTTTTGCCATGAGAGCGGCCGGCTGCGCGCAATATTTGCGCGCGGAGGTAGAATTGTTCACAATTTCTGCGGTATAACTTGCATGCACGAAAAGAGTATTATCAGAATTTGCCGCGTTTCGCCTTGCGGCAGCGCAAAAGCTGCAGAGCAGAAGACGAATGAGGTTTTTTGGCGGCAGAGGCAGTACAGAAGGAGCAACCATGTTAAAGCTGGGGAAAAAATCTTCGGTCGACCTGCTTTCCGGCGACGAAGGATGGGTGATTTTCAAGTTTTCCGTACCGATCATTCTCTCGTATTTGCTGCAGCAGATCTATACGATCAGCGATGCTGCGATCTGCGGGCAGACGCTCGGCGTTGATGACATTGCGGGCGTGAACGATGTGTTTCCGATCCTGTTCATCTTCCTGCAGTTCGCGGTCGGCTGCACCGCCGGATTTTCGGTCATCACGTCCATCGCGGCGGGGCGCGGCGATCAGGCCAGAGTCCGCAGATCCTTTGCGGCGCAGCTCGTTCTCGGCGGTGTCCTGTCGCTCACGCTGACCGGTGTCGCCGTGCTGACGCTCAAGCCCCTGCTCCGGTTCATCGGCCTGTCCGAGGCAAACCCCGGCGTCTGGAGGGCGGCATATCAGTACTCGCTGGTCATTTTCCTCGGGATCTTCGCGCAGCTCTACTACAATTTGATCTGCTCCGTTTTGCGCAGTCTGGGCGATTCGACCACGCCGCTCATCTTCCTGCTGTTTTCCACCGTGCTGAACATCGGGCTCGACCTGCTGTTCATCCTTGCGTTCCGGCTCGGGGTCATCGGCGCGGCGGCTGCCACCGTGCTGGCACAGGCGGTGAGCGCGCTCCTGTGCCTGATCTACGCCTTCGGCAAATATCCGGAGCTCCACCTCTCCGGACAGGATTTTCGCGCGGAGCTCTCCGTGTATGCGCAGCACCTGAGTCAGGGGCTGCCGATGGGACTTCAGTTTTCGGTGCTGGCGATCGGCATCATCGTGATGCAGCGCGCGCTCGTCGGTTTCGACATCGGGCCGGACGGCATCATGGCGGCCGGAAACCCCGCCCAGAACGGCTTCGGCGCCGCCAATAAGCTCAACAACTTCCTGATGTGTCCGATGAATGCGCTCAGCACCGCGATCGTCAGCTTCAACGCGCAGAATCTGGGCGCGGGCAGACACGACAGGATCCGGCGCGGAACGGTCAAGAGCCTGCTGATCGGGCTCGCCATGTATCTGATCCTCGGCGGCATCGGTATGCTCCTGACGATCCGGGGCGCATACCAGTACCTGTTTATGAGCGCGGATAAGATCACGGAGGCCACGATCCGCTACGGGAACCTGTATCTGTACGTGGATCTGTCCATGTACTTTGCGCTGATGGTCCTGTTTGTCTTCCGCTCCGGCGTGCAGGGCGTGGGGCACGCGGAGTTTACGCTGGTCGCCGGCTGCGCCGAGCTGATCGCGCGCGTTTTGATCTGCGCCTTCTTGCCGAAGCTCGTCAACGGCGGGGCGATCGATTCCTCGGCCTCCGTGGGCGCATACATTGCGCTGTGCTTTGGCGATCCGGGCGCGTGGGTCCTGGCGGTCGTTTCGCTGATCTATCCGGTCACGCGGTATCTGTTCGGCGGCGCGCGCAAAAAGCAAAGCGAGCATGCTGCCTGAAAACCGGCGCTGCTGCGCAGGCCGGATGCACAGATGCCCGCCAGCACCCGATCCCGTTGACAAGCGATCCTCGGCTGCGTATAATACAAACGGTGCGTACCTGCCGGCAGTCAGGCAAAAAGCCTGACTGCCGTTTTGATACCGACAGGAACAGGATCGGAGGGACTCTGTGTGAATATTACGGTCTATCTCGGCGCAAATGAAGGCAATGATCCGGCTTTGCGGGAAGCGGTTCAGGAGCTTGGCACATGGATCGGCACAAGCGGAAATGCGCTGGTCTACGGCGGCTCCAGATCCGGCTTGATGGGCGCGATCGCGGACAGCGTTTTGCGCTCCGGCGGAGAAGTGACCGGCGTCGAGCCGCGGTGTTTTATCGAGAGCGAATTCCAGCACGACGGCCTGACCAAGCTGATCGTGACCGAGGACATGGCGGAGCGCAAACGCAAAATGATCGAGCTCGGCGATGCCTTTATCGCCTTCCCCGGCGGAACGGGGACGCTCGAGGAGATCGCAGAGGTCATGTCCAAGGTGTCTCTGAAGCATCTGGATGCGCCGTGCATCCTCTACAACCTGAACGGTTACTACCATGCGCTGCAGGCGCTTTTGGAGCAGATGATCGAAAAGGAGCTGTCGTCCAGGGCACGGCAGGAGGGCATCTATTTTGCCGAGAGCCTTGAGGAGATCCGGCGCATCCTGAGCCGCGCGTGATTTCCGGCCGGCCGTCTTCTGAATATGCAAAGATCCCCTCCGTATGCGGAAAAGCATACGGAGGGGATTTGCTGTTTGGCTCGATGCCGGCTGCCGCGCGCTGGCTCAGCCGAGATACTGCTTGTCGTAGTTATTCTGGATGCAGGAGATGACCTGCGTGATGACGGTGTTGAACGGGGTGGGCACGCCCAGCCGCGCGCCGTAGCGCGCGATCGCACCGTTGAGCACCGAGATCTCCGTCTGGCGCTGGTGCAGCACGGCGTCCTGCGCCATGGACGGATAGTAGTTGCCGAGGTTTGCGACGATGTTCGGCTCTTCCTTTTCCATCAGCGGCCAGAGGTCGCCGATGCCGAGCGACTGCGCGACGGCGCAGCCCTCTTTCCAGACGTGCATGACGATGTCGTGCCCGTAGGGGTCGGCAAACGTCTCCTTCACCTTCAGGCGCATGACGGCGCTCACGCCGTTGTAGCCGCTGTTGGCGATGACTTTTTTCCAGATGTACGGGCGCACGTCTTCGTCAAAGCTCGCGTTGCAGCCGCCCGCGCGGAAGCACGCCTCGAGCGCCTTGCCGGCGGCGTTGGCCTTCGGGTTGTTGCGCACGGCGCCGAAGTGCATCTGGATGCCCTTTTCCGGCTTGCTCACGCACACACCGGGGCCGGCCAGCTCCGTGCCGATCAGGCCGCTGCCGTAGAGGATGCGGTCGGCGTCCACGAACTGCGCGAGCACCTCGTCGTTGCCGAGGCCGTTTTGCAGCGACACGACCGCCGTCTCCGGTCCGATGCAGGGCATGGTGTCGGCCATGACGTCCTCCGTCTGCGTGGCCTTGACCATGAGGATGACCATGTCCATCGTGCCGATGTCGCGCGCGGTCGCGCTCGTGTGAAAGCCCGTGAGCACCTCTTCGCCCTCCGGCGTGCGGAAGACCAGCCCGTCAGCTGCGATCTTGTCCATGTGCGCCTTGTATTTGTCGACGAGCCAGAGCTCGGCGCCGCCCTTGCGCAGGTAGGCGGCAAAGACGCTGCCGGCAGCGCCGGAGCCGATCATTGCGATTTTCATGCGGTTGCCTCCTTAGCAAACTGCCGGCCGGTTGGTGCCCGGCCGGCAGCGAAAAAACGGGGTGAACTTACTTCAGGTACTGCTTGTCGTAGTTGCCCTGGATGCAGCGCACGACCTGAGACAGAACCTTGCACACCGGGGTGTCGATTCCCAGCTGCTCGCCGTACTCGGCGATCTTGCCGTTGAGCACGTCGATCTCGGTCTGGCGGTGGTTGAAGAGCATATCCTGGCACATGGACGGATAGTAGTCGGCGATGTTGGTGACGATGTCCTGATGATCGTGGGCGATGAACTCGTCCGCGTCCATCGGCACGCCCTTGGCGGTCGCGACCGCGCAGGTCTCGCGGATGACGCTGTGGAACAGCCACTGGCCGAACGGATCCGCCTCGACCTCGCCGATCTTCAGGCGCAGGACGGCGCACACGGTGTTGACGGTGGCGTTCACGCAGACCTTTTTCCAGATGAACTTGTAGATGTTGTTGTCGGTGCCCGGCTCGCCGTCGCGCCAGTAGGCGTCGCAGCCGCCGTCACGGTAGCACTTGAGCATCTCGGCGCAGGCCGCGTCGTTGAGCTCCGAGCGGACCGCACCGCCGAAGTTCATCTGCACGCCGCCGGCCGGGGTGGACACGCAGTGCGCGGGCTCGGGCAGAGCCGTGCCCAGCACGCCGGAGCCAATGATGCAGCGCTCTTTCGGGAAGACCTTGAAGAGGTTGTCATCGTTGCCGAGGCCGTTGATGAGGGAGACCGCGACGGTGCTGTCGCCGACGACGGGCAGGGAGTCCTGAATGGCCTGCTCGAGCTGGGTCGCCTTGGTCATGTAGATGATGACATCGACCTTGCCCTCCGCCGCGGCCGCATCGGCAGCGGTGGTATAGGTGCGGAAGCCCTTGAGCTGGTAATCGTAATCCTTGTAGCCGCCGTCTTCCTCCTGATGGATGGTGAAGTGCATGCCTTCCTCGGCGACCTTCTTCATGTGTGCCTCATAGCGGTCGATGAGGATGATGTCCGCACCGCCCTTGCGCAGGTAAGAAGCGAAGACGCTGCCGGCAGCGCCGGAACCATACATAGCAAATTTCATAGTGATGTCTCCTTTTTCTGATTCTGTCTGTTTGCGATATCTTCGGCCGTCGCAGGCATTGCCTGACGGCGGATTACCGAACGGTGTTGGTGAGGGTGCCGATGCCCTCGATGCTGCAGGCGACTTCGTCGCCCGGGTGCAGCCATTTCGGCGGGTCAAAGCCCATGCCCACGCCGGCGGGCGTGCCCATGGAGATGATCGTGCCGGGGAGCAGGGTCATGCCGCGGCTGAGCTCGGCGATGACATACGCGACGTGAAAGATCATCAGATCCGTGGTGCTGTCCTGCCGCAGCTCGCCGTTGACGCGGCTCCGGATGCAGTGCGGCTCGCGCACGTCAAATTCCTCCGGTGTCACGATCCACGGGCCCATCGGCGTGAAGCCGTCGAGACTCTTGCCGCGGTACCACTGCTTGTGCTGGTTCTGGATCGTGCGCGCGCTCACATCATTTAAAATGGTGTAGCCGAATACGTACTCGAGTGCCTCCGCCTCGCTGACGTTGTATGCGCGTCTGCCGATCACGACGGCCAGCTCCGCCTCATAGTCGAGGTCGGCGACGATGTCGCTGTGGCTGTCGATGTCGCCGCCGGGGGCGACGGCCTCGTGCACGCGCTTGGAAAAATAGATCGGGAACGTGTCCGGCGCCTTCGCACCCTTGCCGGTGACGCGCTCGCTCTCCTTGGCGTGGTCAAAATAATTGATGCCCAGGCAGATCACGTCCTGCTCCGGGCGGGGGATCGGGGCGAGCAGATGCACCTGCTCAAGCGGCAGCGCGGCGCTGCGCAGCACGGCAGCCGTGTCCAGCACCGGCCAGAGGCCGATGAGCGCCTGCATGTCCGCGCAGCCGGGCACAGGGTGCACGGCGGTCGCGTCCGCGTTGAGCAGACCGACGGCGCTGCGGCCGTTGATTTCGAATGTCACGAGCTTCATAGGGCTGCGCTCCCTCCGTGTTTCGTACCCGGCAGTGAATGTGTACGCAAAAAATGATGGTTAAAAATTCATCAAGCGCGCCTTCCAGGGACAAAATCCTGTGTCAAGAAAATGCCAAAGTCGTTTGTCAGCAAATAGACAAAAGACTTGACCTATCAGCATTGTTATGATAGCACGAAAGTGCAGATGCCGCAACTGTTTTCTTTCTGTCAAAGCGCTAAAATCACGCGAATTTTTACAAAAATGCCAGATTCAGAGTGCATAAAAATTCGCGCAAGAAATTGTGCACATCGACGATTTTCGGGAAATGTTGGGGATTGGAAGAGGCTGTTATTGACTTTTGCGCGTGAGAGAATTATAAATTTACTATCCCGAGTTGTTAATGACTTGTTCACAAATTAACACAAGGACGAGGATTTCAAAGCCCGCCGCAGTTGTAGGAGAGCACGCGGCGGGTTTGAAATAGAGAGCAAAAGAGAAAAGCAAACAGAGAAAAGAAAGAGGTAAAAAATGGATAACAAAAAGCTCAAGAGCAGCTGGGCAGCCGCCTTCACCGTGGCGTCCGTCTGGTTCGGCACGCACGTGGGCGCCGGCTTTGCGACCGGCAACCAGGTCGTGAACTACTTTGTCCAGTACGGCTGGACCGCGGCCATCTTCCCGCTTCTGGCCATGGGCATTCTGGCCGTTGTCATGTACATCATGATGAAGTTTGCCAAGCTTAACGGTTTCGACAACTATAAGGACACTTACCGCGCCCTGTATCCGAAGCCGTGGATGGAAGTCTTCTTCGAGATCTTCTACATCATCATCATCCTCGCGGCGGTCGCGTCCTGCGTTGACGGCGCCGGCGGCATCGTCAAGAGCCTGGTCGACCTGCCCGACATCATCTGCAACCTCGTCATCATCGCCCTGCTGATCCTTCTGTCGATTTTCGGCGTTGACCTGATCATCAAGGCTTCCACCGTTCTTTCCACCGCGATCCTGATCGTCACCGCGATCCTCGTCATCATGGGCTTCGTCGTTCCGATCGACGCGGTCGCTCAGGAGCTCGCCACTGAGAACGCGGCTTACGCGGCCATCCCGGCCATCGCTGACGTCACCTCCCAGAAGGGCATCGAGGGCGTCTGGCGCGGCGTGTTTGTGTACGCTGCTTTCCAGTGCGTGTCTGTCCCGGCCATGATCGCCGCTTCCACCGAGCTGACCCACAAGGGCGTCAAGCGCGCCAGTATCCTCGGCTGGCTCATGAACGGCGGCGCGCTCGCCGCTTCCGGCGCCATGCTGCTGCGCTGGTACCCGATCCTCTGCACCATCAAGAGCGTTGGTGTTGACTCAGTCGCCAGCATCGCCGCCCGCCACATTGCCGACGTCATGAAGCTCCCCAACCAGAGCGTCGTCACCCTCATGGGCAGCGGCTACACCTGGCTGTTCGTCGTGTACACCATCCTGCTGTTCTGCGCGTTCGTGTCCACGTCCGTCACGCTGGTCTACTCCATGATCCAGCGCTTCGAGGGTCACTGCTTCCCGAAGGCCATCAAGAGCAAGGCTGTCCGCAGCGTCATCGTCGGCCTGGTCGTCATCGGCCTGTGCTATGCGGTTTCCCTGCTCGGCCTGTCGACCATCATCTCCAAGATCTATGGCTATGACGGCTACTATGCACTGATCGTTGTTGTGCTCCCGGCGTTCATCTGGGGCATCCCGAAGATCAAGAAGCTGTCTGCCGAGAAGAAGGCAGAGCTGTCGGAGTGATCTGACGAAGGCGCAACTCTCCAGCGTCCCGATTAAGAAATACTGACCGCTGCGCTTGCAGCGTCATAGAGAGGCAACCCCGCAGGCTTCGGCCTGCGGGGTTGTCTTTGTCAAAAAAGTAGTACTTTTTTGACGAAAGGGTTTGCGGCCTGCTGCAGCGCACGCGCCGTCCGCCAAAGGCAGACGGCGCGCACGTTTGCAGGCCGAGCGGTATTTTCTTCGCCGCACATGTCGCCGAAGAAAATGATTTGACTTTCTTTCGCCGCTGCGGCGGCGAAACTCTGCGAGGCTTTTGGATAAGCTGAGCCGACACTCCGCGGGCAAGAGCTTGCGGGGTCGTTGCTGTCAAAAAGTATTCCTTTTTTGACGGGGGATTTGCAGGCCGAGAAGTATTTTCTTCGCCGCACATGTCGCCTGAGAAAATGATTTGACTTTCTTTCGCCGCTGCGGCGGCGAAACTCTACGAGGTTTTTGAACAAGCTGAGCCGTCACCCCGCGGGCAAGAGCCTGCGGGGTCGTTGCTATCAAAAAAGTATTACTTTTTTGAAGAAGGGATTGCGGCCTGATGGCAGCGCAAGCGCTGCCCGCCTGCCGAGTACCGGCAGCGCCTCAGAGCCGCGGCATAGGAAAACCCCCGCTGTGCAAGACGCGTCTTGCGCAGCGGGGGTCATCGTTATCCAAATGGGGCATCCGGGGTCTGCGCTCACTTCCAGCGCCACGTGAACGGCACGAACAGCAGCAGCAGCGGGAAGATCTCCAGACGGCCGAGCAGCATGCAGATCATGAGCACGATCTTGCTCAGCGGCGAGAAGATGGCAAAGCTTCCGGTCGGTCCGACAAGGGAGAGCCCCGGTCCGACGTTGGACAGGCACGAGAGTGCGGCGGTGAAATTCGTCGTGAAGTCCAGCCCGTCGAGCGACACGATCAGCCCGGCGATGAGCAGGATGATGATGTAGAACGTGAAAAACGTCAGGGCGTTGTAGACCGTCTGCCCGTCGACCGGCTTGCCGTCGAGGCGGACGTTTTCCACGCAGCGCGGGCGCAGCATCTTCTTGACCTCGATCGTGCAGGATTTGAACAGCAGCATCACGCGCGAGAGCTTCAGGCCGCCGGCGGTGCTGCCGGCGCAGCCGCCGACAAACATCAGCAGCACGAGCAGGAACTTGGAGTATTCCGGCCAGAGATTGAAGTCCGCGGTGGCAAAGCCGGTCGTAGAGATGATCGATGTGACCTGGAAGAACGAATAGCGCAGCGCATGGCCGACGCCGCCGTAGAGATTGCGGATGTCGAATGCGATCGTGATGACGGAAAAGGCGATCACACCGAGGAACCAGCGCAGCTCCTCGTTGCGCAGCGCGGTGCGGATGTTGCCGAGCAGAATGAGGTAATACAGGCTGAAGTTGACGCCGAAGAGTATCATGAACACGCCCACGACGATGTCGATATAGGCGCTGTTGTAGTAGCCGATGCTCAGCGCGCGCGTGGACAGGCCGCCGGTGCCGGCGGTGGCGAACGCGTGCAGCAGCGCATCGTAAAAGCTCATGCCGCCGGCGATGAGCAGGACCATCTCCACGAGCGTGAGCGCGATGTACAGCAGGTAGAGGATGGAGGCGGTCTTGCGGATGCGCGGCACGAGCTTGCCGACCGTCGGGCCGGGCACCTCGGCGCGCATGATGTGCATCGAGCGGTTGCCGCTCATGGGCAGCACGGCCAGCACGAACACGAGGATGCCCATGCCGCCGATCCAGTGCGTGAACAGCCGCCAGAACATACCGCCGCGGGTCATTTCCTCCGGCGCCGTGACGACGCTGGCGCCGGTCGTGGTCAGACCCGAGATCGTCTCAAACAGGGCGTCGACGTAGTTCGGGATGTCGCCCGTGAGTACGAACAGCAGCGCGCCGAACAGCGACATGGCGATCCACGACAGGCCGACGATCAGAAAACCGTCGCGCGCGGTCATGCCGCCGGATTTTGCGCGCACACGCCACATGACCAGCCCGATGCCGCCGGTGACGGCGATCGTGATCAGAAACGGTGCCGGCGACTCGCCGTATGCCAGAGCTGCGACCATCGGCAGAAGCATCAGTGCCGCCTCGATGCACAGCACGCGGCCGATGACCTGCCCGATCATTCGAAAATTCATGGTGTTGTCCTCTTTATATCATGATGAACTGTTGCGTAATAAAATATTATACGCCGTTTCACCCGATTTGTGAAGTCCCGAACGCTCAGAACATCCCGAGGGATTTGAACAGAAAGACCCACAAAAACATCGTCAGCATGCTCACGGCCGAGGTCACGACGACGGTGTCGCCTGCAAGCTCGGCGTCTCCGCCCATCTGCTGCGCCATGGTGAAGGAGTTGACGGCGGTCGGTGAGGCGAACACACCCAGCAGCGACACGAACGCCGCATCCCGGAAGCCGAGCAGCGCGCCGAGTCCCAGAAACAGCCCCGGGAACACGATGAGCTTTGCCGCCACGACGGCCGTGAGCTCGCGCGCATAGCGCCGCAGACCGGAGAACTGGAAAAACGCGCCGAGCAAAAACAGCTGCAGGGGCGAGGCGATGCCGCTCACGCTCTGCACCGTCTTTTCCAGAATGTACGGCAGGCGGATGTTCGCCACCAGCGCCAGCACGCCGAGCACGGAGGCGATGACGAGCGGGTTTTTTGCGATCTGACCGAGAATGTGCAGCGGCTTCGGCTTCTGACCGCGGAATACCTCCAGCACGATGATGGACATCATGTTGAAAATCGGCACGATGATCGCGATCAGGATCGAGACCGTGCCGAGCTGATCCGCGCCGAGCAGCGCCGTCGCCACGGGGATGCCCATGATGACGTAGTTGCTGCGGAACATACCCTGGATCATCACGCCGCGGCGCTCCGGCAGCTTCTCCGTGAGCAGCGTGTAGCCGAGCGCCAGCGCGAACGACAGCAGCACGCCGCCGACGGCGTAGGCGATCAGCAGCGGGTCGAACGAGCCGGACAGATCGGAGCAGTACACATTATAAAACAGCAGGCACGGCAGAAAGATGCGGAAGGCGATCTTGTTGATGTTCAAGATCTCCTCCCGGCGGATCCAGCCGAGACAGCGCGCGCCGTAGCCGAGCGCCATCACGAGGAACATCGGCAGGATCGCGTTGACAGAAATGATGAGATTCTCCATTCGCATACCACCTTCGGGGAAAATTTAGAAAACCGGAGAAAACCGGCGAAAAAACGAGCATTTCATAGTTTACTCCCACCACAGGCAAATTGCAAGGGTGCAGGTTGCTGCGCGGCATGAAATGTGATATAATTCTTCCGTTTGATTTTTTTCACGCGGGAGGTACTGCGTAATGACCATAGAAGAGGCGCGGACGCTGATCCGGGGCGTCGAGTGGCGCGGATCTCGTCCGGGGCTGTCGCGTGTGCGCGAGCTGCTGCACCGCATCGGCGACCCGCAGGATACGCTGCAGTTCGTGCACATCGCGGGCACGAACGGCAAGGGCAGCACGGCGGCGATGCTCGCGGCCGTCTTGCAGGCGGCAGGCTATACGACGGGGCTGTTCACGTCCCCGTTTCTCGAGCAATTCGCCGAGCGCATGCAGGTAAACGGCCAGCCGATCCCGGACGCGGAGCTTGCTGCCGCGTGCGAGACGCTGCAGCCGTGCATTGCGGCCATGGACGACCAGCCGACGGAGTTTGAGCTCGTGACGGCGGCGGCCATGCTCTGGTTTCAGCGCCGCGGCTGCGACATCGTGGTGCTCGAGGTCGGGCTCGGCGGCCGGCTGGACGCGACGAATGTCATCGGCGCGCCGGCGTGCGCCGTCATCACGAACATCGGGCTGGACCACACGGAGATCCTCGGCGACACGCTCACGCAGATCGCGCGCGAGAAGGCGGGCATCCTCAAGCCCGGCACGCGCGCCGTCAGCTATCCGCAGGTGCCGGAGGTGCTCGATGTGCTGCGCGGGACGTGCGCCCGGCTGGGCATCCCGCTCACAGAGGCGGACGCGGACGCCATCGAGCCGCTGCGCGACAGTGTGGACGGGCAGACCTTTTCCTATCGCGGCGCGGTGTACGACCTGCCGCTGCTTGGCAGACATCAGCTGCGCAATGCGGCCGTCGCGCTCGAGACGGTGGCGGCGCTGCGCGCGCGTGGCTGGCGCATCCCGGATGCGGCCGTGCACGCGGGGCTGGCGCAGGTGCGCTGGCCGGCGCGGTTCGAGGTGCTGCGGCGCGCGCCGTGGTTCGTGCTCGACGGCGGGCACAACCCGCAGTGCGCGCAGACGGTGGCGGACAATCTCGCGCGCTATTTCCCCGGCCGGCGCATCACGCTGCTCGTGGGCGTGCTCGCGGATAAGGACTATCCCGATCTGATCGCGCTGCTCGACCCGTATGCCGCGGCCTACATCACGGCCACGCCGCTCTCGCCGCGCGCGCTGCCGGCGGAGGAGCTGGGGGCATATTTGCAGCGCTTCGGGAAACCGGTGACGGTCTGCCCCGACCCCGCGCAGGCTGCGGCGCGCGCGCTCGCGCAGGCAGGGGAGGACGATGTCATCTGCGCGGTCGGCTCGCTGTACATGGCGGGCGCGATCCGAACCTATCTGCGGAGGGAACACGATGAGAATTCTGGGCATTGATTACGGCGACGCGCGCATCGGGCTCGCGCTCTCGGACGCCTCGGCCACGCTCTGCGGCCGGGCGTGGACGCTCACGGAGTGGAATCTGGAGCGCGCGGTCGCGGCGATCGCGGACGTGGTGCGCACCGAGGGCGTGGAGCGCATCGTGCTCGGGCTGCCGAAGAATATGGACGGCACGGAAGGCCCGCGCGCGGAAAAGAGCCGCGCCGTCGCGCACCTGCTCACGGAGGCGACGGGGCTGGAGGTCGTGCTCTGGGACGAGCGGCGCAGCTCCATCGAGGCGCACGGCATCCTGCACGCCAACGGCCGCAAGGAGAAAAAGCACCGCCAGACGGTCGACGCCGTCGCGGCGAGCCTGATCCTCGAGGGCTATCTCGGCACGCTGCGCTGAGAAAACGCCGCAAAACATCTTGAAGACTGTCAAAAAGTATTACTTTTTGACAAAAGGGTTTGCGGCCTGACTGCAGCGC
>ENA-OUQH01000551-OUQH01000551.1-human-gut-metagenome-genome-assembly--contig:-NODE-551-length-27609-cov-4.622051_pt1 | contig 27609 bp, 24 predicted proteins | sample MGYA00237948_ERZ548828 | MGnify/ENA primary metagenome ERZ548828 (study PRJEB26490, sample SAMN05194711) | human gut metagenome | biome: terrestrial biome; feature: human-associated habitat; material...
ACAAGCCTTGCGGCGGCGGATTTTAAGTCCGCTGCGTATGCCAATTCCGCCACGCCCCCGTGATTTGCTCGTGCAAATCCTATCACAAGCACGATTTTTCGCAGGCCTCATGCGAGACTGCGAGCGTAATACCATGCAGAATGTCCGTTTCGCTCACCGTAAACGCATCAATGCCGGCGAAATCGAGCACTTCGAGGAGGATGAGAAGCCCCGCAACCATCACCGGCGCGCGCTTGGGGTCGAGCCCCACCACCTGCTTTCGTGCCGAAAGCGGCAGGGCGGCCAAGCGCTCGTACACCTCGAGCAGATCCTGCCGGGAAACCCGCGCTTTGTGGACGCGCGAGGAGTCGTAGGTCTCCATGCACTCGCGGATGCTGACGACGGTCGTCGCCGTGCCCGCCACCGCGACGACCCGCTCGAGCGACGCCGCTTCTTTCGACTGCTCAGCAAACCAAGAGGCCATTTTCTCGTGAATCCACGCACGCGCCCGGGCAAGCTCTTCGGGTGCAGGCGGGTCACTCGCCAGGAACTTCTCGGTCACGCGGCGGCACCCCACGTTGAAAGAGTGCGCGCAGACAGGCTCGGCGCCACCCATTCCCATAACGACCTCAGTCGAGCCGCCGCCCACGTCGACCACCATAAGGCGCTCACCCGAAAAGTCGATCGAGGCGCCCGAAAACGACAGCGCGGCCTCGCGGGCCCCGGGGATAACGGAAAGCTCGATGCCCCGCTCGCGCAAGCGTGCCGCGAAATCGGCGGCATTGCGCGCATCGCGGGCGGCCGAAGTCGCCACCGCGACGGTGCGGATTACCGGATGATCAGGCGTCGAGAGAGAATCACGCACCGCGAGGAACCCGTCGATGGCGCGGACGACGCGGTCAATCGCCTCGGGCTTGAGCTCGCCCGTTGCGTCCACCCCTTCACCGAGGTTGGTGATGACATATTCCCGCGTAAGCTCATGGAGCCCCGACTCGTCCGCATCGACGACGAGCATGCGGCACGTCACCGTCCCGATGTCAATTGCGGCATACCGCCCGCAGCGCATTATTTCTCCCCGAAGATTGGATCGAGCAGCTTGGAGTACCACGTCTCGGGAGCGGGGATGCTGCCAGGCACGATGCTCGCCGTGAACGTCGAGTCGTCATCAAGATCGAGGCCGTACACGGTGACGGCGTTCTCGCCCTTCGAGACCCAGCCGAACTCCTGATGGGCGCGATCCTCCACGCCCGCATCGGTCGAAAGCGCGTCAACCGACGCCTGGATCGAGTCGTTGCGCTGCTCGATAGCAGCGTATTCCGCCTGAAGCTGGTCGCGCTCACGCACGGAATGGTAGAGCTGCGCCGCTGAGGGGTAGAGGAACGACACGGTGAACACGAGGCAAAACGCCGCGACCGCACTAGCGATGAACCAAGGTTTCCTCACAAGGCGCGCTGCGGCTTTTTGAGAGTCGCCGCCGCGGGTGCGCCGCGACGCGGACGATGATTCCTCGTTCTGCATGCGGGAGGAACGGCGATGCGCCGAGCCCATTTCCCCTTTGTACACCGCCGCGCGCGAGCCGCCTTCTCCAGGCGCAGCGTCGCCGTTGCCGCCATACTGGCGCGCGAACTTGCGATCAGCCTTGTCTTTCGCGTGCTTGCGCTTGAGCTTCTCGAAGCGAGAAAGCGTTTCGGGCTCGCGCTCCTCTTGCTCGACGCCTTCCTCGTCAAGGGAATCGTCCCAGGCAAGACGGCTGTTCGCATAAGCGTCTCGGGATTGCGCGGAATATGCGCGTCCATCGAAGGAGCTTCTACCAGAAGCAGGGCGTCGCGAATCGCACAAGCGCGAGCGGACGTCGCGAACGTCGTCTTCGGAATAGCGCAAACGCTCCGCTGCGCGAGCGGCATAGTCGGAGTCCCGACGCGTGCGGGCAGCCGCATATGTCCCCGAGTACTCGCGGGAGGAATGCCCCGTTCGGGAAGAGCGCGCATCGCGCGTTGCGTATCGAGAGGAATCGAGTGAGTGCGAGCGGTCGCCTTGTGCGCGCCGCGCCTTGTCAAACGAAAGGATTTTCGCCTGCTGTGTCAACGAATGGCCCCTTAGTGCATCGTGGTTTGATAAGAGTGTGTGTAATGCAAGAAGCTCTTCGCAGGATACCACACAAACAAAGCGCCGGCACGTGGGAAAGCGGCCGGCGCCTTGCAGTGTTTTGCCTTGCCCTCGACCCGCTGAACAGCCCAAATTCGTATCTAGGAAAAACGGGCAGCGGCGATAGGGCCCTTAAAGGTCAAGCTGCTTGATATAAGAATTCCATTTCTTGAAGGACTCGTCGCTGATGGCATGCTCCATCAGACACGCTTCCTCTTCGGCCGTGTCCTCGGGAATGCCCAAAACCTTGGTGAGGAACTTGCGCAGAAGCTCGTGGCGCTCGAGCACCGCCGCACCATAGCGATAGCCGTCTTCGGTCAGCGTGACATCGCCGTAATAGGGCTGATCGGCGAAACCCTTTTCCTTCAGGGCGTTCATCGCCTTATTGACAGAGGCCTTGGAAACCCCCAGTTTGTTCGCGATATCGACCGAGCGAACAGGATTCTCGGTCGTTCCACCCAGCATGACGATAGCCTCAAGATAATCCTCATGCGACATGGAGACTTTTTCCATTCTCATCCTCCAATCAGCGCTTTTCCCCATGGTACCACAGTGCAAACGGGAACGGGGAAGGTCTTAGCCGCAGTTAACTTTAGTAATACCTGTAGTATGCCGCGCAGCTGCCTTCGCTCGACACCATGCAAGGCCCCACCGGGTTCTCCGGCGTGCAGACCGTACGGAACAGCGGGCACTCGTTGGGAGTTATGCGGGCCCGCAGCACGTCGCCGCAGCGGCATCCCTTCGGGTCGCGCGTCGGCTCCACATCGGGCTCGAAGCGACGAACCGCGTCGAAGTCGGCGAACTCATCGCGAATGCGATACCCCGAGCCGGGGATGTCGCCCAAGCCGCGCCACGTGGCCGTGCAGGTTTCGAACACCTCGTCGATCGCGGCGAGGGCTACGGGGTTTCCCTCAGGCATGACGCCGCGCGCGTACGCGATCTCGATTTCGGCGCGACCCTCGTGCAGCTGCCGCACGAGCATGGCGATGCCCTGCAGCACGTCGACCGGCTCAAATCCGGTGATCACGCCGGGAATGCCGTATTTCTCCGCCAGGAAGCGGTACGGCTCGGCGCCGATGATAGTGCTCACATGGCCGGGGAGGATGAGCGCGTCGAGCTCGAGCGTGGGGTCGCCCACGAGCAGCTCCAACGCGCCGGGCATGTTCTTGTGCGCCGCGAACACGGTGAAGTTGGAAAGTCCCATGGCCTTTGCGCGCTTGATGGCCATGGCCACAAGCGGCGTCGTCGTCTCGAAGCCAACGCCCACGAAGACGACCTCCCGTTCGGGATGGGCCTTGGCGAAGGCGAGCGCATCGAGGGGCGAGTAGACAATCTCGACCGAGCGGCCCGCGGCCTGTTCCGCGAGCAGGCTTGAGGTGGACCCAGGAACGCGCGTCATGTCGCCGAAGGTGGTGATGGTGACGTTCGGGATGCGCGCAAGCGCGATCACCGTGTCGATGTCGCGGTTGCACGTGACACAAACGGGACACCCGGGACCCGACGCCAAGCGCAGCCCCTCGGGCATCAAATCACGGATTCCGTTGCGAGCGATGGCCACGGTATGCGTGCCGCACACTTCCATGAGCGTCGCATGCTCGGGCGCAAGGCGGTGGATGGTCTCGATGAGGCCGCGCGCGAGCTTCGGATCCTTAAAGGCCGAGAAATCGATGTCGGCCGCATCCTCCAAGGCGCTCATACGGCGACATCCTCAAGCTGTTTAACCAGTTCAATGGTCTCTTTCGCATAATCGGCATCGACGACTTCGATGGCGAAGCCGGCGTGCACGAGCACGTAGTCGCCGACGTTTGCCTGCGGGGTGAGGTCAAGCGCAACCTCACGCGTGACGCCGAGAATCTCGGCCGTCGCCAGATTGTCCGATTTCTTTTCCGTGATCAATGCGGGTATTGCCAAACACATAGGCTCTCAGTCCTTTTACTCGTTGCGAGTTATCTCGTCTTGGGCACATGCTATCACAGCCTGGCCATAGGAAATACATCCGTCGTTGGGCGGCAGCTCGCGATTGACGGCAACGGTGAAGCCCTCATCTTGCAAAGCCGCGAGCGCATGCTCGATTATGAAGCGGTTCATGAACACACCGCCCGAAAGCGCCACCGTGGACACGCCGTAAACGCTGTACGCAAGCTTCGCCGCGTTCACGATGGCTTCCACAAAAGCACTGTGGAAGCGACGGGCGATGGTCGCTGCGGGGATGCCCGCCTGCATGTCGTCGAGAAGCGCCTTGAAGGTGGGCGCCGCGTCGAAGAGCAGGACCGACGTGTCTTGGGCGGTCGACTTCGGCGTCGCGGTGTTCTTCGTGATGGCGACCGAATAGCGGCTGTTGGCGCCCGCCTCGTCGGTCGAACCGCCGTCGGGAGATGCGACCGGCCCCAGGGCAGCCTCCAGAAGAACCGCCGCCTCGCTTTCGTAGGTCGGATGCTCGCACATCCCCAAGATGGCACTCGCCGCGTCAAAAAGACGACCGACCGACGAGGTCATCGGCGTGTTTAGGCCGCGCTCGATCATCTGGTCGCAAAGGTCAGCCTGCTCGCCGAGCGCGCCGAGTACCCGCTTTGCCGCCGGGTGCTCGAGCAAATCGAACTCCCACAGGACGCCGTACGCCATGCGCAAGGGATTCTTCACACAGGCAGCGCCACCCGGCATGGGAACATAGGCGAAGTTCGCGAACCGCTCATAGGCCTGCGCGTTTGCAAGCAGCACTTCCCCGCCCCAGATAGAGCCGTCCGCGCCGAACCCCGTTCCGTCGAAGGCGATTCCGCACACCGCGCCCGAAAGGCCGTTCTCGCCTATGACCGAAGCGATGTGCGCATGGTGATGCTGCACCTCAACCAGTGGGATATTGAGCTTTCTCGCCTGTTCACGTGCCCATTTCGAAGCGAGGTACTCAGGGTGCGCGTCGCAGGCAAGGCGCGCCGCGCGCAGCTCGAAGAGCTTCTCGAAGCGGCTTTTCGCGTCGAGCCAGGCGTCGAACGCCTCGGCGTTTTCCAGATCGCCCACATGCTGGGAGACGAACGCATCCGAACCGCGGACGAAGGCGAAGGTGCTTTTCTGCTCCGAGCCCGCTGCAAAGAGCACCGGGGCGACCGCCTCGGCGTCGGGGCCGGCGGTTTCGGGAGAGTCCTCATGACAGGCGGCGCCAATCGCCTCGGGGGCCGCGGCGTCCTCAGGGACTGCGGCGGCCTCCGGGTTGGTGTTCGCCTGCGCCAGCTTCAACGGCACGGGCGCGAAACCGCGAGCGCGGCGGATCATCTGAACGGCAGTGCCCGCGGATCCCGCCGAGATGATGCGAACCACCGAATCGTCGTAGCGCGAAAGGATGGCGCGATCGTTGCCCAACACGGCGCACGCGATGCCGCCAAGTTTCCCGCGTGCCTCGGCATCGTCGGTAACGATTGGCTCATCGTGGATGTTTCCCGAGGTCATCACAAGCATCGGAGGTTCAGGAACGCCCATCTGCTCGAGGGCGCGAGCGAAATCGTGCAGCAAGAGGAGCTGCACCGGGGTGGCGGGGAGCATAACGCCCAGCTCGGGCAGCTTGTCGGCAAGGCCCGCGGCAAGCGCCACGCCCTGACGCTTCTTCAGCAGAACGATCGGACGCGCAGGATCGGAGAGGGCCTTCTCCTCCTCGGGCGTCACCTCGCAGACGCTGCGCACCGCCTCGGCGTTCGCCATCATGACCGCGAACGGCTTGCCGCCGCGGCGCTTTCCCTCGCGAAGCCGAGCGATCGCCTCGGCGTTGCGCGCGTCGCACACCAGATGGAACCCACCGAGCCCCTTCACGGCCACGACTTGCCCGGCGCACAGCAGCTCGACCGCCCGCGCGATGAGGGCATCCGAGGTCTCGCGCGTTTTTCCCCAGGCGATGCGCCAGCCATCGGAAAGCTCATCGGAGGACACGTCCCCCGACCCGCGCGTCGGGAAATCCTCGCCCGGCGTCGCCTCGCAGTCGGGGCGCCATGCCAAAGAAAGGTGCGGGCCGCACTCGAAGCACGCGTCCGGCTGCGCGTGGAAGCGGCGGTCGAGCGGGTCGGCGTATTCGGCGGCGCAGCGCTCGCACATGGGGAAATCCTTCATAGACGTGCTCGCGCGATCGTAGGGCAGCGCATCGATAATGGTAAAGCGAGGCCCGCAATTGGTACAGTTGATGAAAGGGTAGCGGAAGCGGCGGTCGTTCGAGTTGAACAGTTCCGCCGCGCAATCGTCGCACGTGGCTAAGTCGGCAGACACGAGCGTGGTCTCCTGCACTGCGGCGTCGTCCGAGAAGCGAATCTCAAACGAGTCGAAGTCCTGAAGGGGCACTTCCTTAAGCTCGATTTCCTTCACCTGGGCCGCTGCAGGCGCATTCTCGGAAAGCTCAATCACGAACTCGTCGAGCAGGCGGCTCTCCCCTTCCGCATGGATGTTCACACCGTCCGCCGCGTTCAAAACCCATCCGTTGATCAGGTATTTCTTCGCCATTCGGTAAACAAAGGGTCGAAACCCGACCCCTTGGACGATTCCCGTCACATGAATATCGAGCGCCTCGATCATGCTTCTCACCCTCAAAAAACTTGACAATACTGAAAACCGCGCCCCTCTTGCGACGGGCGCGGCGCGAATCAGCAGGATCCTACAGCTCGGCCAAAATCTCGCGAATGACGGCAGCGAGCGCGCGCAGCGTCACTCCCGAGTTGTCGGGGAGATGCAGGTGCACGCACCGTCGACCGCGGCTCGCCAGTGTGAGCAAATCTCCCGACGCCTGCGCCTTTGCAAGCGCGCCCAGGCTTTCCGCCTCGCGCTTGAGCGGGATGTCCTTCAGCTCATCGGCAGACAGGATGAGGAACACGCCGCAGTTCGGGCCGCCCTTTTGCAGCTGGCCGGTGGAGTGCAGGTAGCGCGGGCCCACTTCCAAACACGACGCGACGTGGCGCGATTCGCCCACCCCATGGCGGATGTCCTCGAGCGCCTCGCGACGCCCCTCGCCCGTGAACGGCAGAAACGCGTTCAGCGCGAAGAAATCGCCCGGCTGGATACTGCCGAGCAGCGCCCGCAGGACAGCTCGCACGTCGGTGCAGTCCTTAAAGCACGGGGCCAAGCGCACCTCGACCTCGCCCATATGCACATCGCCGATGAAGTCCTGCACGAAATCGGGCTCGGGCTGGCCCTCGGCGAGGATCTTTAGGACCTCGGCCTTCGCCGACGCGACATCGGGCTGATCGAAGGGGCACACGCGCATGAGGTAGCCGCACATCGCGATGGCGTATTCCCACATCACGAAGTGCTCGGCAAGCTCGAGCGCGGAATCGATCTTAAAGTTCAGGCGCGGAATTGCCGGGTCGATATAGGCGAGGCTCATCTCGAAGTTCTTGCGCTCGTCCCACAAGTCGGTCTTCGTCTGGTACATGATGACGCTGCGGTCGCCCGCATCGCGCGCGAGCAGGAGCGAATCGACCTCGATGTTCGGCAGGATACCCTGCCCCTCCTTGCCGAGCGACTCGGCAACGAGCTGTTCAATCCAAAGGCCCAAGACGCGCCCGCGCTTCGGCGTGAGGAACGAGAACTTGTTGCGCCCCTTGAGGTAGTTGTCGTAAAGGAACGCGGCGAGGTTAATCGCCGGGTTGTCGATGGAGTCCTCGCTGCAGCGCTCTTCGGCGTCCTTCGCGTGAGCGACGAACTGCTCCAGGTCGATGCCGACAAGCGCCGCGGGCAGAAGACCGAAGATTGACAGAGCAGAGAAGCGCCCGCCGACGGTGGGCTCGCCGTTGAAGACGGCTAGCCAGCCCTCTTCGTGCGCCTGGCGCTCGAGCTGCGAACCAGGGTCGGTGATGGCGACCAAGTGGTTCGCGAAGTTGATTTCCGGTGCCTGCGCCTCGAGAGCATCGCGCAGCGCGGAAGAGAGCAGGCGCGGCTCGATGGTGCCGCCCGACTTCGAGGACACGATAACGAGCGTCGTCGCTGGATCGCAGTCGGCGAGCAGCTCGCGCATGCGCACGGGAGAATCGGAATCGAGCGTCTTGAACGAGACGCGGTTTGCCCGAACCGTGTCGGACTTGTTGTATTTCGTGATGGTCATGGGCGCTTGCGTGGATCCGCCCTGGCCGATGAGGACGACGGTCTTAATGCCGCTCGCCACCACATCGTCGGCAAAGCGCTGAACTTTCGCAAGGTCGCACTGCGGGCGCATGCCCAAATCGACCCAGCCCATAAAGCTCTCGGCGGTTTCGCGCGCACCGTCGGAGAAATCATAAAGCGATGCATCCTTGGCCAGCACGCGGCTGGCGACGCATTCCTTCACAAGCGTTTTCGCAGAAGGGTATAACTTTTCCATGTCGCTTGTTAGCATGTGAACCTTCTTTCGGTATCGTGTAGGCCCCCTCAAAGGCACGCACGGCTTAAATTATCCTCGAACCCTGTGATGGAGTTATGGACAAGTAGGGGAACGGGTCGAAATCCCAGAGAGAATCGCCATCTGTGTGCGATTTCGCCCTCGACATTGCGCGGACGCGCTCTTGTCCGCGCTTTCCCTGTCCCATTCTTGTCCAGCTCGCAGTAACTTGCTTTCTAGAGCAGGCGCACCCGCAGCCACGTCCACCGTGCGCAAAAAGCGCCCGCCGCAAACGCGACGAGCGCTTTTGACTCAATCAAGGAACCTGCTGCAGGAGCCCTACCGCCTACAGCCCCAACGCCTTCTTCAGCGCGCTCACGCGCCTGCGGCTTACGGGGATCTTCTCTTCCACGCCGTTCAGCGTGAGCAGCAGCGTGCCGCCGGAGACCGATTCGATTTCCTCAACCATAGAAAGGTTCACCAGGTACCCGCGATGCACACGGAAGAACCCGTGGCCGTCCAGACGCTTCTCGAGCTGGGCCAAGCTCACCGTGGAGAAGTAGCGGTCCGTGTCGGTTTGCAGGTATGCGTAATCGTCGCGCGCCATGACGAAGCGAATCTTATCGATGCCGATGAGAATCTTCTTGCCGCCCTTTTCCACAGGAATGCGCTCGGACTTCTGGGCCTGCACATGCAGCGAAACGTGCTCGCGGACGCGCGCAAGCGCCTGGGAGAGGCGCTCGGTCTCGACCGGTTTCACCAGGTAATCGATGGCGTTCACCTTGAACGCGTCGAGCGCATGCTCACTGTAGGCGGTGACGAACACCACCGCGGGCGGGAATTTCAGATGCTGTAGCGCCTCGGCCAGTTGCAAGCCGGTGGCTTCCGGCATGTTCACGTCGAGAAACATGACATCGCAGGGGTACTCTTTGAGCTTTTCGATAGCCTCGCGCACACTAGCCGCCTCGGCAACAACCTCGGTCTGGCCAAGTTCGTCGAGCAGGAATTTCAATTCGGAGCGCGCGGGGGCCTCGTCGTCGACGATGATTGCTTTGAGCATGTAAGCCTCCCAGTTCGTGTTCGATGATGCCGCTTCTGCGCCTTTCGCAGAGCGTACTCCTAACGGTCGATTATAAATCAAAGCACCCCGAATTTGTACGTTATGCGGCATCATTTCGAAACAGCGTAGAACGCAATGGGGACGGTTGAGGGTTGAGGGTGAGACAGGGGTCGGGTGATTCGTCTCGCTCCGCGGCGCGCCGACCGCAGGGCGACCCGGCGTGCCGTGCCCCCTACAGATCGAGCTCCATCAGACGGGCGATGGTGAGCGCGTAAATCTTGAACGCCTTCTTGAGCAGCTCCTCGGGCACCGTCTCGTCCGGGCCGTGCATGCCGCCCGCCCATTCGGGCATCTCGATCCACGGCATCTCGGGGCCGAAGCTCGCGGCACAGGAGAACTTGCGCGCGTACGTACCGCCGCCCTGCGTGAAGGGCTTGGCATGCTCGCCCGTGGCCTCGTTGTACGCGGAAAGGAGCGCCTGAACATAGCCCGATTCAGGGTCGATGAGAAACGGCTCGACCATGCGCGTCGCCTCGAAATTGGCGCCGGCCTCGCTCGCAAGCGCGGCAAGGGTGCTCGTAAGCTCCTCAGGCGTGGTCGACGTGGGGAAACGGCTGTCAAGCGTCTGCCTTACGCGCCCATCCTGCATGCAGATGGTGCCGCCGACGACGGTCAGTTCCCCGAAGTGCTCGTCGGCCGTCTTGATTCCGAGGTTCGATCCGTCGGTCGCGCTCGTGAGCTTGCGAACCAGCTCGAAGAACGCCTTCTCGTCCGCCGTGCACACGTCGTTTTCCAGAAGATAGGCGACAAGCAGGTCGATGGCGCTTTTACCGAGGTGGGGCAAGCTCGCATGGGCGGCCTTCCCCTGTGCGTCGATGCGCGCGGTGCCCTCGCCCGCGTCGGTGACGACGATGCCCTCGGCTGCGGGAAGCGTCGATGCGTCGGCGCGCACGATCGCGTGGGCAATGCCCGGGACCGCGTTCGGCGCGGCGCCGCCCTCGATGTCGATGATCGCGCCGTCCTCGAAGCGCTTGCTCGTGAGCGTGGCGTCGTAGAGGCCCTTCTCGCCATAGCTCACCGGGAACTCGGCGTCGGGCGTGAAGAGAAACGCCGGGTCGGCAAAGCGCTCGCGGTAATACGGGACGTCGTGCATGCCCGTTTCCTCGTTCGCACCGAAGATGACTCGAATCGTGTAGGGCAGCTTCTCGCCCTTGTCGAGCCAGAACTTCACCGCATGGAGCGTCGTTACGATGGGGCCTTTGTCGTCGATGACGCCACGGCCCATGAGGTAGCCCTCGCGGCGCGTGACGGCGAACGGCTCGACCGTCCAGCCGGGACCGGCGGGAACCACGTCGACATGCCCGATGATGCCGATCTGCGTGTCGGATTCGCCCGACAGGTCGGCGTATCCCACATAGCCGTCGACATCGTGAACCTCAAAGCCCATGCCGCGCGCGATGTCGAGCGCCTCAGTGAGGGCGGCTCGGGGACCGGGACCGAACGGTGCGCCGGGTTTTGCCGCCGGCAAATCCTCCGTACTCTCGATGCGCACGACGCGCTCGATGTCCGCGACGATGCTTTCCCAATTCTTCTCGAGATACGAATCGATCTCGCCCACAAGAACGTCTTCCACGAGGCAGCCTCCTTGGTCTTGTTGCTATCGCACCAACTTTACCCCAGCGCACAGCCCGCGAACAGACCGTAATCGCGCGATTCGCGAAAGGAGGACGGGAGCTGGACGAGCGCGGAAGCCACACGGGCGCGAGGAGCGCAAGGGCGAACCGCTCGGGAGGAGCACGCGGGGAGCCCCGCTGGCAGACTGCGGGGGCGAGGTGCGGAAGAGCAAAGCCAAACGCGGAGCGATTTTGCCATAGACGCGCTTGCGCGCTTCCGTTATACTGTGAAGGCTGATGTGCCCGAGTGGCGGAATGGCAGACGCGGCGGTCTCAAAAACCGTTGTCTCACGACGTGCGAGTTCGACTCTCGCCTCGGGCACCAGTTTTCTCGCAAGCAAACCGCCGATTAGGCGGTTTTTTCATGCCTTCAAGCCCCACTCCCCTTGAGACGGCCGAATGCCTCAAGCCCAAGCGCGCACGTCATCGAACGTTCTTCGCAACTTGTTGCACTAATTTTGTTTGGTTAGGTTAACTTCTATCAAACTTTCGCGGTATACTGCCAATCATGTTAGATAGAGCGAACTTCTCATCACCGCCATTGCGCGGCAGAGAGCTCGCGCTGTTTACCTTGATAGGCCGGCACAAAGTCCACCGAAAGGCGCAATCCGAGATGAGTCAACAAGCATTGACGCAAACGCCCCGATGGGAAGAACGAGCAGCAACCCTTCCCTCTCCCGCGCCGTCTCGCCGCGCAGTGGGAGGACGGGGGAATCGCACGGCGCGTTTGCCGCACACCCCCGCAGAGCGGCGCGCAACTCCGCGCACGCCCGCTCCGCCCGGCATATCCCCCTCGCGACATAGAGGCGACCCTGCTTCGCCCCTCTCTTCTAAAGCGGCCTTCGTATACAGCACCGACCAGGCAGGATACTGCTATCGCATCGAAGGGGGGGAAGCGTGCATCCTCTTTGCCGACTCCTCATCGAAAGACCTGGCCGTCCCCGAGGCCATCGACGGCGCTCCCGTCACCGCAATTGCCGCAGGCGCGTTCTCCGATCTTGTGGACCTCGAGCGCATTTCCCTTCCCGACTCGCTTACGTCCCTCGGCGCCGAGGCATTCGCACGCTGTACGAGCCTTCGCGCAGCGAAGCTGGGCTGCGCCCTCGAATCCATTGGCGAGGGAACGTTTCGCGGCTGCCGGCACCTCGAGCGCATCGACTTGCCGAAGTCGCTGACAAGTATCGGAAACTCAGCGTTTTCGAACACGTCTCTTTCGCGGTTGGCTATCCCTTCCTCTTGCGTGAACATCGGCGACGACGCCCTGTGCACCGGGCCGTCCTTCCCTGGGTCGGCGGGGCTGGCATATGCATCTTCGCTCAGCGAGGTGTCGGTCGCCGCAGGAAACCGTGCCTACGGGATGCATGGCGGCGTGCTGTGCCGCGAGGTGCCCGACGGTCGACTCGATGCCGTGTTCTGCCCCGGATCGACCGGCAACGTCGTGCTCGGCAAGCGCGTGCGATCGGTTGCCCCGAGCACCTTCGCAGGGACCCATCGCATCGCGCATCTGCTCATCTTCGAGGCCGTTTCCTTCCCTGAGAAAACGCCGCCGCTTCCCAATCGCGCATGCGACCGCCTTACCATCGACTTCTCAACCCCGCGCGGCACATTCTGGGAAATCTCGCTCGACCTGCCTTCGGGCGCCGTCCGCAAATGCATCATCGACGCGGCGTTTTTCGGTGGACGCATTCGCCCCGAAGCGCTCGTTTGCGCCTATGACGAATCGCTCCCCCAGGTCAAAGACGAATTCGAGCAGACACGCCTTATGGCCGCGCGCCTCGCAAGGCCCGTCTTGCTCGACGAAGCGCATAAGGCGCTCTTCCGCAGCGTCGTCGACGAGTCGTTCGTAAGCCTTTGCGTTCACGCCGGCGCCCGCAACGATTGGGAAACGCTCGACAACCTTATGGATTCGGGAATACTCGACGGCGAGCGTGCCCCTGAGGCCGTAAGCGCGCTCAACCGGTTCGGGTTCACCCTCGCCGCCGCGCATGTGATCGACGGGAAGGAGAAACGTTTTGGCAGCCAGTGCATCGACTACGGAATCTAGCGCGCCTTTGGCAGCTGGATCCGTCCTCGCCGAAGCAGCAAGCATCGCGGAGGGGGCAATCGAGAGCGCGCGGGTTTCCCTCATGGCGCAGCTTCCCTTTATGGACATCGCGCTGTGGCGCATGCCACTTGTGGCGCGCCTTCAGGAAAGCGCATTCGAAACCGACGGGCGCCTTCTCTGGTTCGACGCCGCGCGGGTGATAGACCTGTACCGAAAAAATCCCAACGAGGTATTGCGCGGATACTTCCACACCATCATGCACTGCGTATTCCGCCACCCCTTCGACGACAAGCACCCCGAACGCGCCCTTTGGGACATCGCATGCGATGCGTCGGTCGAAGCGACCGCGATCGAGCTGCTCGGAACAGGCTTCCCGAGCGCGCAAGACGTCGCGGCAAAACGTATGCTTGGCAAAATCCGCGAGAACTGCCCGACTCTCACCGCGCAGAGCATCTATCGCGCGCTTATCGGAACCGGCGAGGAAAACCCGCCCGCGTTCTCCTGCTCTTTTGCCGCTTCGCTCGAAAACGTGTTCGCACGCGACGGGCACGAGGCGTGGCCACGAACCAGCGAGCGCGGGTCCTCGATGAAAAGCGCAGGCGACAAGCTCGCCCTGATGCCTTCCGACGGAACCGACAAGCTCGGCGGAAAATCAGACGACGATGCGGACAGCAAGGATAAGAGCCGCTCGCCCGGAGCCAACATGCCCGGAATGGCGGCGCCATCGTCGAGCAGCAACGCGGTGCTCGGGGACATCGAGGACCCCGATGCGATCGTCGACGTGGAGCCATCCGAGGAAGCCGAGGCAACCCTCGAATCGATGGACGGCGTATCCTACTCCGATTTCTCGGACATGAGCTGGCAAGATATCAGCTCGCAGATCGATATGGACATGGAGGCGTTCTCGGGCAAGATCGGTCTCAACGTCGGAACCTTCCAGGTGAACCTCACCGTCGCAAATCGCAAACGATACGACTACCGCGCGTTCCTCAAGCGCTTTTCCGCACTGTCGGAGGAAATGAAGACAAGCCCCGACGAGTTCGACTATATCTACTACACGTACGGGCTTTCGCGATACAAGAACATGCCGCTCATCGAGCCGCTTGAATATCAGGAGTCGAATCGCATCCGAGACTTCGTCATCGCCATCGACACGTCGGCGTCATGCGCCGGGAAGCTCGTGCGCACCTTCGCGGAGAAGACTTACGACGTGCTGAAAAACTCCGAGGGCTTCGGCCACAAGGTTAACATCCATGTGATCCAGTGCGACTGCGACATCACGCGCGACGTGAAGATAACCTCGATTCGCGATATCGACCGCGCCTTCGAGGAATTCGTCACGCGCGGCTTCGGCGGCACCGATTTCCGCCCCGTGTTCAAATACGTCGACGAGCTTGTTCGCACACGCGAGCTCGCGAATCTGAAAGGGCTCATCTATTTCACCGATGGACTGGGGAAATACCCCGTAACCCCACCTGTCTACGAGACGGCGTTCGTGTTCGTGGACGACACGCCGCGAGAAAGGAAGGTGCCGCCCTGGGCAATGAAGGTGATCATGGACGAAGACGACGTATTCGAGCTGTAAGGAAAGCTCGGCAAAGATACCGACAACTAGGCGCCCTCAGCGCCGCGACGCGCGGCGTCGGGCGGCCATTCCGAAAGGAGTTCCCTGCATGAACATCGCAGAAGCGAAAAAACAGATCGAGGAAACCGTCGAGGGATACCTCACCCGCGATGAAACCGGCGCCTACCTCATCGCGCCCGAAGCGCAGCGTCCCTTGTTCCTCCTCGGCGCACCCGGCATTGGGAAAACAGCCGTGGTCGGACAGGTGGCAAGAGAGCTCGGCATCGGGCTTGTGTCGTATTCCATGACGCACCACACACGGCAAAGCGCGCTCGGCCTGCCTTTCATCGTGCACAAGCGCTACGGCGACGAGGAGTTCGACGTCAGCGAGTACACGATGAGCGAAATCATCGCATCGATTTACGATTACCGCGAGGAAACGGGGTATGACCGGGGGATTCTTTTTCTTGACGAGATCAACTGCGTGTCGGAGACGCTCTATCCCTCGATGCTGCAGTTTCTGCAGTTCAAGACTTTTGGGCGACATAAGATTCCCGACGGATGGATTGTGGTGTGTGCGGGCAATCCGCCCGAGTACAACCGGTCGGTGTACGATTTCGACGTGGTGACCCTCGACCGACTGCGCAAGATCGCCGTCGAGCCCGACCTTGAAGCCTGGCGCGCCTATGCGATCAAAACAGGTGTTCATCCTGCGATTTTATCGTACCTCGAGGTAAAGCCCGACCACTTCTACTCCGTCGAATCGACGCCCGATGGCAAGTCGTTCGTCACTGCGCGCGGGTGGGACGACCTGTCGCACATCATCAAGCTTCGCGAGATGAAGGGCAAGACGGTCGACCGCATCCTCGTCGACCAGTTCCTGCAAGACGACTCAATTGCCGAGCGATTCGCCCAATACTACCTGCTGTTCACGAAATATCGCTCCGACTATCAGATTTCGGCGATTCTTGCAGGCAGCGCCCCCGACGAGATAAGGGAGCGAGCGAGAGCGGCGCGCTTCGACGAGAGGTTGGCGCTCGCACGCCTGATTCTCGACGCGCTCGACGCGCACACCGGAGCAGTCGTCGAGACCGAGCAGGTCGTGCGCGTGGTGCGCGACGCGATCAGGGAGGAAAAGCCCGCTATTCTGAGCGGCGAAAACGCGCAGGACGCACTCGAGGGCACATCCTGCGCGCTCATGCAGCGAGCCGCGCTCGATGAAAAAGCAGGGGCCCCCGCAAAGAAGCTGCGGCCCTATCGCCTTGGCGCAACATGGCTTTCCGAGTTCGCAGGCGCATGCGGGGGCGAGCGCGCGCTTTCCGGAGAAACGACATTCTCCGTTATAGAGCGCGCCTATTCGGCTCGCGTGAGAGAAATGAAAGAGCGCTCCGAGGCATGCGCACGGGAAATTGAGTGCGCTTTCGGATTCGTTGAGGGCACTTTCGGGAATGGGCGGGAAATGGTCGCCTTCGCCGCCGAGTTCGCCGCACGCGAGGGAACCTCGCAGTTTGCAAGCCGTTTCGGAAGCGACGCCTACACCGAACATGGGAAGGATGTTCTTGCCGCGAGCGGTCAATCCGATCTGGAGAAACGTCTCCAGGCAATCGATTTAGACGCACTCGCGACCGCCGACGAGGAGGCTCGCAAAGCCGAAGCATCCAAGAAATCGTGCGGGTGCGGAAGCTGCAGCGGCTGCTGACGCTAGCAGAACGCGGACGAGGAGCCATCCTATAAGCGCCCGTCGCCTGGGCAAAACGCGAGCTCGCGCCCACGGCAAAAAAAGAAGAGACGCGCCTTCTTTGCAGGGCGCGTCTCTTCGTAAAAGATGTCGCAAGAACGAAGCGTTATTCCGCTTTCGCAGCCTTCTGCTTCTTCGCAGTGGCGACAATCGTCTTCACGCCCTTGACAGCGAGCACGATCGCCAGCACAAACAGCAGCACGGCGAGAATCGCCTGTAGCACCGGCGCAAGCGCGATGCCGCTCGTCATGATGGTGGTGACCTTCTGGTAGAAGGTGATGGCAAGCGAAGTCAACGTAGCGAGCAGCATGAACGCCATCGGCACGAAGAACATCTTGTTGTTGCGCCCGGCGTTGCCGAGCCATGCGCACACAGCAAGCAGGGCAAGCGCGGCGAGCAACTGGTTCGCGGCACCGAACAGCGGCCAGATGATGGAGTAGCCCGTCATGCCCAGGATGATGCCGATGACCACGGTGATAATCGTCGCCACGTAGGGGTTCGCCATGAACTTGTGCACGCCCGTGAGCTCCTCGGGCTTCTTGTCGACCGGCGTCCAAAGCTCCTGAAACATGTAGCGTGCAAGGCGCGTCGCCGTGTCGAGCGAAGTCAGACAGAATGCGGAAACAGCAAGGATGAGCAGCGCATATGCGAGTCCCTGCACATCGGCGAGACCGGGGATGCAGGCGAGCATCTGCGAAAGGCCGTCCGCGAAGACCGCCGTCGGGGACGCATATCCGCCAGCCGCGTACTTGCTCCACACGAAGCCGACGGCACATAGCGAGATCACCGCGAGCACGCACTCGATGAGCATGCCGCCATAACCGATCGGCTGCGCCTGGCCCTCCTTGTCGAGCTGCTTGGACGTGGTGCCCGAAGCGACGAGGCTATGGAAGCCGGAGATTGCGCCGCACGCGATGGTGATGAACAGCGCCGGGAACAAAAAGCCGGAAGCGGCGGCCTTGTTCGTGATGGTCTTGCCCGCCTCGTCGACGAGCTGCTGGCCGGTGGAGGCGTCGAAAGCGGCGTTGGAGGCGACAAAGCCGGTGAACGCCGGAATCTGCAGGTCGGTCGCGGCGCCCATGATGCTTGCGCCCACGATGCCGATGATGGCGAGGATGATCATGCCATAAAGCAGATAACTCGACAGGTAGTCGCGCGGCTGCAGGAGAATCCACACCGGGGCAACGGAGGCGACCAGGATGTACACGCCGAGGATGATCATCCACGTGTCATAGTCGAGCGAGATTGCGATGCCCATAAGCGGCAAGTTGTACCCGATGGCAACCATGATGACGATCAAGATAATCGCCGAGACGATGTTCACGGGGCCGGAAATGTTGCGGCCGCGCGTGACGAAGCCGTAAACGACGGCGACACCGATGAAGATGACCGAGATCATGGCCGTCTGCTCGTTGGCGAGGTTGGTTGCCGGGGCCGCCGAGGCGGAAACGACGAACGTGTTCGCAACGATGGAGGCGAATGCAGCCACGACCAGCAGCAACGTCAAGTACGCGAAGATGCAGAAGAGCTTCTTCGCCGTATTGTCGATGTTCTCCGCGACGACGACGGCAAGCGTCTGGCCCTTATGGCGAAGCGAGGCGAACAAGGCGCCGAAGTCATGCATGGCGCCGAAGAAGATGCCACCAACGAGCACCCACAAAAGCACGGGCACCCAGCCAAAGACTGCCGCCTGAATCGGGCCGTTGATCGGGCCTGCGCCGGCAATCGACGAGAAGTGGTGGCCGAGCACCACGTACGGCGGCGCCGGCACGTAATCCACGCCGTCTTCCAGCTCATGGGCCGGAGTCGGGCGCTTTGGATCGACTCCCCATTGCTTGGCAAGCCAGCCACCGTAGCACACATAGCCGATGACCAGGATGACCATAGCAACAAGGAAGATAATCAATGCGTTCATTGAAGGTTCCTTACGTATGTCTGAAGTGCGTTTACGCCAGGCGCAGATTAGCCTCGATTGTCGAAGCCACCTGCTTCCCAGCAGCGTTCGCATAGACGCAACGAGTTGAAAGGTCGGCTACGATCACGCGAAGATCTGCCCAACCGCGAAACCCGAGAGCGAAGTTCTTTCGAAACCGAACCCTCCGGACCGCGCGCTTCGCGCCTTCCGTGCAATTATCGGCGATGACTACGAGGGCAAGCCCCGACGACATATGATTCGGCTCGGACGTAACCTTCTCAAGGCCGCGTTCCTTCATAAACCGAACCCATTTGTCGAGTTGGGCTTCGTCAAAGGTTTCCGCATAGGTGAAAAAGAGATACTCATGAGAGTTTGCTTCCCACAGCTTTGCGCGTTTGACCAGCACATATTGCTCGCCAAACGAATGAAATTCAGCAAAGCCGGGAAATGATCTCCCTGCGAACTCGTAATCCCGATGCACATCGAAGAATGCTTCATGTGCAGCGAGAATACGTTTCAGCACCAGCTGCTTTTCGTCCTGTGCCTTCAAAGCCTCGTCTGAAGACCGAAGGGCTGGCTTTCCGTCCGATGCGGCGACATGTTCGGCCACCGCCCTTTCGGAGTTGTCCGACGAACCTGCCTGTTCGACCTGCTCGCCAGTGCCTTTGGCATCTGGTTGAACTGCTGAACCCACGCTCAAGAAATCCGAAAACCTTTCCGCTCTGCAATCGTCGCACCCCACGTCTCAATGCGAACGGCTTATTTTATGTCCTAGGTAACCGCTCGGTAACATAAAAATCGGCATTTTTTTGCGAATGCACAAAGATTTTTCCCAAAAAGAAAGCGCTTGGGGTGAAATCCACTCCCAAGCGCTTACATAACGTGCTTGCCGTGCGTCAACTGAGTCCTCAGAGGCGAGCAAGCTCGCCCGCATCGACGTGCCGACGAGGCCTGTCGGCTACAGGCTGAAATCCTTCTCGCCGTTGAACACCGCAAGGGCGTCAGCCACGGAATAATCAGCCAGCGTAATGGCGCTGATCGCCTTCGTGAGGCGCACTGCCTCGTCGAGCGAACGCTGATGGATGTTGCGACCCGTTGCGTTTCCGCAGGCTCCGCCGACATGAATCTGGTCGTAGAGCTGCGTCAGGAACGTCTTCGCGTCGACGGTCGAGCCGCCTGCGCACACGAGGCCCGTGCGACCCGCGGCCATGGAGGCAACCTTCAGGGCTTCGGCGGGAGTGCGGGTATCATCGCCCTCGGGCTTCGGCGGGTTCACCTTCACGAAGTCGGCGCCGAGGCAAAGCGCCACACCGGCAGCGCCCGCGATGAGGTCGGGGTCCTTCTCGGCGGTGACGGCCTTGCCGCGCGGGTAGATCCACAGCACAACGAGCAAGCCGTTCGCGTGCGCCTGCGCGATGAGCTCGCCAGCCTCGGCCATCATGGTGGACTCGTACTCGCTGCCCAGGTAGATGGTGTAGCCCAGGCCGACGATGTTCACGCCCGCTTCGCGCATGGCGAGGATGGCGTCCAAATCGTAGAGCTGGGGCGAATAGGGATCGTCCTGCGAAGTCTTCACCAAGTTGGTCTTGGAATTCATCTTCACGAGGTAGTTGATTTCGGGGTAATCGGCGGCATACTGGGCGATAAGACCACGCTGACCAGCCAAAACACCGCACACGCCCTGACGGCCGATCTCAAAGAGATGCTCGGGCTCGGCGTCGGCCAGATCGATTCCCTCGCCGTAGAAGTCCTTGTTCAAATGCTCGATCTTCTGGTCGCATGCGAAGAGCATGAGTCGACCGGTTCCACGCGTGGCCTTCAGGTAATTGTCGATGTACTCCTCGCGGGACTCGGGCATGACGTCTGCGGGAACACGAACCTGATCACGGGTGATTTTCGGCATGTTGATCCTCCTTTTAGGATGCGATATAAGGCGCCGCGGCCGAAACATCGGCGATTCGTCAAGCGACGCACGGAAGATATTCTAGCAAAAGGGAGGCCTGCGCACCGCACGCGTCGGCAAGCGATATGCGACGCAGGCAAAAGCAGCCGGTGCCTGCCGTTAGAACCATTCCTTCTTATTGAAGACGTAGATTTGCTCGAATTCTGTCTGCGATTTGGAGAGGTACAGCACGCCTTCGACGATGGAGATGACCACCATGGCAAGACCCGCGAGCCCCAAAGAGAAAATGCTGCCCACGATAGTGACGGCAAGCATGATGAACCCCGGTGTGTTGTAGCCCAGGTAGAACTTGTGGATGCCGAGACTGCCGAGGAAGATGGCCAAAAGCCCCGCTGCCACATGGTCTTTCGTGTTTGGGGCAGCCTGCGCGTAGGGCTGCTGGTAGGGCTGTCCGTAAGGCTGGGAGTACGCCTGGTTCGCCTGCCAGGGATCTTGCGACTGCTGGTAGGCTTGACCGCCTGGCTGCTGATAGGCTTGACCGTTTGCTTGCCAGTAGGTTTGCCCCCAGACGTCGCTCGCCTGTTGGGAGGACTGGCTCCATGCGTCGTGGCCTTGCTGGTAGGCCTGGCTCCAGGCATCGTGGCCCTGCTGATTCGACTGGCCTGCCCCGCCTGGCTGGTCCGCCCCGCCGTCTTCGCTCGGCTCCTCGGGCTGTCCGCCCGGAGCCTGCTTCTCGCGCGCCACGCGAAGGCGCTCCTGCGCTTCTTTCAACGCCGCTTCGGCGGCGGCAATCTCATCGTTCATGTTGTTGGAATCGCTCATGGGAAAACCTTTCGACCTGCGTCCTCGAACTCATGATAGCCGCAGGTGGGCGCAACCCGCGATTGCGTTACGCACCCGTTATCGAGCCGGCACCTCGCGGAATACCGGCGTCCATGGGCGTCACACACTTGCCGCCCGCACCGACGTTATCGATCGTTTTCGCCTTTATCGTGATGGAAGAGGTTCATGATCTTGTCGCGGAAGACAATCGCAACGATTGCGATGACCGCAACGACCGCAAAGATGATGATGCTTTGCGTGATGTTACCGTCCACCAGGCCGTTTGCCGCATAGGTTGAGATGACAATACCCGGGATGCGGCCCACGTTCGACAGAACGAGGAAATCGCGCATGCGCATATTCGTGAGCGGGACCAGGTACGTGAACGTGTCTTTGGGCATCGCTGGGATCAAGAACAAGATGAACACCACGATGGACAGTTTGCCGCTTTCCTCGAAAGCGTTGAATTTGTCGAGGTATTTCGTGGGAACCATATCCCGCACGAACGGCGCGCCCAGACGATGAACGACCGCGAACACGAACGCGCTCGAGATGATGCATCCGAGCAAGATGACCGCGGCGCCGAGCCAGGGGCCGTACATCATGCCCGCTGCCATCTGAACGACCTCACCAGGAATGAACGCCACGACGATCTGCATGAACTGCATAGCCAAAAGGATGAGAAACCCTAGGGGGCCCGCGTTGCGCACGTCGTCGATCACGCGGCTGAGCCCGCCCGGCTCGAACACCTCATGGATGTAAGGCCAGATCAGGATGACGACGATGACCATCAATGCGAAAAACGCGATAAGCCCGCCAAACTTGAAGATATCGCCGCGCGTCATCTCGCGACCGCGAACCGTAGTGACCTCCTGCGCTTTCTCGCGCGCGGCCTCGCGACGTTCGTGGGCGCGCTCTTTCACCGTCTCGCGGTGCCCGCTTGCGCGCTCGGGCTGAGCCGGCGTCTCCACCTGTGCTCCTTTTCCACCCGACGAGGCTTTCACCTGCGGATTTTTCAGGCTGATGCTTCCGTTGTTCACTTCAGAATCGCTTTCTGCATTGCTTTGCACACGTCTCACCTAGTCGTCACGACGAGCCTTGTCGAATTCTTCCTTGAACGCCGAGAACATGCCGCCGGCAGCCTTGAGCTGGCTGCCAACTGCGCGCCCGATTCCCTCTGACGCCGAATCCTGAGAGGCCCTCTTCGCCGGCTTCTTCTTCGGGGCCTCATCGGGGACGACCTCGGTTGCGTCCTCTTCAACGTCGTCAACGGCAAGGGCTTCCTCGTCGGTTGCGCGGTTCTTCTCAGGCTTGGGGCCGCGCGCCTTGTCGTATTCCTCTTTAAACTCGGAGAACATGCCCGTCGCCTTGCCGATTTGCTTGCCGGTCGCGTAAGCTCCCTTGTTCACCGCGTCGCCAGCAGCGTGCGCAGCCTCGTTGACCTTGGGTTTTACCTTATCGACCGCGGTATGTGCCTTGTCCATGGCAACAGCGGTGGCGGCACCTGCCTTCTCGGCAGCGCCCCCTTCAACCGCGATTTCGGCCGCCTCGTCCTTCACCAGAATGGCACCGAGGACGGGGTTCTCGTCCGACCCCTCGTATTCACCCGAGAGGGCGCATCCGATGCCGCGGCGAAATCCCAGCACGAGATCGCCTGGGACCGAGCGCGTGCCCAAAAGCGCGTTTGCCGTCGCCCCCGTATCGACCAAGAAAGATTCGACCTTGCCTGTCACCAGGCTAAACGTCACCACACCAACGGTGCCAAGCGTCGCGCCCGACTCGGTGACCACAGGCATTCCGCCCCAGATGACGCAGTCGTCCAAACGCACGTCGATTGCCTTGCAAGCCGCTTTGTCACGCGTTTTCGCGTCATCGGCGAGCACGACGCGCCCGTCCTCGAACTCGAAGCCGTCGAGCGAGACGAATAAATCCTTACGGTGAAACATCCAGAGCAAGTCGGGACGCTTGACCATGATGCCGATGCACCGGCGCTCCTTTGGGTGGTAAACGAACGCGCGCACTTTGCCGATGCGCTTCGTCGCGTTCTTCCCTCCCATGACGCGAACGTTGTAAAGCTCCTTGGTTGTGATGAGATTGCTTGCCATTTCGTCCCCGGAAAATCAGAGGGGCGCGCTGTATGCAGTGGAAACCGCACACGAGCATTGCGCCCCTTTCACATGCGCTCTTGGTGCGAGCGCGTCGTCCTACTGTTGGTTACGCCTGTTCGCCTTCGGAGGCACCCGCAGCCGGCGCCTCTTCCTGAGCGACCTCGACCGGAATCTCTTCGGAAGCCGCAGCCGCAGACTCTTCGGCGTTCTTCGCAACCTGCGCGGCAATGCGGGCGCGGGCTGCCTCGATCTTCTCGCGGAGGTCATCGGTGCCATCGGGAGCAGGCTTCACACCGCTTTTCGCCTCCTGCACGCGGGAAGCGGCTGCGCCGTAGATTTCCTGTCCCTTCGAGGCGACGGCGGAAACGACGTTCTGACCCTTGGCGACGGCGTCCTGCGCGAACGACTGAGTGCGCGTAGCAGCCTCAGGACCTGCGACTTCTTCCACAACCTGCTGTGCGGTGGAGGCGGTTTGGGCTCCCAGCTCCTGAGCTTCGCCCCACACGGCATTCGCCTTCTCAGCAACCATGTTGCGAGTCTCGCTGCCCGTGCGCGGTGCGCACAGAAGCGCCGCGACTGCACCGACAAGACCGCCTGCCAGAAAAACTCCGAGTTTGTTGCCCATAACGGCCTCCTTCAAGACGTTTTCTCGATGCGCTCATTATAGGTGCTCACAGAGCAGCACCGCCCAAAATCGCGACCCCTCCACTATTCGGTTGCCGTTTCGTTGACGAGGGGCAGACTTTGGGCACAAGAAAGGCCCACGAACGGGCCTTTCCCCTAAAACGATTAGTGTGCCAACGGCTTGTCTAGCAGAAGACGGCGCCGCGCTCTTTCGCGTTGCTGACCAGCTCGTTCAGTACGGCTGACAGGCTCAAGCCGCCCGCCTTGCAAGCCGCGGGGAACAGCGAGGTCTCCGTCATGCCCGGGGACACGTTCGTCTCCATCACGCGCGCCTGGGCACCGTCCCAGATAAGGTCGATGCGGCCCAGGTCGCGAAGGCCGTACGCGCGATACACCTCCAAAACCGCGCGCTCGATTTCCGCGCGGATCGCCTGGGCGTCGGCCTCGTTCGAGGAAAGCGATTCGTTGCGCACCGGCGCATAGTAGTCGACCAGGCTCGCGTCCATGCGTGCGGCGGTATCGTAGAGCCCGTGTTTGGGAACGATCTCCACCGGAGGCAGCGCATGCGCGTCCCAGCCGGTGCCAATAACGGAAACTGCCAGCTCAACGCCTTCGATCCACTGCTCGATAACCACGTGATCGTCGTAGGACAGCGCATCGAGGATCGCCTCGCCCAGATGGTCGATGTCGTCGACGCGGTGCACGCCCATCGCAGAACCGCCGTGAGCCGGCTTCACCGCCACGGGATAGCCGCCGTGAACGCGCTCCTCCACCAAATCGAGCGCCGTCGCGGCACCCATGTCCTTGAAAGCATCGCGCGCGATGCAGATGCCCTGCGGCCACGAGGCGACCGCCGGCTCGTCGGTGAGCTCGCGATATGCCTCCATCGTCGCATGCAGCGAGTCCTTGTTCTGGGCACGACGGCACACGAGCGCATCGGAGCCGACATAGGGGATGCCCAAAAGCTCGAGCAGACTCTGGATGGAACCGTCTTCGCCATGCTTGCCGTGAAGCGCGCTGTAACACACGTCGGGGCGCTCGCTGCGCAGCGTGGGCACCAGCTCGCGCGTCGTGTCGAGCGGAACGACCTTATGCCCGGCTTCCTCGAGCGCGGCGCATACGTTCTTGCCGCTAGCCAGCGAAAACTCTCGCTCGAACGAGGTTCCGCCCATCAAAACCGCAACTTTGAGACCCATATTGTTCCCTTTCGATAGCGCCGTTCGCACGGCGCGGAATGTCTGCCGCTATTCTTCCGGCACCTTGATGGCTCCCGCGTCGATGAACGCGCGGTAAAGCTCCAGGCGCTCCTCGATCACCTTCGCCAGGCGACGGATCGCCTCCGTGATGTTCTCGGGCGTTTCGTAGCTGAAGTTCAGGCGCATGCAGTTTCTGCCCGTCACGCCGTCGACATAGAAGCTATCGCCCGGGCAGAACGTCACGCCCGCCTCAAGCGCGTCGGCGAGCATGCTGCCCGTGTCCACGTACTTCGGCAGCGTAACCCACAAGAAGAAGCCACCCTCCGGGTGCGTCCAGGATGCCTCGGGCGGGAAATATTCCTCGAGCGCGGCGAGCATGGCATCACGGCGCTCGCCATAGGTCTTGATAAACTTCTGCAGCGTGCGCTGCCACGGCGTGTCCGTGAAGTAGTGCTCAACCACGACCTGGTCAAACGTCGAGCCGCACAAGTCGGCGCCCTGCTTCACCAGGCTGATGCGAGCGAGCACGTCAACAGGCGCGCAAATCCAGCCGATGCGAAGGCCCGGCGCGAAGATCTTCGAGATGGTGCCCAGATAGATGACGCGATCATCCTGCGCCTTCAGCGGGACCATGTGCCCACCTTCGTAACGCAAACGGCCGTAGGGGTCGTCCTCGATGATCATGAAGTCGTACTCGTGAGAAAGCTCGATGAGGCGTTTGCGGCGCTCGCCCGTCATGGTGACGCCGCCGGGGTTCTGGAAGTTGGGAATGGTGTAGAGCATCTTCAGGCGCTTGTTTCCCTTGCCGATGCGCTTGAGCTCCTCTTCCAGCAGATCCATGCGCATGCCCTCGTCGTCGAAAGGCACGGAGTGAATCTCGGGCTCGTAGGCGTTGAATGCGGAAAGCGCCGTCAGGTAGGTGGGGCCTTCCACCAAGACGATGTCGCCCTTGTCGAGGAACGTCTCGCCGAGCAGGTTCAATGCCTGCTGGGCGCCGGACGTGAGCAGCATCTCCTCGGGCTTCACGCGGACGCCGATGTCGCGCATGATGTCGCAAAGCGCCTGACGGGTTTCCAGTCGGCCGTTCGTCGAGCCGTATTGCAGGGCAACGGCGCGCTCGTCGGTGATGGCGGCGTGCACCGCCTTCTGGATGGCGCGCTGCGGGAGAAGCGACACGTCGGGCATGCCACCTGAAAGCGAGATGATGTCCGGGCGAACCGCCGCGGCGAAAAGGTCGCGCACGGCGCTCGAGCGCAAATTCCCCACGCGGTCAGCGATTTTGTCGCTCGTTTGGTCGAATTTCATGTGTGCCGTAGTCATGATGCTTAGAGTACCACCGCCTCGTTAATCGCGCAGAGGGCATCCTTAAAAGCACGCAGGGCCACCAAATCGTCCGTGAAATTCACTTCCACGCGCGCGAGGCCTCGCTGCTCGTCGAGCCACTGCGTCGTTCCGACGTACGTAAAGCTTTGTGACAGAGTACCGCTTTTCTCGGCCACCACCTGCAAATCGATGACGAGGTGCTCAAGCAAGTGGGGCAACGGCGTATGATCGATCACTGCGCCGAAAGTGGGGCCCTCGTCGTTCACGCACGCATGGTGCACCAGGTTGGGAAATCGCGCGCAGATTCGCGCGGCGAGCTCGGGCGTCGTTGTGCGGAATCCGGCGGCGACGTCGATGTTCGCCTCGATTCGCCGCGGGCGCACACAGATACGCGAGGCGCGGATGACTTCCATCACGCGCCCCGGGACGCGACCGGCTGGGATGCGGTGCCCTGGGATGCGGCCTGGGACGCAGCCGCCCCAGACGCGCCCTCCGACGATAAGTCCTGTGGCGTGCGGGTGAGGACCATGGTCGAATCGCCCGAAAGCTCGGGGCTCGCCTGTTCTCCCTGGATGGCGCGGCCGAGGGCGGCAATCGTCCAAGAGATGTCCTCAGAGAGCGAATTTCCCCAGGTAGTTTCCCCATCACGCAAGGCAAGCGTCTGTCTGTCGAGCGAGAAGCGATAGCGCGCCTCGCCTTCCATGTTACCGAAGGAGAGCGAAAGCGTCTTCGCACCCTCGTCAATCGTGTAGGAATACGTGACGTCGTCAGCGAGCTTGATTCCGTCGGTCGTGACGTCGACCGTCTTCTGCGTGCCGGCGATATACCACGTGCCTTGGATATCCTGCGCGTCGTTCGCAAACGTCCAGCGCCAACAGGAGAAGGCGACGACGACGGCCACCACAACGAGCACCACAGCACCAGCGACGACAAAAGGCCACTTCCTGCGCTTTTTCGCGGAAGAAGGGCGGGGGGCGTCCTCGCGATCACGCGACGATGCGCCCCCCGTGCGCACGGACGAGCGAGCGCCCGCGCGTTGTTGATTGCGAGAATCCACGCTCGTTATTCCACCGGCTTGATGACGTCGGTGCCCATGTAGGGAACAAGCACGTCAGGGACCTTGATGGTGCCGTCGGCCTGCTGGTAGTTCTCCAGAATGGCGGCCATGGTGCGGCCCACCGCCAGGCCGGAGC
>ENA-OUQH01000562-OUQH01000562.1-human-gut-metagenome-genome-assembly--contig:-NODE-562-length-27302-cov-7.391823_pt1 | contig 27302 bp, 22 predicted proteins | sample MGYA00237948_ERZ548828 | MGnify/ENA primary metagenome ERZ548828 (study PRJEB26490, sample SAMN05194711) | human gut metagenome | biome: terrestrial biome; feature: human-associated habitat; material...
ATTTCTGGGTAAAATCGCAACTTTTCGGAAAAAAATACCCAATCCCGAATTACTGACCGTCCCAACAGGAACCAAGGATACCGATACTGAATAAGGTAATGTTGTTTGCCTTGAGTGCAGCGTGCGCGGTCTTCCGACAGCTTTCCCAAGGTGAATTTCATGGGTTTGTGATAATGGAAGGAGAACAGTCTGTATGTCCACTACAGATAAACTCAACGGCTTCGGCCCTCTCGCAGGTGTCAAAGTTGTAGAACTCTGCGAATGGGTTGCCGCTCCTGCTGCAGTACGCTGCCTGTCCGAAATGGGCGCTACCGTCATCAAGACCGAGCCCCTGCACGGCGACGCTCAGCGCACCCAGGGTCCTGGCTTCGGTTGCGAAAAGAACGACTACGAAGATCCTACGTTCGACCTGAACAACACCAACAAGGACCTCGTTGCTATCAACCTCAAGGATGAGGACGGCATGAAGTTCATGAAGAAGCTTCTTGCTGACGCTGACGTTTTCGTTGTTAACCTGCGTGACAAGGCTCTGAAGAAGCTTGGTCTCGACTGGGAAACCATCCATGCTGAGTTCCCTCACCTGATCTGGGCTCAGATGCGCGGCTATGGCGAATTCGGCCCCGAGAAGGATTCTCCTGGTTATGACGCAGTATGCTGGGCTGCTCGTGGCGGCGTTGCTAACGTTTTCCGTGAGAAGGATCAGTCTCCTGCTATCGCTCCTCAGGCATTCGGCGACAACAACGCTGCATGCATGCTGGCTGGCGGCATTTGCGCTGCTCTGTTCAATCGCACCCGCACCGGCGTGGGCGACAAGGTTGTAACCAACCTCTATGCTGCTGCAATCTTCGCATCTGACATCGGCATCTGCGCTCAGCAGTTCGGCGCTGACTATCCTAAGTCCCGCACCGACGTACCCAACCCCTTCAACAACACCTATCGCACCTCTGACGACAAGTGGATCTACATCTGCATGCCTCAGTACGACAAGTACTACGCAATGATGATGGAACTCTTCGGCCGTCAGGACCAGGTAGACAACGTTGACACCCGCGACCTGTCCCACCTCAAGGCTTCCGGCAAGAACAAGGAAGTTATCGGTTGGCTCGAAGAGGCATTCGCAAAGCAGCCGTTTGAGTACTGGATGGAACAGTTCCGCGAGCATCAGGTACCGGCCCAGAAGCTCTTCCGCTTCCCCGACATCCTGCGTGACGAAGAGGCTTACATCAACGACTCCCTGCGTACCGTTGAGTACGACGAGTTCGGCAAGCATGCTCTGCCTATGACCCCGCTCCGCTTCGAGTCTGCTGGCGATCCTCCGGTTATCCTGGCAAAGCCCATTGGCTATCACACCAAGGAAATCATGGAGAAGTACGGCTATTCCGAGGACGAGATCAAGGCTATCGAGGACAAGGGCGGCGTTGGCATCTACCACGGCGAGCCTATCCCCGACACCATCTTCAAGTCCAAGCGCCAGGAGGCTGGCGACGCAGCTTGCACTTGGGAATAAGCTGAATTCATAGTTGCTTATTAAGAAAGGCCACCCTCGGGTGGTCTTTCTTTTTTGATGAGCTTTTTAAGCTTCAGCATATTGCCGAGAATTTGGAAAGCTTGATTCTCAGTAATTAGCGGATTTCAACTATCTTGCCGGATTTCGCCGATTCGATGGTCGCATTAATGACCTTAAGAGAGGCAAGCCCCTGCTCTCCAGTGCAGCGTGGGGTGCTGGCTCTTCCGGCGCACAGATCGATGAAATGCAGTATCTCCGATTCCATAGGATTGTTTGGCTCGACGCTGAATACTTCCTTCTCGAGTGGGTGTCGCCAGCCATATTCTTCGTCTTTGTCGGATGGGTAATGATAGAAGGTCATGGATGGGAATCCGAACGAACCCTTGGTGCCGAAAATATGCATCGAATCTGGGCCAATCTCCTGTGCCCACTGTTCGTTTTCCCCTGCCAGTAAGTCGTAATTCCACGGAGAGGGTGTACCGTCTGATATGAAGTACGTTGCGGTAGCTCCTCCCTCGAACTCGAATAGGGCTGACACGGAATCTTCTGCATTGTAGCCTCTAATGGTGTTGCGCTTTGCGGCATATACCCTTGTAGCCTTCATGTTCAAGACGTTGTTCAAATCGTCGAGGTCGTGAATGGCATTGACCAGCAAGATGGCCCCCTCAGGCTCTTTATGCCATTCTGCATCCCAGTAGTGCTTTTCTTTTGCGATCGCAAAACTGCTCTGAATGCCAATGATGTCTCCAAGTTTCCCTGTTGCGAGGAATTCCTTGAGAAAGAGAAACAAGTTCGAAGAGCGACGGTGATGGCCAATTAAGAGTGTTGCATTGTGCTCGTTGCAACAATCGATAATCGCTTGACCTTCTTCCGGCGTGTTGGCGATGGGCTTCTCAAGGAGAATGTTCTTTATACCAGCCTCGCAGCAGGCTTTTGTTGCGGAAAGATGGAGGCTGTTTGGAAGGGCAATAGCCACTCCGTCGAGCGTCTCGTTTGCAAGAAGATCGTTGTAGTCTTCGTAGAGCTTTGCTCTGACTTCGTTGGCCACATCGATCGCTTGTTGGCCGAATCCTGCGACTGCCGTTAGCTCAACTTCATCGTTTTCCTTGAAAAGGCGAGCGATTCGTGCACCCTGGTTTAAGCCGAATACAGCCATTTTGATTTTGCTCATAACTCCCCCTATTGTTGGCTATGTGATCCCCTGTGCTTAGGATAGGGGGGACGACAGGCGTAAACCAGTAAATAGTGTTTATCAAAGATTGAGAAACATAATAAGCAATAGTCGATGGAAGGAATGATGTGGGGAAATAGTTATAGTCGCAGGATTGCCCATAATGTTCGAATTTGGTAATAACGAATTAATCTATGCTGCCGAAGATTCATTCTACTCATCTCCTGTTGTGCGCAAATGGAGTTCGGCCGTTCATTGTTGCCTAGCTTCTCATTTTCGCAATGGAGGTTTCCCCTGATATCCAATTTGTAAGGGGATAGTTTGACGCTGAAAAAAAAATGTTCTGTTCCGAAATGACTATTTTGCTCTTGGAATTGGAAACAATTCGCATGGCTATTATATTTGAGGCAGGGAGAAGATTAACGTGAACAGTACCAACAGACGTTTATCTTATTAATTTAAGGAGGGCGATCATGGGAATTGATTTGACTGTTTCAGGGGAAACAAAGCTGACGGGTCTCGTCGGTGGGTCGGGGATTACCAGTTCTTTTTCCCCGCGTATGCACACTGCTTCTTTTGCTGAGGTTGGTGTTGACGCGGTGTATTTGAGCTTTCCGATCACACCAGAAATGCTTGGTGACGTTGTGCGCGGGCTTCAGGATATTGCCGTCGGATACAACGTAACGATGCCGTACAAAACCTATATCTGTGAACTTCTGGATGGGCTTTCTCCAGCTGCAAGGCTTATGGGCGCTGTAAATACCGTTGTTGTCAAGGACGGAAAATCGTACGGCCATAATACCGATGGTGCTGGTTTCAGCGAAAACCTCCGTCTGCATGGGTTTGATCCTTCTGGGAAAAAGGTGACGATCGTTGGCGCGGGCGGGGCTGGTTCTGCTGTTTCAACCCAACTTGCCCTTGATGGAGCTGCCTCAATTTCAATTTTCAACATACGTGATGAATTTTGGGACAAAACCATAACCCGCATTGAGTCGCTTGCAAAAGAGACAGGGGTAAAAGTTACTCTGAGCGATCTTGCCGAGAGGGATCATCTTGCTTCCTCCATTGCAGAGTCTGACTTGTTTGTTAATGCAACTCGTGTTGGCGCTGGCGACTTGATTGATCAATGCGTGATCGACGAAGACATGCTCCATGAAGGTCTTACCGTTGCCGATACGGTTTATAACCCTGTTGAGTCGAAGCTGATCAAGATGGCGAAAGCTCATGGTCTTGCGGCATATGGCGGCTTGGGCATGCTTCTTCAGCAAGCTGCTCTTGCTGAGAAGATCTGGTTTGGGACGGATATGCCCATTGAACTTATTCGAGAAAAACTGTTTTCGTAACGTGCCTCTCTTCTCCTCGAAAGGCCACCCTCGGGTGGCCTTTCTTTTTTTGTGCCGAGAAGATGACGAAAGAAGGTTCTGAATAAAGTCCATGTTCGGACTAACTATACTGCTCTTTTGAGATAGTCCGACATTGGACGAAAGGAGCAGAGTGGACGCTGAAAACAGAAGCGAAGAAAGCGTGATGGATTTCCTTACGCCTCTTCTTGCTCAGTTCGACAAAATCTATTATGACCTGGCTAAACGTCACGGTGAATCATACTTTGGCATGTGGGTGCTTGAAGAAATTGGAGATAGGCCAGAAGGGGTAACCCAAAAACAGCTGTGCGAGATTTTGTACTCGCCTAAGCAGACGGTGAATTCCGTTGTTGCGTCATTTGTGCGACGTGGCTTGGTGGAAACGAAGCCCAATAGTAGCGATGGAAGAAGCAAGCTCCATGTGCTTACTGCGGCGGGCGGGGAAAAGCTCGATGCGATTCGCCGTGATGAGCGTATGCTTGGAATCTATTCTCTGAATGGAGTGAGTAGGGAAGAGCTCGACCAGGTGCGAAGAGTTCTGTGCAGTATTGCTGATCGTTGTACTCAGGGAGTTGCGTTTCTTAATGCCAATGAACCCTTTCCTTGGGAAGGCGGGGAATAGGCGTGGCTATCGAAGAAGCAAGCGCTAAAGGTTCGGTCTTGGCGCATGAGCCTTCGCGGCGTACTGTGATCGCCGTATTTGTGGCACTCATGGTTTGCGAGGTTATCGGTTCGCTTGATCAGACCATTGTGTCCACGGCCCTTCCAACTATTGTGGGCGATCTGGGTGGCGTCAACCATATGCTGTGGGTTGTCGCGGCATATGTACTGACATGCACAATCACTATGCCGGTATATGGCAAGATAGGCGACATGATTGGCAGGAAAGGCCTGTTCATCATTGCATCGGTGTTGTTTCTGGTCGGTTCGATCATGTGCGGTGCCGCAAGCGACATGGCGATGCTTATTGCGGGTCGTGCCGTTGCCGGTTTGGGCGATGGCGGCTTGCTGGTGCTTTCTCAGGCCATTGTGGCCGACATCGTTCCTGCGCGTAAACGTGCCCTGTATTTGAACATCATGGGAATCGGTTGGGCGGTGCCCATGCTGGTGGGTCCCCTTTTGGGCGGAGTCTTCACCGACTTGATTAGCTGGCGTTGGGCGTTCTGGATGAATATCCCGCTTACAGTGTTCTCTATTGCTATTTCGGCGGTGCTGCTGCCTACGTACTGCAAACGCGAATCCCTTGCGAACTTTGACTATTGGGGCATCGCGTTTGTTGCTGCTGCGGTTTGTGCGCTCACCTTGGCCACATCATGGGGCGGTGTTGAGTATGCCTGGAATAGCCCCGTTATCATTTGCCTGATAGCTGCTGCGATTCTGTTTTCCGTGCTGTTCGCCGTTGCCGAGGCCAAGGCAAAGCATCCCATCATGCCCTTGTTCCTGTTCAAGAACAGGAACTTTATGCTCACCACGATAGGTGGATTTATCATCCTTTTTGCTACGATGGCGGCAATGTCGTATCTGCCTACGTATTTCCAGATCGCCCACGGCTTGAGCGCCACGGCAGCGGGATACATGGAAGTGCCCATGAGCATCGCGTATCTTATCGCCTCGATTATTTCTGGCGTGCTGATCAGCAAAAGCGGGCGCTACAAGAAGTTGATGGCAGTGAGTTTCGTTATTGCTGCGGTAGGTACCGTGCTCATCACGACGCTAACTGCCGATACTACGGTGGTGCTGGCGGGACTCTATCTGGCTATTATGGGCTTTGGCATGGGATTGAGCTTCGAGGTGTTGGTGCTCATTGTTCAGAATGAGTTTCCTTCGGATATGGTTGGAGTTGCAACCAGTGCCACGAACTTCTTCCGCGAAATTGGCACCACCTTGGGTGCTTCTGTTGCCGGTGCCTTGTTTACGGCCAATATCGCAAGTCAGATGGCGGACAAACTTGCTCCTTTCGGCGGAATTGCCGCTTTGGGCTTTGATGCCAATTCGCTTACCCCTGCGCTGGTAAGGACTTTGCCCGATGGGCTGCAGCATGCGGTTGCCGTGGCGTACAACGATGCCCTGATGCCGGTGTTCCTGCTCATGGTTCCGCTGACGGTGGTGGCTGGCCTGCTTATGATTGCCCTGAAAGAAAAACCGCTTGCAGATTCGCTTCGTGATCAAGGTTCAAAATAACAGGTTGCGCCCGTCCGATTCCGAAGTGTGTATGGGCAATTGCCGGATTCATTTCCGCAGCAAAGGGAAAAAGCGCTATGTCATGGGTTTTGCGGACTTGCGTCTTCCCTTTGCCGTCAATTCGCGTTTTTGCCTTGCCAAGCCGTTATTATGTTTAAAAGGGATTACTCTTCTCAGGCAAAGCGCGCAATGCTGCCTGGTATGAAGTTAGTTTTTAAGGAGAGGGTTTATGGATATCAAGCTTAATTATCGTGAGCAGGGTGATGGCTATCCGCTGATTCTTCTGCATGGGAATGGTGAAGACAGCAGCTGCTTTAGGCATCAGTTGGAGTATTTCTCTAAGGAATATCGCGTTATCGCTATTGATACGCGCGGCCAGGGTGAATCGCCTCGCGGTACCGCTCCCTTTACCTTCGAGCAGTTTGCTCAAGACCTGGAAGACTTCATGGATGAGCATGGCATTTTCCGTGCGAACATCCTGGGCTTCTCCGATGGTGGCATCACTGCGCTTATCTTCGCGCTCACGCGTCCTGAGCGCGTAAACAAGCTGATCCTGAACGGCGCCAACCTTGACCCTGAAGGCGTAATTGAGCCATTGCGCACGAAAATTCGGGAAAAGGCGGAGGAAGCTGCGCAGGCCAAAGACGAAAGCGCCGAAAACATGCAGCGCTACGAAAACCTGCGTCTTATGGCAGAGCAGCCCTCTATCGATCCGAAAGAGCTTTCCAAGGTCGAGGCTCCCACTTTGGTTATTGTGGGCACGCAGGATTTGATCGAAGGCGCTCACACCAAGCTTATTTACAGCAGTTTGCCCAACGCTGAATTGGTGTTCGTCCAGGGTGATCATTTCATTGCCTATGACAATCCCGTTGCGTTCAACGAAGCGGTGGATAAATTCCTCAAAGAGTTTTAGCTTGTGAATGACGGCTGTCTTGAGACGGACCGTGTTTCGAATGCGAGTGCGGCTCTGTTTCCTGAACAGCGAAAGAGCTGAATCGAATATCTTTTACCGAGCGGCCCCGATACGGCATCGGGGCCGCTTCTTTTGCGTTTGTGTGCATCGTGGTTGTGCGGGCTGCAACGGAGGAGGGCCCTGCTTTTTGAACTGCCTTCCATTTCTTGGGTATCGAGAAATGGAAGGCAGTACGTTTTTTGGCTGTGTATGATTCGGCTATGCATGTAAACGAGCAATAAGATCTGCCATGTCGCGTCCGAGCTGCTTTGCCATGGGCACGGCGATGGGGGTCTTCCTCTACGCTGCGGCGCCAGCGTGGTTTGCCGTCTTTCATGCCTGCCATAAGCGATCCGGTAATGCCCGATCCGATAACGGGCCCGGCTGGACGTGGATGGACAACCAGCATTTCATGAGTGGTAAAGAAGTTTTCCAGAACGCGGTTAGTTGCTTCTGCTCCGCAGTTGTCCAAACCTGCCATGGTAAGAAAGCCGCCCACCTTGCCCTTCAGCTGATTCTCAACCATGTGAAGCGGACGAGTGCGGTCGATGAAGCACTTGGTGCGCGCGGTAACGTTTCCGAAGTAGTCGGGTGATTCGAGGATGATTCCATCTGCTTCTAACATCCTTTCTTTCAGTTCGTCCATATCATCGGATATGGGGCAGACGGGTTTGCCGAGGCAGCGGTTGCACCCATTGCAGTATTCGATGTTGAGTTCGGAAAGCTCGACCAATTCGGTTTCGGCGTCTTTTGCCTTGGCTTCTTCAAGCACAAGGTTCAAAAGGAAGGCGGTGTTTTGTCCAGCGCGATGGCTTCCGTTGATTGCCAGTATTTTCATGATGGCACCTCTCTTTGTTACGGGCTTTTCCATTGTATCGGGCGAGGAGAGGTTGTTTCGCCCAATCGCCGAACGCGCGGACGGTGCGTGGGGACGGGTAGGTGATGCTTGGGATTCTTTTATTCTTTTGAAAAGGGCTTATTGCGTTTCTTTCGATAATGCGGGTATTGCCCGAATTGCTAATAATCTTGCGGCGCGGGCCGACCCCTACAATGAAATCAGCGCGCAAATATGCGCAAAGGGGGAATACAAAGGGGAGGAAGAGCTATGAGAGTAGTGCTCTGCGGCGATCTGCTTTTTTCGAGCAGGAACTTGAAGAATCGATTGGATAAGCGTGTGGTTGATCTGCTTGTTGATGCAGATGCGGTATTTGCAAATGCCGAGTTCAGCACGCCAAAACGAAATACCCCTCCGGGCTTGTGCATGTATTTGACTTCAGTGCGTCAAGATATCCTCGATGAGTTAACCGACTTGAACATCAAGCTGGTTTCCTTTGCGAACAATCACACTGTTGATTACGGCCCGCAGGGTTGCCTTGAAACCATGGAGGCCGCCGAAGCGCGAGGCATTATTCCCTGTGGTGTAGGTCGCAATCTTTGGGAAGCTCGTAAGGCGCGTTTCCTCGACACAGAGCAAGGTCGTGTAGCGGTGGTTGCATGCTCTTCGACCTGGGCCGAACGCGCTTTGGCAAGCAACGAGAATGCCGATGTGGTGGCGCGTCCTGGGTTGTGCCCGCTGCGTTGGGGGCGTTCGTATGTGTTACCCAGCGAGCAATTCGAACAGCTTCGTGCTATTGACGCAATGTTGGGTACCGACAAAAGCTTCAAAGAAGTGAGCAAGATTGAAACGTGGGAGCCACCGACAGAAGATGCGTTCAAGTTCGGTTCTGCCATGAGTGGAAACTTGCAGATTGAGCGCGGTGACCGCGCCTATGTTCGCGATTATGTGAACGAATCCGATCAGGAAGCAATCCTGGAAAGTATTCGCGATGCTGCGCGTAGGTCGGATGTGGTTATTGCCACATTGCATACGCATGAAGGCGAAAACGAAAACTGGTATGCAACCTATGCGCCAAAATTCGTAGAAGAATTTGCCCGTAAAGCCATTGATGCGGGGGCAACGTGCTTTGTAGGGCAGGGCGCCCATTTCCCGCGTGGCGTGGAAGTGTATAAGGGATGCCCCATTTTCTACAATCTGGGCAGCTTGCTGATGGAGTTCGAATCGGGCGAATCGATGATCTCGCCGGAAATGTACGAGACGTATCATCTGGGCCCCGATGCCCATCCGTCTGATCTGCATTCGAATCGCGCCCAGAAGCCTGATGGCTCCTGGAATGGGTTCTACTCGGAACGTCGTTTCTCTACCAACTTCCTGGTCGTCCTCGATATCGACGAGGAGGGGGCGAACTACGAAATTGTTCCGCTTGATTTGGATATGCATCGTGAAAACAACCTGAAGCGCGGCTTGCCGGAGGTTTCTACCCCTGAAGAGGGAAAGAAGTTCGCCGAGTACCTTGCGCATGCCAGCGAACGCTATGGGGTTTCGTTTGCGTACTGCGAAGAAACAGGGGCTATTGCATTCGATGCTTAAGCAAGGTGCGTCCCTGAAGGGCAACAGTTATTAGGCGTCAACAACTAGGGCTTTTCATCGGTTAGGGGCACCCGTACCTGCTCATAGGCTTTTGCTCGGGGCGCCCGCCGCCAGCCCATAGACTTTTGCGGGAAGCACGATTGCCCGGCGATTGCCCGCAAGCGAGCACGGCAAGCCGTTTGCGAGCACCGTATCACGTGATTAGAGGAGGGGTTATGTCATTCAACACCATCAAAACCGAAGAGCGTGATGGCATTTACATCATTACGCTGAACAGGCCAAAGGCGAAAAATGCCATGAACAGCGAAATGTGGCAAGAGTTGTGCTGGGCCTTTGACCACCTCGATGAAACCGATTCGCTTCGTTGCTGCATCATGACGAATGTTGGTGATTGCTTCTGCGCCGGGAGCGACCTGAAGGAAATTGCTGCAGGCACCTATCATGCTCCCGAGGGGTATGAGGAAAGCGGGTTCTGTGGCATGACCAAGCGTTATATTGCGAAGCCGATCATCGCGGCATGCCAGGGGCGTGTTTTAGGGGGCGGCGTAGAAGTTGTTATGGCGTGCGATTTGGCAGTCTGCTCAACCGAATCGACGTTTTCGCTTCCTGAACCGCGGCGTGGCCTTACGGCTGCGGGCGGTGGTCTGCTGATGCGCATCATGCAGATGGTGCCTCAAAAAGCAGCGATGGAGCTGATGCTTACCTGCGAGCCTTTCTCTGCTCAAAAGGCGCTTGACTGCTTCTTGGTAAATCGTGTTGTTGAGCCTGATCAGGTGCTTGACGAGGCTATTTCCTTGGCGAAGCTTATCTGCAAGGGTGCACCTTTGGCGGTCGAGTGCACAAAACGAACCGCCTACGAAACCATGGGAGAAAACGTGGTCTACCCTTCGCGAGGCTGGGAAATTCTCGAAGAGATTGAGCAGATTACCCAAAACAGTGAAGACAAGATTGAGGGCGCAACGGCGTTTGCCGAAAAGCGTGAGCCAGTTTGGAAGGGCCGCTAAGATCTTCAATCGAGCTTGTTGGCAAAGGCGCTCCGTAAAGGGGCGCCTTTTTTGGTCAAAAACGAGTAAATGGGGTATTTCGTTTTATCGGGATTACCTGATGAATGGGGTTTGTGCTTTCGTCATAACCTGGAGAGGTTACATTTCGTCAAACTTGGGAATAGGTAAGACCCTTTTGGTACCGTATCCTTTTAAAGGTGAAAAGTATGTATCAGGAGGGGTACCGTGGACTTCGCTTTGTCCGACAATCAGAAGAACATCATTGCCACATTTCGCGAATTCGGTGAATCGGTATTTACTCCTGAATCGGTATTCCAGTGGCGCAAAGATCAAGGTCTTCCTGATGAAGTGGTGAAGGGCTTCGTCGATCGCTACTTTGCGCTGGACGATCAGTGCCCTGATGGCATGGGCATTATGTCGCAGACGCTTATCTTGGAAGAGCTTTGCCGTTGCGCGGGTGCTGCTCTTCCTTTTCAAAACGACCTGTTCAATCTGCAGATTATGGGTGGTTTTGCCGATGAGGCGGTATCGTCGAGGGTCTTGGACGACTACCGTCAAACGGGGCGCCTGATGTTTTCGCTGGGCGTTTCTGAGCCAAATGCGGGTTCCGACACCATGAGCATGACCACGTCGGTTGAAACGCGCGACGGCCGCCTGGTGCTCAACGGCAAGAAAACCTATGTGAACAACGGCGAGTATTCGCCGAGCATTCTGTGCGCTGCCATCGACAAGGACACGCCTTCCGAAGACGAGTATCCGTCACTTTCCTTTTGGCTTATTCCGCACGATTTGCCAGGCATACGCGCTGTTCCCATCAACAAAATCGGCCAATCGATGGTTCCGTTTGCATCGGTCTCCTTCGATGAAGTCGAGTTGAAGCCCGAGTACCGTTTGCGTGGTCACGAAGGGGGCTTCCGCCACCTGTTCAAGATGTTGGAGTTCGGCCGCGTGTTCACGTGCGCAGCGTCATTGGGCATGGCGCAAGCCGCAATGGAAGATGCAGTTGCCAATGCGCGCGTGCGAAAGGCATTCGGTGTTTCCATCGGGCAATTCCAGCAGGTAGAGCAGATGCTTACCGATATGGAAGTGTCGCTGCGCACGATGCGTTCCATGCTGTACCAAGCTGCATGGGCCATTGAAACCGACCAGCCCGATAAGCGTTTGGCAGTTGCGTTGATGAAGCGCTATATCCCTAAGACGGCAACTGAGGTGGCAAGCAGCGCTATGCAGATCTTGGGCGGCCTGGGTTACACCGAAAGCGCTCGAGTGAGCACCATCTGGCAGGATTGCCGTGGCAATCAGATAGCCGAAGGCACCGATCAGATCATGGTGTATATTTCCGCGCCTTTGATCATGGATTCTTACAAACAGGTTTGATTTCCAGGTTGGTGTAGTAAGTCAGCGAGCGGGTGTGAGGGCTTCAAGATTCCGCGAAAGCGTGAGGAAGCGTGCGGCTGCACGTGACGAGCGCTTGCAGCGGGAAGATTGAAGTTCTCACACCCGCGCAGCGTCGGCAACGTGCTTTGTTCGGCAGAACGAAGCACTCATAAATTGCGCCTTAATTGAGCTTCCTTGATTTCGCTTTCCATGGAGCTGTGGATGATGTTGGAAAAAGGTCCTGCGTTGCTGATCAGGTGCTTGGTGCCGGGCTGTTCGCACTTGTGTGTGAAATAAGAAAGGAATGCACAGGTGTAGAACTCGCTTAAGAAGTCAATATTCTCTTCCGGCAGATAGCGGTTGGCCAAGATGATGGTGATGTCGTTGCGCAAGGCGGGAAGGTACAGATCGTACAGGTATTCTCGCAGGGTGGCAGGTCCGGTTTCGGCGAAAGCCTGCATATAAAAGGCGCGGTTTCGCTCCAACACAATGGCGAAGGCATCGAAGAACTTCGAGTGGTCAAGCGAGCGCACTCCCGATTTCTGCGTGATGTAGAAGGGGAAGCTCGAAAGCGAAGGGTCTTCGTCTTTCTTGTAAACCAAGATGTTCTCGGGGAAGCGGTTTTGAAGCTCGAGCCCGAGATCATATCTGAACTTCCAAATGATAAGAGCGTTCTTGTCCTCGAAGTGGTAGTAGAACGTTTTGCGGTTCTTGCCCGTACGCTCAACGATGTCGCTGATGGAAACCTTCTTCAGCGGCTGCTCCTCGCACAGTTGCACAAGCGCATCGGCAATTAGCAGTTTTGTGTCGAGTGTTCCCATTTCCCGATCCTTTCAACCTTCCATACTTGGCTAGTTTAGCGCTACCGAGCATTCTTTTGGTCAAATCAATGAAAATGAGTAGTTGATTCAAAAACTATCGCAGCAATTGGTCGGCTAATGCTCGATGAATGGATGCACATCGCGCAAATTATGCATAATGCCGCCAATTCGTCCGAATATCTGTTTTACAATAATTTACGCGAAGGAGTGCTCACGATTGGTCATCACTGGTATAGATCGTTGCATGTAGGGTAGGCGGCTTCCAGAAGGGGGAGGTCGTCGTTTTCATGTTCGGAAACGAATTGTGCCAGGTATGTCTAATCTGCTCTCAGAGGTTCACATCTTATGTTCTTAGGAAAGGGGCTGCGACGTGAAGTACGAATTACTGAACAAGCCGTTTAAGATCGGCAACGTGGAATTGCGAAATCGCTTTGTCATGCTGCCAATGACCATCGAAAAGACCGACAACTACCATGTTGGCGATGACCTCGTAGACTTTTACGAGCAGCGCGCAAAGGGCGGTGCCGCTCTGATCGAGCTCGGCTCTTGCTACGTTTGCGACGTTTTCGACACTCACCCCAAGTACCACACCACCACCGGCGCTGTAGGCGTTTGGGACGACTGCTTCATCCCTGGTCTTACCCGCACCGCTGAAGTTTGCCACAAGCATGGCGCAAAGCTCGCTGCTCAGCTGCAGCTTTGCTACGAGTGGCGTGCAACGGGTGAAGACGAGCTTCACTCCTATGCCCCTTCTATCGACGTTGCTTCCGGCCCCTTCGTTGGTATGCCTGAAAAGGAATTCACCAAGGAAGAGATCCAGCTCGTTGTAAAGCAGTACGGCGATGCTGCTAAGCGCTGCCAGAAGGCTGGCATCGACATCATCGAGATCCATGCAGGCATTGGCTACATGGTTATGCGCTTCATCTCCAAGTACTCCAACCATCGTACCGACGAGTACGGTGGAGACACCAAGGGTCGCTGCAAGCTTCTCACCGACATCATCGACGAGATCCACAAGCAGTGCGGCGAAGATTACCCGATCCTCGTTCGTTACTCTGCAGACGACCTTATGCCTGGCGGCCAGCGCGTTGAGGACCTCAAGGAGGTCATCGAGGTTGTAGAGGCTCACGGCATCGACGCTTGGTCCATCCAGGCTGGCTTCCATGAGGCTCCTCGCCCCGTTGCTAACCAGCTCGTTCCCGAAGGTGAGTTCATCTATCTGTCCAAGGAAGCTAAGAAGTACACTTCTCTGCCTTGCTTCCCTGGCACTCGTATCAACCACCTCGACGTATGCGAGAAGATTCTCGCTGACGGTTCCGGCGACGCAGCTGGTATGGCTCGTCACTGGATCGCAGAGCCCGAAATCGGCATCAAGGTTGCCGAGGGTCGCTCCGAAGAAGTTCGTCCCTGCATCGTTTGCTCTCGCTGCCTGGACAACATCTTCATCGGCAAGCCCTGCAAGTGCTCCGTTAACCCCAACGTATACTTCTCCCAGTTCGGTCAGCCCGAAGACCACAAGGTATCCGGCGCAGAAGCCGAGAAGAAGATCCTCATCGTTGGTGCTGGCCCCTCCGGCCTGGAAGCTGCTCGCAACCTCAAGCTTCGCGGCTTCAAGAACGTTACCGTTGTCGACCAGAAGAAGAAGGCTTGCGGTCTTCTGAACCTCGCTCAGGTTCTGAACGAAGAGCTTCCTCCGATGGTTGATTGGTACAACAACGAGATCAAGCGTCTTGGTCTCGACGTTCGTCTGAACACCAAGGCTGACGCCAACTACATCAAGGACTTCGGCGCTGACGAGGTAATCCTCGCTGTTGGCCCCGAAACCTCTTCTCCCGACGTTCCCGGCAAGAACCGCAAGAACGTTATCGACTCCCACGCACTGAAGGAGCTCGTAGAGGGCAAGAACACCCCGGGCATGGGCGCTATGTGGGGCCTGTCCTGCTTCGGCATGGGCATCCTGGGCGCACCCCTTGGCCTTATGAAGTGGGGCCTCGGTACGCACCTGCTGGTTAAGAAGCGTCTTGCTGTTATCGGCGGCGGCTTCGCTGGCATCGAGGTTGCATCTTCCATGAACGAGGGCCGCGAGGTTACCGTTATCGAGTCCGCCAAGAAGGCTGGCGCTGAAATCGGCATCATCGACAAGAACCCTGAGCTCCGCAAGCTCAAGAAGGAAGGCGTTAAGATCCTTACCCTCACCAAGGTTAAGGCTTACACCGACGAAGGCGTTCTGTGCGAAGACGCTGAGGGCAAGGAATTCACTGTTCCCGCTGACACCATCATCGCTGGCACGGTATGCGTTGATAACACCTCCCTCTACGATCAGGTTAAGGCTGTACTCGGCGAAGAGCACCTGCACCTCATCGGTAACGCATCTCCCCACACCGATTGGGAAGGCGTTGCAGCAAACGATCCTTACGGTACGCCTGAGTTCAAGCGTCTCCTCGAGGCCGTTCGCGACGGTTACCTCACCGCTATGAAGATGTAGTCATCTGCTGAAGCAGTTGATTTCGCACTAAGTGCATTCGGAAAGCCGCCCGTTTGGGCGGCTTTCTTGTTTTCTGATTTCGTCAGCCCTGCCTGCGTATGGGCTTAATGGGCAGATGGTCAGGACGTACTGCCGTGCGGGAGTTGGGCGAAGGGCGTTTTCAGCCCGACTCCCGCTTGTGTGCTGTCATTTTTTTTCATTCGATGAACGTATCCTGCGTAAACGTTTGGCTGCAACAGTTGTGCGGTGTGGTTTGCTATCATGGGAATGTTCTAGAGTTGTGCCATTTTTGGCATGAAAAACGATGAAGGAATACCATGACTCAGCATCTCACCGAAAAGGACGTACGCGGCATTGCCACGTACGCACGCATCGGGCTGACCGATGAAGAGGTTACGGAAATGACCGTCGACCTGAACAACATCATCGAAAGCCTGAAGCCTATCACTGAATACAACTTGGAGGGCGTAGAGCCCACCTTCCATCCCATCGGAAACCTTTCCAACGTTATGCGCGAAGACGTTGAGGGCGAAAGCTTCACTCAGGAAGTTGCCCTCGAAAACGCACCGAAGCAGCAGGATGGCAGCTTCCTTATTCCCGCAATTCTGGGTGGAGGTGACGAGTAGTGGCTCAAGCATTCGCAGAGCTTTCAGTAGCTCAGATCCAGGCAGGCCTTACTGCCAAAGAATTCAGCGCCAAGGAAGTTGCGGAAAGCTCTTTGGCTCGCATCGCATCTGCCGATAAGGCGGTACATGCCTTCCTCGAAACCACCGAAGAAGCGGCCTTGGCTGCAGCGGCACGTGTTGACGCTGCCATTGCTGCGGGCGATATTGCCCAGGCTGGCCCGTTGGCGGGCGTGCCCGTTGCCTTCAAAGACAACATGAACCTGGAGGGCACTCACACCACCTGCTCTTCCCGCATGCTGGAAAACTACGTTTCGCCCTATACCGCAACGTGCGTAAGCAAGATCATCGAAGCTGGTGGCATTCCGCTGGGCAAGCTCAACATGGACGAATTTGCCTTCGGCTCCTCCACGGAAACTTCGGCATTCGGCCGTACCTTCAACCCGTGGGATCTGGAGCGTGTTCCCGGCGGATCTTCCGGCGGCTCTTCTGCTGCAGTGGCTGCTGGTCTTGCAACGCTAACTCTGGGCTCCGATACGGGCGGTTCCATCCGTCAGCCTGGCAGCTTCTGCGGCACGGTCGCCGTGAAGCCGACATATGGCGTGGTTTCTCGCTACGGCGTTGTAGCCTTCGGTTCCTCCCTTGATCAGGTTGGCCCGTTTGCTCGCAACGTTCAGGACGCCGCTCTTGCCATGAACGCCCTTGCTGGCCACGATCCGCTTGATTGCACCAGCCAGCCGGTAACCACCGATTTCACGGCAAATCTTGCCGAAGGTGTTTCTGACATGCGCATCGGCGTTGTTCCTGCCTTTATGGAAGCAGAGGGCTTGGCTCCCGAGGTTCGTGCCAAAGTCGAAGAGGCGGTAGAGCATCTTCGCCAGATGGGTGCGGAAATCGTAGAGGTTGAGCTCCCCAATGCCCAGGCGGCAATGAGCGCATACTATGTGCTCGGCCCCTGCGAGGCGTTCTCCAACTTGGCTCGTTTCGATTCCGTCCGTTATGGTTACTGCGAGCCTGGTTGCAAGGATCTGGGGCATCAATATGAGGCTTCCCGCTCCGCTGGCTTCGGCCCTGAGGCGCGCCGCCGCATCATGCTGGGCAGCTACCTGCTTTCCGCGGGCGTATACGAAAAGTACTACTACCCGGCTCAGCAGGTTCGCACCCTTATTACCCAGGACTACGTAAAGGCATACGAAAAGGTTGATTGCATCATCGCTCCGGTTGCTCCGCGCACCGCGTTTAAGTTTGGTGAAATTGCAGACCCCACTTCGATGTACCTTTCCGATATGTTCACCATTTCCATCAACATCGCTGGCAACGGCGGCATGAGCATGCCTGTTGGCCTGGGCGCCGATTCTGGCATGCCTGTGGGCGTTCAGCTCATCAGCCCTGCTTTCAAAGACGAAAACATGCTGCGCGCTGCCGCCGCACTTGAAACGGTGTACGGCACAGCTCCCGTTGCTCCTGCATTTGCCGATGGAAAGGATGGTGAATAGCCGTGAAGAAGCTCGAACAAGTACTCGAAGATTGGGAAGCGGTTATCGGCCTGGAAATCCATGCCGAGCTCACCACGCTTGAAACCAAGATGTTCTGCAGCTGCAAGCTCGAATTTGGCGCTGAGCCCAACACGCATACCTGCCCGGTATGCCTTGGCTTGCCTGGTGCTTTGCCGGTGCCGAACAAGGCGGCAATCGAATCTATCGTGTTGGCTGGCCTGGCTACCAACTGCGACATCGAGAAGCGCTCTATGTTCTATCGCAAGAACTACATGTATCCCGATATGGCGAAGAACTTCCAGACCACGCAGGGCCCCGTTGCCTTCTGCATGCGCGGTCATTTGGACTTGGACGTTGATGGCGCTGCTGCCAAAGAACGCATCGATCTGGGCGATTTGAAGCCAGGCGAGCAGGGCGCTGAAGGCACCACTGCTGCAAACGTTACTCGCACCGAAGATGGCTACGTTGCCCATGTGGGCATTGAGCGCATCCATATGGAAGAGGACGCGGGCAAGATGATCCACATCGGCGGCGGCGAAGGTCGTATTGCCGGTGCCACCCATTCGCTGGTTGATTACAACCGTGCAGGTACGCCTCTTATCGAGTTAGTAACCAAGCCCGACCTTCGCACGCCCGAAGAGGCTCGTCTGTTCATGCAGAAGCTTCGCCAGATTTATCTGGCCATCGGTATTTCCGACTGCTCGATGGAGGAAGGCTCGCTGCGTTGCGACGGCAATGTTTCCCTGCGTCGCCGTGGTTCTACCGAGCTGGGCACCAAGACCGAGCTCAAGAACATGAACTCCTTCAAGAACCTTCACGATGGCTTGGCTTACGAGATCTGCCGTCAGGCTGAGGTTCTGGAAGAGGGCGGCATCATTTACCAGGAAACCCGCCATTGGGACCCCAGCGCCAAACGCACCATCGTTATGCGCGTGAAGGAAACGGCAGACGACTATCGCCTGTTCCCTGAGCCCGACTTGGCTCCCTACGACTTGTCCGATGAATTCATCGAGGGCGTTCGCGCTAAGTTGCCCGAGCTTCCCGACGAAAAGGCAAAGCGCTTCGAATCGGAGTTCGGTCTTTCCGCTTACGACGCTCGCCACTTGGTGGAGCATCGCAGCACTTCGAATTTCTTCGAGGCCTGCATGGCTGAAGCGGCGGATGATTCGAGCAAGCTGGCCAAGCCTCTGGCGAACCTCATCATCAACGATGTTGCCGCTTATGCGAATGCCAACGGTGTTTCTGACATGGCTCAAACCGCCCTTTCGCCTGCACGTGCAGTGGAATTGGTTAAGCTCCTCGCCGAAGACACCATTTCTTCCAAGCAGGCAAAGGAAGTGTTTGCCATCGTGCTCGAAGACGACAAGGATCCTTCCGTCATCATCGAAGAGCGTGGTATGAAGCAGGTATCCGATACGGGTGCTATTGAGGCTGTTGTCGATGGCGTGCTCGCTGCTTTCCCTGACAAGGTTGAACAGTATAAGGCAGGAAAAACGGGCCTGCTGGGCTTCTTTGTCGGCCAATGTATGAAGCAGATGAAAGGCCAGGGCAACCCGAAGGTTATCAACCAGCTGCTTGCTCAGAAACTTTCGTAGCCAAGCTCTATAAATGCGATGCGTTGTCTAAACGAGCGCATCGTTTCAAGCGCCCGGCCCGTTTGGGTCGGGCGCTTGGCGCTTAAACAGGAAAGCTGTGTTGCTGCATCATTTTTTCGATTAGGGATTTCAGGAAGCTCGATTTTGGTCAAAATCGAGGACAATTTGCCCTTCCAGCGGGGTTTTACCGAGGTTTGGGTCTGCTCGGCAGTCCCTAATCGAAAAAATGATGCAAAAAAGTTCTAATTATTGTTTTGGAGGATGTTCGGTGACCGAAGAATCGAGCGAGGGAGCAATGGATGCTGCCCGTGCGGCGCTGAAAGAGCATTTCGGCTATGATGGCTTTCGCCCTGGTCAGGAAACGCTGGTGGAAGCCGTGCTTTCCGGGCGTGATTGCCTGGGCGTGATGCCGACGGGTGCGGGCAAGTCGATTTGCTACCAAATACCAGGTGTGGTGTTGCCGGGCTTGACCCTGGTAGTGTCTCCTTTGGTTTCCCTTATGGGCGACCAGGTACGTGCCTTGCTTGACGCTGGTGTGCGTGGCTCGTATTTGAACTCTACGCTCACCCCTGGTCAGCAAGGTACCGTGATGCGCCGTGCGTTGGCGGGTACCTATGACATCATGTATGTAGCTCCCGAACGGTTGGCCGATCCTCGATTCATCGAATTTGCCTCTCAGGCAAACATTCCCCTCATCGCTATCGATGAAGCCCATTGCGTTTCGCAGTGGGGGCAGGATTTTCGCCCTGCCTACCTGGGAATAGGCGAATTTATCGACGCCCTGCCAAAGCGCCCCATTGTTGCGGCGCTTACGGCAACAGCAACGGAGAAGGTTCGCGAAGACATCGTTTCGCTGTTGGGTTTGCGCAATCCCGCTACCGTGGTTACCGGGTTTGATCGCCCCAACCTTCACTTTGCCGTTGAACAGCTTCCCTCAAAGCGCAAACTAGCGCGTATCGTTGCGTACGCTTTGAATCATCCGCAAGACTCGGGCATTGTGTATTGCTCCACACGCAAAGACGTCGAAAAGGTACATGAGACATTGGTGGAAGCTGGCGTGAAGGCGGTTCGCTACCATGCGGGCCTTTCGGTTCAGGAGCGCACCGATTCGCAACAGGCGTTTGTGCTGGATGACGCTCCCATCATGGTGGCCACCAATGCATTTGGCATGGGCATCGACAAATCGAATGTGCGCTACGTTATCCACCACAATATGCCTGGTTCGTTGGAGGCGTACTACCAGGAAGCGGGTCGTGCTGGTCGCGACGGCGAGTCGTCGGAGTGTTTGCTGCTGTGGAACGACGGCGATATCGGCACGTGCCGATTCTTTATCGAGCAAGAAGTGGAAAATGAGGCCCTTACGTCTGAAGAGCGCGAATTGGTGCGTGCTTCGCAGCGCCGCTTGCTGGCTGCCATGACAGGCTACTGTCTTACTACGCGCTGTTTGCGCGGTCATATCCTGGAATATTTCGGGGACGAATCCGCTGCGGAGTGTGGCAATTGCTCCAATTGCGAGGGGTCGTATCAAGCGCTGGATGTAACCTTGCAGGCTCGCGCCGTCATGCGCTGCGTTCAGGAATTACGCGGTCGTTTCGGTAAATCCGTGGTGGCTGATGTGTTGCATGGCTCCAGGAGCCAGCGCATTTTCGAGTTTGGCCTGGAAAGCTCGCGCACTTATGGCACCTTGCCCGATGACTCGGCAGCAAGAATCAAGGAAATCATTGAAATCCTGGCAAGCGAAGGTTACCTGCAGATAGGGGAGGGGCGCTATCCTCTGGTTGGCTTGGGCGTTCGTGCCCGCGAAGCGGCGGTGCCTGAATTCTCGCTTGCCATGAAGCGTCCACCTGAGCGCATAACGCGTTTGAAAGGGGCTGAAGGGGCAAGTGCCGCCTTCGGTGCGGCTGGCTCCGATGCGCCGAAAAAGGCGAAGGCTGCAGAAGGCCTTGATCCGATGGATGCTGAATTGTTCGAGCGTCTGCGCGCTTTGCGCAAGCGCATAGCAACCGAAGCCACCGTGCCTCCCTATGTGGTGTTCTCGGATGCGGCTTTGCGCGCCATGTGCCTTGCTCGCCCGAAGGACGAAGCCCAATTCCTGGATGTTCAGGGCGTTGGGCAGAAAAAGCTCGAGCGATACGGCGAAGAGTTCTTGCGCGAAATCAACGCCTAGTGAGGGGGCTGCTGGTGGTCGACCGTTTATCCCCGACTGCGAAGGACCGCATGCCGTTGGCTTGCCCGCGGATGCGAATGGGAGAGGTTGACACCCTGTTCTAGTTACAAAACGCGTATCATTGAACGGTTATGTCTTTTGGCATAACCGTTTTCGTTTACGACAAGAAAGGCAGCTTGCATGGCCAGCCAGAACACTACCGACAACACGGGCTCTTCCGTAGACGGGCAAGGGCGCGAAGGTTTCTCTAGCCGTTTGGGCTTTCTGCTTATCAGCGCAGGCTGCGCTATCGGTCTGGGCAACATCTGGCGCTTCCCCTACATCACTGGACAATACGGCGGTGCCGCGTTCGTTCTGATGATCCTGCTCTTCCTGGTGGTGCTCGGCGTCCCGCTGCTGGTGATGGAGTTTTCTGTAGGGCGCGCAAGCCATCGCTCGACGGCGCGAAGCTTCAATGCCCTGGAGCCGCGTGGCTCAAAGTGGCATTGGTTCAAGTGGTTTACCCTTGTTGGTAACTACGTCCTGATGATGTTTTACACCAGCGTTTGCGGTTGGATGGTTGCCTACCTGTTCAAAACCGGCATAGGAACCTTTGACGGAACGCATGATATTCCCACTGTTTTTTCTTCCATGATCGGCGACCCGATTGAAATGGCGGGATGGATGCTGCTGGTAACGCTGGTTGGTTTTGCGATCTGCGCAGCTGGCGTGCAGAAGGGTGTAGAGCGCATCACCAAGGTGATGATGGCCGCCCTGTTTGTTTTGATGGCTGTCCTTTGCGTTCATTCGTGTCTTCTTGAAGGTGGCCAGGAGGGTTTGGAATTCTACCTGCTGCCCAACTTCGACAACCTCTTCAATAATCCAAACGCCAGTTTCGCGGAAATCCTGTATGCCGCAATGAGCCAGGCGTTCTTCATGCTTTCTGTTGGCATTGGTGGCATGTCCATCTTCGGTAGCTATATCGGACGTGACAACAAGCTTACGGGCGAAGCGGTGCGCATTGCGGGTATGGATACCTTGGTCGCCATCATGGCGGGTCTTATCATCTTCCCCGCATGCTTCGCTTATGGCGTTGCGCCTGATGCTGGCCCCGACCTGGTGTTTCTTACCTTGCCTGCTGTGTTTGAGCAAATGCCGCTCGGCCAGCTGTGGGGAACGATATTCTTCCTGTGCATGGCCTTCGCGGCGCTTTCAACCGTTATCGCGGTGTTCGAGAATATCCTGCGTTTTTCGATGGATCAGTGGGATGTCACGCGCAAGCGAGCAGTCGCCATCAACGGGCCTTTGCTGGCATTGCTTTCCCTGCCGTGCGTCCTGGGCTTTTCCGTGTGGTCGGGCATGCAGATTCCCGGCATCGGCGATATCCAGTCGTTGGAAGACTTCTTGGTTTCCAACAACTTCCTGGTGTTGGGCGCTTTGGTATTCGCCCTGTTCTGCACCCGCCGTTCTGGCTGGGGCTGGAAGAACTTCCTTGCTGAGGCCAACGAAGGTGAGGGCATGGCGTATCCGAAATTCCTGTACGTTTGGACTCGTTACGGTGTGCCGCTGCTGATCATCATTATTTTCGTAGCGGGATGGGTGCCCAAAATCACTTTCTGGCTGAATATGTAGCGAGCCGTTCGGCTTTTGCCCGTCGAGACTATTCGGCGGTTTGAACTCTTGCCTTGGAGTTCAAGAGCGTATACTTCGAACATTGCAACTCAAAGCAGAGGAGAAACCGCTGTGGCAGATAAAGAAATCGTAGACGAAGGGCGTGAGAAGTTCTCAAGCCGTCTTGGGTTCATTCTTATCAGCGCTGGTTGCGCTATCGGCTTGGGCAACATCTGGCGCTTCCCCTACATCACGGGTGAATACGGCGGTGCGGCATTCGTTCTTCTCATCCTGTTTTTCCTGGTGGTGCTTGGCGTGCCGCTGCTGGTGATGGAGTTTGCCATGGGACGCGCCAGCTACCGTTCCCTAGCGCGTAGCTACGAGGCTCTGGAGCCGCAGGGCTCGAAGTGGCATCGCTTCAAGTGGCTTGGTTTGGTTGGCTGCTATCTGCTCATGATGTTCTACACCGTGGTGTGTGGCTGGACCATTGCCTACTTTGTGAAGGCGGCAATGGGTACGTTCGACGGCACGGAAGATGTCACGATGGTATTCGGATCGATGCTCGGTAACCCCATGGAGCTTACGGGCTGGATGCTTTTGGTTGCCGTTATTGGTTTTGGCGTGTGCACCATGGGCGTGCAGAAGGGTGTCGAGCGTATTACCAAGGTGATGATGGCGGCGCTGTTCGTCATTATGGCTCTTCTGTGCGTGCACTCCCTTACGCTGGAGGGTGGCCAGGCTGGATTGGAGTTCTACCTGCTGCCCAACTTCGACAACCTTTTCAACAATCCCAACGCCAGCTTCCCCCAGATTGTCTATGCTGCTATGAGCCAGGCCATGTTCATGCTCTCGATCGGCGTTGGCTCCATGTCTATTTTCGGCAGCTACGTGACGCGCGATAGGAAGCTCACGGGCGAAGCGGTGAACGTTGCCCTGCTTGATGCCTTGGTTGCCATCATGGCAGGCCTTATCATCTTCCCAGCTTGCTTCGCTTACGGCATCAGCCCTGATGCTGGCCCTGGTTTGGTGTTTCTCACATTGCCTACGGTATTCGAGCAGATGCCTTTGGGCCATTTGTGGTGCACGCTGTTCTTCCTCTTTGTTGCAGCTGCGGCGCTCTCTTCAGTCATTGCCGTGTTTGAGGCGATTCTTCGCTTCACCATGGATCAGTGGGATATTTCCCGCAAGCGTGCCGTGGCAATCAATGCGCCTATTTTGGCGCTGCTTTCCCTGCCGTGCGTATTTGGCTACAACATCTGGTCGGATTTCCTGGTGCCGGGCATCGGCGATGTGCAGTCGTTGGAAGACTTTATCCTTTCCAACAACATCCTGCCCATTGGTTGTTTACTGTTCGTGCTGTTCTGTACCACCAAGCGCGGCTGGGGTTGGGATAAATTCATGGCAGAAGCTGATCGCGGCGAGGGTATTGCATTCCCGAAGTGGACACGCTTATGGGTTAAGTATGGTGTGCCTGCGCTGATCCTCATCGTGTTTTTCACGGGTTGGGCGCCCACTATGCAAACTTGGCTCGGCTTGGCGTAGCTGAACTCTTCGCGCAATTAAGTCGGGCTCGGCATCATTGTGCCGAGCCTTTGGTGTAGGACCCGGAATGGTAGCTCGTTCCGGGTCCGTTTGCATTTGGCTTGCTTTCGTTCGGGCTGCTCAATAATGGCTGATTTCCCCATAACCCTCATTGGAGCCTAAAACGAGAAAGAGCAGCGAGATTGCTCTCGCCGCCCTTTCTCGCGGAATATGCTAGATGCCGTTGCCCTTAAATGGACTTTGCGGGTAAGCGATTTTCTACTTAACCACCAGTACGGGAATTTCGGCGGAGCGAAGCACGCCGTAGCTGACCGAGCCGATTGCGCCTCGGATAGCACCCAGTCCTCGTGAGCCCATAACGATAAGGTCGCAATCATAGTGCTTTGCCGTTTCGATGATGGTTTCGATGGTGTAGATGCCGAAGACCACTTCTGCGGTAAGGGTGCCAGGGAAGCCTTCAACCACATCGGCGATGGTTTCCTGCAGTTCTTTGTCCTGTTCGGCATTGCGCTCTTCGACTACTTTGGCAAAATCGCCCTTGGCTACAACCGAAACGCCCATGCCGAATCCGGTTTGATTGATGCTGCTGTACACCAGGTCTTGCGGTGGAGCAACAACCTCAACTACATGGATTGTGGCCTCGGGATTTTCGCTAGCCATGTTAATGGCTTCTTTAAGTGCATTGTTTGCGTGCTCGGAATTGTCGTACGGCACGAGGATGTTTTTGAACCCCATGTAAATCGCCCCCTCAGGCTCTGTTATTGCCTTTGATTATACGCCTTTTCCTCTATTAATGAACGCGTTCAGTAATCTTGATCAGCTAATTTGCGTGAAGATGTGGCGTAACTTTCTTTACGAAATGTGAAACTGACATGATTTAATTGCTTTAGCGCTCTACTGTGATAAAGTACCACCAACGGAAACGTTGTTCCCCCTAGTCGCAGGCAGCCGATACGCCAGACGCTTGGGTTGCGGGTGCGGCGGTATTCACCTGAATGGCGGATTGTTGCAGCATTCGCCCGAACGGCGAATACCACTGGGCCCTAACTGTAATCATATAGTGCGCCCTATGCGTCTGGCATTGGTTGCCGCGATGGTTTTAAGGGGAATGCTTCCGTAAAATGCCTGTAAAGATGCCAAGCGCCAAGCGCGGAGAGGCAGCGAGCGGGCATAATAAATAGGTTGACAACAATATGCTTTGCTTGCAGGCAAAGGCGCTTGGGTTTTCAGTCAATGCGTTATGCAAGCGTTCAGGAATAGCATGTGTTTAGGGAAGAAGGAATATGAACTACATCACTCCCGTTGGTTTTCGTGATGTGATGAGCGATGAGGCGCTTGTCCGCGAAGATCTTACGGCTCGGGTCCGTGCCTGCTTTGCGCAGAAAGGGTATCGTCCCGTAGAAACACCCACGTTGGAAGTGCTCGATGTGATGGAGGCCGGTGGCCACGTGCCCGAGGCCCCGTTCAAATTCTTTGATTCCCACGGCGATCTTTTGGCCATGCGCCCCGACGTTACCATGCAGATTGCCCGCATGTGCGCAACGCGCGGAGTGGCTCAGGGCCAGCCATTGCGTTTGCGTTACACCCAGCGTGTGTTCCGTGAAAAGACGGCAGAGGCCGCTGCCCGCGAATTAACGCAATGTGGCGCTGAATGCATTGGCGCGGCAGGGAGCGAAGCCGATGTTGAATTGGTCTCGCTGTTAGCTTCCGCCCTTTCCGAATGCGGTCTGGAAACGTTTACCATCGCCCTGGGTTCGGCAGGCGTTCTGCGTGATTTGCTTGATGCCAGCGGTGCTTCGGATCAGTGGAAAACTGCCGTTATGCAGGCCTACCACACCTCTAATTTCGTGTACTTGGAAGAACTTGTTATCGCTGCTGAGCGTGCTGCCAATGGCGGCTCTGACGAAGCGGAGGACAAATCCCGCTTCAAGCTTGCCGATCCTGCTATCGCCAATCCCGGCCGTGTAGTCCCCGCCATCGCCCGTGCCATCTTCTCTCTTTCCCGCTTGCGCGGCGGAAAGGCGGAGCTTGCGCAGGTACGTGCAATGCTCGAGCCGTTGGGCTGCGCTCGCGGCATCAGCGAGCTGGAAGGCGTGTACAACGCACTGATCGAATCGGGCTTGGAGGGCAAGGTCCTTATCGATTTCTCGGTAATGAGCTCGTTTGACTATTACACGGGTCTGGTGTTCGAAGCATATGCTCCCGGCCTGGGCTCGCCTTTGGGTGGCGGCGGCCGCTACGACAACTTGCTTGCCCAGTACGGAGCCGAAAAGGTTCCCGCTGCAGGCTTTGCATTCTATCTGGAGCAGGTAATGGCGGCGCTGGAATCTTCCAAGGCAGCGCGTCCCTTGCGCATTGCTGTGCCGAAGGGCTCGCTGAAAGATGATGCTATTGCAACGCTCGAAGCTGCCGGCTTGGACGTAACGGGCTTGGCGGATGCGGGACGCACCCTTATGTTGCGCAATGGCGACGTGGAGTATCTGTTCGTGCGTCCTACCGATGCGCCGGTTTTCGTTGCGCTGGGTGCCGCTGATTGCGGTATTTGCGGCGAGGACTCCCTTATCGAGGCATCACCCGACGTTGTCGAGCTCGCCGACCTGAAGTTCGGAGGCTGCCGTTTCGTGGTGGCAGAATCGGCTGGCACTACCGAGGCGGTGGAAAGCCGCTATCGCAAGCTGGGGTCTATTCGCGTTGCCACGAAGTATCCCAACATCACCCGTTCCTACTATGCCAAGATGGGCATGCCCGTTGAGATCGTGAAGCTCCACGGAAACATCGAGCTTGCCCCCATCACCGGCATGGCCGAACGCATCATCGACATCACCGCAACGGGCACTACGCTTCGTGAGAACAATCTGGTGGTAGTGGACGACGTTCTTGCTTCCACCGCTCGCTTCTTTGCCAACCCGTGCTCGTACCGTACTAATCCGCGTGTTGGCCAGCTTGCCGACGTGCTCTATTCCCAGACGAAGGAGAACTAAACCATGAGAAGAATCGAACTT
>ENA-OUQH01000565-OUQH01000565.1-human-gut-metagenome-genome-assembly--contig:-NODE-565-length-27206-cov-4.707340_pt1 | contig 27206 bp, 13 predicted proteins | sample MGYA00237948_ERZ548828 | MGnify/ENA primary metagenome ERZ548828 (study PRJEB26490, sample SAMN05194711) | human gut metagenome | biome: terrestrial biome; feature: human-associated habitat; material...
GATTTCATATGGACCTGCGCTCCGAAAGAAACAAGGGTCTTAAAAAATTTAATAAAAGTTCCGTGCAGAAAGTAAGAGTATTTCTGCGCGATGTGCAGGGACCTAAGGCAACAAAGGCAGGTGTGCTTGATGACGGATTTACATTCCGCTCAAATGTTGCAGGTTCTGCAAAGTATGCGGCAATAGGGGATACAATTAAATTCTATGTGGATTTCGATGAAAAAGTTGTTCTTAAAAAGAAGAATGACATTAAGCTTAAAATCAAAGGAAATCCCGAAAAGGACGGCTATTTCACGGCAAACTGCACGGGACTATCGGGAAACAGTGCCGAAGGATACAGAGCTATATTTGAGTTTAAAATTCCCGACAATACACAAAACAAGGTAAAGCTTGACGTTTATGCTCAGCCTGTCGGTCTTATTTTAAACAGCAAAGACTGTATCACAGACGTTGCCGGAAATAATATCGCCGACAGCTCGATAGCTTCAATAGAAGAGAACAAGAATAAAATTGTGGACGATACAAAAACTCTTCTTGCAAGCGATTCTTTCACTGACAGAAAGTTTTATCCCACAAAGACAAACAAAAATGCCGATTGCAATTTGTTCGGAGCAACATTGCCTTCCGAGATAAAAACAAACAGCAGCAAAACAGAGCTTCAGCCTGTTATTTTCGGAAAGAGCACAACCGGTCCGATTTTTAGAATAGTGCTTAATGACGAGATTCAGAAAAACAGTCTCAGAGCCGGAGATACAAAACTTAAGCTCAGGGTTTATGATAAACAGAGAAAAGCTACCGATAAGTATGTTTATGCCGGGCTTGTGAGCGCGAGAACAGTCGGTATTGATAAAAATTCACATGCCTTCGGAATGAACTCGGAAGCTTCAACGGAATTGTATTTTAAATACACACCGCAGGAAATAGCGGGACTTGACGAGTATTATGTGAATTTTGCGGGCGAATTTGATTCGTCCGGAGCATTTACATTTACGAAAGATGCCGTTACATGCGGAAACGCCGCACTTAAAAATATTGCAAATATGGATGTAGATTTTTCTCTTATAAAGGTTGACAGAGGAAATGCAAGCACTCTTGCGCCGCTTAACTGCAGAATAATGATAGACACCGCAGCGCCTTCCGTAAAAGGAACAAAGGTAAGTGGCAATTGGGATACAAAATTCAGAAGCGATTCCACCATTACGTTTACCGATGCCGGTGGATTCGATACAAACGGAGTGAAGATTTCATTTGTATATTATGATGAGGGCGGCAAACATAAGCTTAAAATAGGCACGTCACAGAGCAATGCCGCGGAAACACTTACGCTCGGAACCGTGTCAAGCGGCAATACGGCGAAAGTTTCACTTTCCGATATTACAATGATTTCGGATTACCCCGAAAATCTTCCGGTTTATATTGAGTATTCGATAAATGATGCTGCCGGAAATGCTCTTACAAATGCGGATAAGAAAGATATAAGAGCCTACATAGACAGCACAGGACCCGTAATAAACAGTGTGAGCACCGAAAGAAGCGGCGGAAACGTTGCGGTGAAATATGACGTGACCGACCCCGGAGAAGGAACGGTTCTTCCTCTTATTACATATGTTCTTCATGATGTTACAAGCGGAGCGGATCAAAACAGAAAAACAGATGCTTCAGATCATGTTATAAACATCATGGCTGACAAAGGAAGTTATAACAAATGGAATGTTACTGCAACTTTCTATGATAAATTTTACAATAAAACAAAAAAGCCCGTTAAATCAGAAGATTTTGTAACGGCTGACAGAGATTTTGACTTGCGGTTTGTTGACGATTATTCACCCCTTTCCGACAAACACAGCATAAAACTTGAAGGTGTAAAGATTCCTCAAAACGGTGATGTAAAGTTTGATATAAGTTACGGCTGGGTGAAGGGTTCAACCGCTACTTTGAACAATGCAACGCAGAGCGTAACGTTAACACCGTCAAACTTAAACAGCGTTGACTTTGCTTCCGAAGAGATTCAAAACCAATTCGGCGGAAGTTTTTCGGGAGAATATACACTTTTTGCACGTGTGATTCTTCAGCCGGAGGGTGAGGTACAGGATTATACAATTAATGTATTCTTTGATACACAAGCGCCCACAGCTTCAATAGAAACGACCGGAAAAAGAGACGGTGTGAATTCAAATTATGAAGTTAAATTCATCCTTGATGATGACGGCGCCGCTTACAAAGCTTATGCCAAGAACGGCAATATTGATTTTTCATCTTCAAGAGCGCCGAAGGCAGAGCTCTTTATTAAAGACAAACTTGCCAAAACATATGTTTTAAACAGTATAAACGAGACCGTACCGATAAACTTCAATGAAGAATTCGGCGAAAATGAAGATTATTTAAATGCACAGAATGCAAAGATTAAATTAACCGTACGTGACATATTCGGGCATGAGAGCACATTCTGGAGCAATGATATGCGCGTTGATTTTGCAAAACCCGAAATAAAATCATTGTCTGTTGCGCCTTCAAACATAAATCAGCTTGGCGACGGAACATTCATATTAAAAGATTTTGCGGATTTAAAATACATTTCCGCCGCTTTTGACGATGAGGCAAAAGATGCGCTTGATATTGTCCGCAGCAAAAACGGTTTTAAGTTTACGGAAAGAAAACGCGCAACAAATGGATGTACGGCAACGGTAACAAATCCGCTTGTTAATGATTTTGATGTGGTTTACGATAAAGGTGTAATGAAATACCGTTATACGTTTGAGGTATATGACATGGCGGGCAATATGTCTTCGGCATCACTTGATTTTGTGCTTGACAAATATGCGCCCGAAGTGACATATGTAGATACAGCAAACATATCCGGTAAGACAAATGCCAAGACCGTAACATTTGATATTAATTATAACACTGATGCATATGAAACACCCGGGGAGATAACAATAGGCGTTTCGGGCGGTACTTTAAAGGAACATCCGCGTGCGGGGAAAGCCGTAATTGAAGTATCCGAAAACGGCGTTGTCGAAATAACGATTTCGGATAAAGCCGGAAGAAGTTCCGTAAAGCAGGTTGATATTAACTGTTTCGACAGAAACATTCCCGAACTTCAGCTCAACTCATCGGCTCAGATTCCCAAAAACGGTGCGGCAAAATACGGATCGTTTGTGTTTACGGCAAAAGATGATGATTCTCTGACCGTGCTCAGCGCAGCAATAACACAGGGTGAACCTTCTGATAATGATTTCTTCACGGAAGAAGCTTCCGCAAGACCGACAACGTTTGACGAAAACGGTGATCCGACAGGTTTTGAAAACGGCGGATACTTTGGCGACAGCAAGGGTTTTGCTTATGCTAAGCTTGAAAAGACAGGAAAATCAGGAGAAAGCTCGGAACCTGTTCCGTCATACAGTCCGGCTCCGAGTTATGAACCTGAACCGACAAACGGTATTTCCGAAAGCTACAATATGTCCTCCGGTGAAGTAAACGACAAAGAACTTCAGTATAAACTTTCTTACGGAGCTTTGCCGACAGGAACTTATAATGTATATGTGAGAGTAGGAGACAGAGCGGGCAATGTGGAGACAAAGCTTATTGCAACCATAAATGCATCCGACGATACGGCAGAGCTGCTCTCTTCGTACACTCCGTCTACAGCAACCGGCGGAAGCGTTACAATGACGGCGAAAACCGATATACCGACACTGCTTCAGTATACGGTTGATTCTGAAGATAATATTTCTGCAATGCAGGAAAGCGTTCAGAAAAAGAGAAGCGAAGGATATACATACGTATATGAAGGTGCTTTAAAGACAATTACTTTTGAAGAAGCTTGTGCAATGTATAAAACTATAACAGAGAAGGTGAACGCAGGCACAGAGCTTACAGACGAAGAAAAGGCAGTGTTCAAAAATTCACCGACAACGGATGATTATCTTGAATATAACACTACAAATGTTCCGACGCTTGATATTTATGATTATCTTATAAACGAATGTTACTATAATGCAGATTACGACAAAACCGGTGAAATAGAAACAGAATATGAGAGATATTCGGATTTGCGTTCGCTTCGCGGCGATTATACAAATGAAGAACAGGAAGCGATTATTACATTGCTCAGAGCAGGGCTTGCTTCAGAGGGCGGAGATTTTGAAGGAGAATCGAAATACCCTGTTGCGGACGGTTACAGAATTAATGTTCTGGCATATCCGGAAGAGTTTGATTCTTATACTTTCTCGGAATTTTCTGCCGATTCGCTTACTCCGGCAGAAAGCGGAAAACTTCTTATAAGCAACCCGCTATACTCAGATACGCTGACCGAAAGTGAAGTTTACGAATTTTTCGGTGACGATTTTGATATAACGCTTTTGAACAAAATGACCGACACTGCTTATCAGTCGCCGTTTGCGGGTCAGGAGGAAGCGGATCTTAATAAAATTAACGAGGCACTTCGTCCGTACTTTGCAGATTATGTGCTTTATAAGAATCCGTATAATGATTTGTACGATAATGCACTGACACTGGCTGAAATAAACGCAGTTCCATCGGCGGCAAGTGTGCTCTGTGCAATAAGACATAGTGCGGCAGAGCTTATAGCGCAGAAATACATGAAGAGCTATATGAGCATTGACGGCAGCGGATTTACAACAAATCATATACTTAAGTTCAGAAATAATATAAATGCGCGCTACAGTCTGCTTGACGAGCTTGGAAGGACAACCGAACTTCCCGTGGACATTACATGGATTGATCCTACATTGCCGAGCATTCCCGAGGACAATATCAAAATAAATGTAATGGGAAGCGAGTTTACTGAAAAATATACAAATGCTGACAGCGCCGAGATAACCGTTACTGTACCGACAGGCGGCATATATGACGAATATTATTTGGCGGATTTGCCCGAAGGAGCTTCGGGTACAGAAGTTACGGCACCGGCGGAATACACTGGTACAAAGCCGCTTTACAAACAGTTTACACTTACCGTAACGGAAAACGGCAGCTTTGAATTTTTGGTAATTAACCCGACAGCCGCAAGTGATCCGGACAAAAAGGCGGAGGGCATGCAGACATATGTTTATGACTTTTTTGACAGGGAAGCCCCCGAGTGCAAGGTTATTTACTCGCCTCAAAAGCCGGCAGACGGTTCGCCCGTAAACACCGATGTTACGGTAAACATATTCGATATTGAAGATGATAAATCATCTTCATCGGAAATTAAAGTTGAGTGTATTGATATGTACACACGCATGGAAGGCAAAACAGATTATACATTCTATGATAACGGCTGGGTTATTTTTAAGCTTTACGATTTGGCGGGAAATGTTAAGGAAATTCCGGTTAACGTGGATTATATAGATAAAACACCTGCTCAGATAACAGCAAAGATCATGAATGCAACCGAGGATATAACCGATAAATTTGATTTGACTGCCGATATGAATGATTATGCTTACAGCACATTTAACTATGTGTATATCGGAGGAAACCTCAGAGGAAAAGCAGAAGCATATATATATGATAAGGAAGGAAAGCTTCTTGACATTATCGGAATATCCGATAACGGCGAATACCACTACGATTACACATCAAAAGCGGGCAATCGCAGCACACTTACGATAAGCGGTATCAAGTTTGACAATGAGGCGCCGAAAGCCGATGCGGATTACATATATAACTCCGCTACGCCGCTTGAAAAAGACAGTGTTACGGCGCTTGTTAACGTGAATGATAACATAACAAACGCTTCAGAACTGAAATTTGTATCGGTTACAGGGCGCGACAGCAGCGGAAAAGATTTTGCCGCAAGCGATGTATTCATAGACAGAAGCGGAGAAAACCTTACGGCTTCGCTGAAATTTGCAAATAACGGTTTTGCAAAACTTGTATTTGCTGACGCTGTCGGCAATACGGTTGAGGTTTCTCTTGAGGTTAAGGATTTAGACAGAACACCTCCTGCGGCGTACATTTCCTACAGCACCGATATGACGCGCAAAACGAATGCGGATGTAACAGCTAATATTACACTGACAAAGCTTGCGGACTATATGGTTGCAGACCAAAACGGAGCAGTTATAAAAGAATATTCAAATGCATTTTCAACATATGTGACATACAGCTTTGAGAATAACGGTATCACATTCTTTAAATTCCGTGATACAAGCGGAAACGAAACCGAATGGTTGTCTGTGTCTGTTGACAATATTGATAAAACGCTTCCGGAGCTTGATTACACAGTTGAGCCTAACAAGGCTGTAACGGATAGCGGAACACTTGAAACCGCATACGGCTATGCAACAATAGTTCTTTCCGCAAAATCTGCAGGCGATATTTTAAGCGGCGGCGAAAACGACACCATAACTGTTGCGGGCGCCGAACACGGAAAATACATTACGGTTAAATCAAACGGAAATTACCTCATTAAGTTTGCGGATGATGCCGGCAATGTAAATTCACTTACGGCAAGCGTTTCGTGTATTGACACGGAGCCGCCGAAGGCTACGCACAGCGGAAATCCCGAATCATGGACAAATGTTCCGCCCGAAATTACTGTAGCTGCCGAAACACAGAGAGCATCGGGCATCAGGTCTTATATTGTTCAGAACGGCGCAAAATCCGACAAAATAACCTTTACGCCCACTGAAAACGGAACATATTCGTTTGCCCTTACAAATGACGCAGGTATTAGCGCAACATACAATATCGAAGTAAAATATGTTGACGTTACGCCTCCTGAGATAACATACGAAGGGACACGCGATGTTTATGTGAATAAAGGCGAATTCAATAAGAATGAATTTGAAAAAATGACGGTTTCTGACGCGGAGTCCGGAGCGGTAAGCCAAACACCTGAAATAGATTACGGTACGTTTGACGCAAATGTTCCGGGAAGATATGCCGTAACCGTAATGGGTACGGATAATGCCGGCAATAAAACGGTTATAACAAGAAACATTCAGGTTATAGGTGAGGACGATGTATTTGCTGCAATAAACGGAAATATTCTGATACCTGGCGAGCAGACAAATTACTGGATTACAGATTCGCTTGATTTAACATTTGTAAATGCCGAAAAATCTGGCAAAAAAGTTTCTTATGCTTTTGTAAAGGGTTATTACAACGGAGCACAGCTTAAAGGACATTCGATGAAATCGCTTGTACTGCCGAATGCCAAAATTAAACTTGAACAGAAAGAAGCCGGTATGTATACTCTGTTTATGCAGACCGAAAACAGAAACACACAGATAATGTATGTATTTATTGCAGGCTGAGAAGGAGGTAAATGCACATGAAAAAAATAATATCCTTGCTTCTGGCAGTGCTTCTGTGCGCGGGAATTATCCCGTGCACGGCGCTGGCGGATAATGAGTTGAAAATTGACAACAACTATATAGAAGTTGTATCAAAAGCTGACGGATCCTCCTTTGGCATCAATACAAAAAAGGGTATCCCGGCTAAACGATTTGACGATGATAAGCCGCTTTTGTATGACGGAGACGATCAATTTGCAACTTCATATACAACAGTACGTATCATAAAAAATGCCGGATTGGCTAATGCGGAAACGCACGATTATATTTACGGAAGTTCTGCGGGAAAGGTTACCGCAGCTCCGCAGGTTGTGCAGCTTGACTCCGAAAGACGCGCCATTGTTTCAAAATGGGCGGTAGAAGGTGTTGAAGTTACACAAAATATAATAATAAACGGAAATACGGCAAGCGAATCCGGCGGTTATGCAAATATTCAGTATTCATACACAAATTCAAATTCCTCTGCCGTATGGGTTGGCATAAGAATTCTGCTTGATACAAAGACAGCGGATAACGATGCAGGTTCGTTTTTCAAAAACGGGGGAACAACCGCAATTTCGCGCGAGACGGAATTTACAGGTGACAGTATACCCGAATGGTATTCCGTTTCCGACAGTGTAAATTTCTCAACAACAACCGCGTACGGTCTTTTGCAGCATAAGTCTATGCGCCGTACACCCGATAAGGTTCAGATGGCACACTGGTATAACCTTGCAAATACACTTTGGGATTATACCGTTAACCCGGGTATGAATTTTGACGATTATTATAACGAGTATTTTTATCCGGACAGTGCGGTATCCATAATATACGATACCGAAGTGGTTGAGGCCGGCGAGACGCTGTCGGTTGATACAATGTACGGTGTCGGAGAACTCGGAGGAATGGAGTCTTCTCCCGAGCATTGTGTAATGACCGTTACTCAGAAAGAGCTTTTGAAAGCAAATGAGAAAAAAGACGGTTATGCAAATGACGGTGAAATAACACTGTATGTTACGGTTGATAATTCCGATGCGGAGTCAAGTCCCATAATAAACGGCAAGCTGCAGATGATCTTCCAGGATAAGGTTTTGGACAGCGAGCTTAATATGGTACAGGAGCCGGCAATATGGACGGCGGACGAAACGGAAGAATCGGAAGTTTTGAGCATAGGAAATATAAACCGCGGCGAAATCAGGAGAAATATTCCCGTTAAGCTTAAAGCGCGCCCTGTATATGAAAAAAATAAAAACAATAAAGATGCGGATGCTCCCGACATTGTTTATGAACCAAAAGAAGGATATACGCTTCGCACGTCAATAGATACAAGGAAAATAACGTTTTCTCTGACGGGTGACGCAACTCCCGTTCCGACTGTGGGTTCGAAAGTTATAACAATGCCTCCTCTTGGTGATTCAAAAGTCAGCATCGCGTTTACGGGGATAGAGCCCACAACCATATATTACGAAGGCACTTCGTATTTCAGCGTTATGGGTTACGGCCAAAACTTTAAGGCATTGTCAGACAAATCAAACTGGACAGCGTTTTTAACGGATGTTGTAAGCGGAGAAATCATAAATATAGACAGCTTCAGCTGCTCCGTTGACACCGAAAACAGGCAGCTCGGTCTTTTGGTTGATATGGATGGAAGACTCGGCGAATATACGCTTACCATTAAATTCAAGAATAACCTTGAGGGTATGAAGGATATAGTATTCTCCGATTCTTCGCAGCGCATAACTTCAACAAATGACGTAAAATACAAAAACCGCGGATATTCAATAGCCGTTGTTGCAAGAACATCGAAAAAGCGCGATTATGATATGCGCCTTTTCACGGTTGATACGGGAATGAGTGAAAGCGGCTTAAAGTCTGTGGAACAGCAGTTTCAGGAATATAAAGAGTCTCTCGGCGAAGACGGCGAAATGCTGATGGAGGCAAGAGGCATATTTAAAATTCTTTATAAAGACGGAAAAGACGCTGCAAGTGCAAATAAAGAAAAAGGATTTTGCATAAGCACAAGTGCAGAGAAAAATAATCCCGATCTTCTGGGATTTGAAACCGTGGGCGGCTCCGACGGAATCAAAGTAAACAGGATTCTTTACTATGATTCAAACACTCCGCTTCGAATGGTTGCGGAGTTTGGCTCAAACGGTTTGCCTAATGTTATGAAGCTTGAAGGTGACGGTGATCTCAGCGTTATAGGCGCTTCAACAATATGGAAACATAAGTTCATGATAAGACTTCCCATGGACGCACTGTTTTCGTATGATACAAATGACTTCAGTGTTGAAGCACCGAAGCTTCAGCTTCTCGGCGGAGGATGGCTTTTGCAGAACCTCGGCGGTTTCATATTTGACTTAAACTACGGTGTTTTGGGTTGTCAGGATGGCAGATATACGATAGATTTCAGCGGTCAGGTTTCGTTCCCGCTCGGCATGAGCAAGGGTGACAGTTCGTCCGAAGGCTCACAGGGCGAATCTTCCGGAACATCAACGGGAACACCTTCTGCAGGAACCAGGAATACCGCTTCAAATTCAAATGAAAACAATAATCGCAATAACAATCTAAACAACAATAATAACAACAGCGGCAATAATAACAATAACAACAATAATAACAATAATAACAATAATAACAACAATAACGCAAGCAAGAAAAATGTCTTTAAAGACGGAAATTCCGCCACAAAAAAAGCAGGGGCTTTCGGAGACGGCGGTTCGCTCGGTGTTTCGATAGATTCCGTGCTTTTCGGTGAACATGAGGATAAAAATGACGCAACACACATAAAAACCGGCTTTGTCGGAGTTGCGGCAACGGTTAATCTGGAATTGCCAAAATCCGTGTTCCCGGCAGGCGGAAAACAGAATAACAATTCCACGATAAGCAACGGCGCTGCGGCGGCTAACCCAACATCATCTCAGATAGTTTCTTCAAGAAGCAGTGCGGCAACAACCGCTGCAGGTCAGAATCAGAATGCGGATAATGCAAGAAGCAAGAACAAGGGCGGACTTTCGGCGTTCAGTCTGGGCGCTTCGTTTAACACCTATGAATTCCATGCCGGCGTGGACCTTGGTATCGGCATCGGACCTTTAAGTACGGCTTTCCGCATGAGTCTTGCCGAAATGAACAACGGTAAGATATGCCTTGACAGCATATATCTTGAGGTAAAAGGATTTGTAATTCCGATTGTTCCGGGCACGCTTAATTTACGCGGTCTCGGCGGAGGTATTTCGGATCTGGCAAGCTCCATTAATTATCAGGGAGAAGGAAGACCGCCCGTAACGGTAAGCGTTATGGCGCTTATAGACATATTGAACGTTATGTATCTTCAGGGAGATATGTCTGTATCAGGAAACGGACTTTCCTTTGCCGTAACGGGGTCGCCCGCAAACTTTGACCAGATAAAGTTTATTGCAAAAGCCGAAATGGATTGGACAACAGGGTTTACAATGCGGCTGTCGGGCACGGTTGATTTGTTCTCGGGAGTGGTTAAAGGCGGAGTAACACTGGCGTTTACAACAACTCCGGAATTTGCATTCCTCGGAAAGATTGACGGTTCGCTTAATGTTCCGGGACTCGGAAGACTCGCAGGCATTACACTTGCTATAACAAATAAGTTTATAGCGGGCGGAATAAAGGTATTTATTTTCAGCGGCGGATTTGTATATTATTATGACAAAGGCAATTTCAGACTGCTTTCGGGAAGTGAAGTTGACGAGCTTGAGGATATAGACCTTGATACGGAGGCTTTGGGAGAAAACTCGGATACATCATCGCATACAATGAGTTTCCTTGAGGTTCGTGAGATACAGGATGAAAACGGAAATATTCAGTATATGGGTATAGGTCAGGGTGCAAGCGTTGTTGCAACAAGCGTTGACAGAGCTGTCGGTTCATCATATGCAAAACCGCAGACACTTTTAAATTCTGTAAGTTTCGAAAATAATGTTGATACGGTGCTCATGGCCGGCAAAGATGTTGTTTACAGAGTTTATTATGACGGTGACACAGCGCCCGAGCTTAAAGTAACAAAGCCTGACGGTACGGAATACGGAACCGTTATATATGATTATGATAAAACTCAGGAAGAGAACAATGCTGCAGGAGCCAATATGCTTCTCAGTGAAAAAACAGATGCCGAAACGGGAACTGTTAAAAAGTATGTATACGTAAATGTTTCAAACAACATGCTCATGGACGGCAACTGGAAAATAGAAAGTGTAAACGGTGCAAAAATAAGTGACTATACCGTACTTTCAATTCCTACGGTAACGCCCAAACTTTCAATTGATTCGGCAAGCATTGCGGGCAATACGCTCAGCACATCATGGACAGCCGATGACAAGGCGGACGTAACTCTTCTGCTTGTTCCGTGCGATGAAAACGGAAATCCGGCTATGACGGAATATACGGATGAAAACGGAAATACCGCAACAACAGAGCATGCAGGATACATAGTAAAAATGGCAAAAGGTTCTTCTTCCGGAGAAAACATTGAAATAAATGTTCCGAGCGGAGACTATATTGTAAGGCTTGATTCAATTTTGAATGACTCGGTATACACAAGTGTGTATTCCAAAGCCAAAATGCACTTTGACAATCCGAATACACTGGCTGCGCCTGCCGTTCAGGCAACAGCAGGCGGAGACGGAAGAATTAACGTAACAAGCTATGTTCCGCAAAACGCTACGGGAATTAATTTCCGCGTGTTCAGAAGAAATGATGACGGTACAAGCGAGTGCCTTAAAGGCATAGGCGGATATGTTGCGGCGGAAGAAGGAAAGAGTACTCTTTCCACTTACTTCAAAGGTCAGAGCACATTGGTAGACAGCAGCGGCGCTGCCGTAAGTACATCGGTTATAGAACCCGGTAAAACATATTATGTTACAGCAACAGCCGTAAATGCGGAAGAGGGAAGCGGATACTACGGAAGTGCCGAGGTGCAGAGTGCCGATGTAATGGTTCCTGTTCCGAATCCTCCGCAGATAAACGTAAACATCACGTCTTTCAATGCCAAGAATAAAACCGATGACAGAAACGTATCATACACTCAGATAGGAAATTCGAATATACTTATCGAGTATGATATATTAAACATGGGAGCAGAGCCGAACGATGAGGTAAGTGTAAGATTTGATATTGACGAAAAACAGTACGGCGATGTGCTGAAAAACGATTCATCAACGGGCGGTCACGGCTATGCGGCGTTCAATCTTTCGGACGGCGACCATATTGTGGATATTGTATTTACAAATAAGGCAGGAGACGTTACTGTTGAAACACGCAAATTCTCTGTTGACTCAATCCCGGCAGACATAAAAGTGCTTTATCCGCAGAACGGATCGCTTTATGACCCAAATGTCGGAATACCGGTGAAAATCCTTACAGACGAAGGAACGAGTGTTGAAGTATATCTCGATGATACAAAAGTTGCAGGCGGAGTGGTTGAAAACGTAAACGGCGCAAATCCCGACTTTGCTTTTGAAAGAACAATTAAAGTTTTGGCGCCCAAATATTCGCATGAAATAAAGATAGTTGCAACAGATGTAAACGGAAACAGCGCAACTCATATTGCCACCGTTGTAAACAATGCGGTATCTAAAATAAGCGGTATTAAAATACTCGGTACAAAGCCTGAGGGAACAACCGCAACAGAGCTTACGGCAGTTGGTGTTGACGAAAACGGCAAAGAGCTCGGGATTGACATTATTAAAGACAGACTCAAGTGGAAGCTTGTGTCAGACCCGTCAGAAGCTGCGCTCACCGTTCAGAGCGGAAACAGCGGAGCCGTTGTTATACCGAACGGAAACAATTCCTTCTCCGTAAGTGCGGAATGGAATGTAGGAAGCACCACGCTTACAGATATTTATGATTCGGGAATAGTCGGCGAGCAATCCGAAAGCGGCGGTAAGGGCAATGGCGGCAAACACAGCTCATCGGCAGTATCAACGGAACTTCCTCCGGAAGTTAAAGAACTTATAAAGAAAGTTTCTTCAATGCTTGGCGAGGGCAGCGATGTTGACGCAGGCAAGATGTATGCCGGTATTGACTTTACGTCAAAGAAAAGCGGAAATACGGTGTTTGCAAAAGGCAGTGATATAAAAGAAGAAAACTATCTTATTCACGGAACGGATACAGGAACAAATTCACATCTTAAAGGTTTGCCTCAGGGCGGAAAGATTTGTTCCGATGTAGTCGCTTTGGCAACGCTTAAGGAAGCACCCGCAATGCTTGTTGACCTTGAGGTTAAAGACAATGCAAATACCGATAATATCGGAGTATACTATTTTGCCGACAGCATAGGAAAGTGGATGTATATAGGCGGAGATTATGACGCGCAGAGAAAAATGATAAGCGCGGGCTATGTCGGTGAAGGCAGATATGTCGTTATAGAAAACCCGAACATGGGAGACGAGTTTGCGGATATAGACGGAAACTGGGCTTCGCTTTACATAAGAAGCTTAAGACTTGCAAAACTTACAGACGGCTATATTGAAAACGGAATTAAAATTTTCAAGCCTTCAAACGAAATAACAAGAGGAGAGTTTGTAAAGCTTCTTGTTGCCGCTATGGGAGAAAATGTTGATGACAGCGATGTAAGCATGTTTGAGGACGCGTCTTCAATTGCCGGATGGGCGGCACCCTATGCTGCTGCGGCATATAAAAAAGGCTGGCTTCAGGGCAGCAAGACACAGACGGGAATAGCTGCAAATCTTTCCGATAAAATAACAAGGCAGGATGCTATGACGCTTGTTTACAGAGTATTTTTCGAAGGAGAAAAAGGCAGCGGAAATGTTTCGTTCTCAGACGGCGCTTCCGTTTCGGAATACGCTGTGGATGCAGTAAGCTTCCTCACGCAGAACAAAATAGTATCGGGATATGAAGACGGAACACTTAAGCCTCTCAATTTTGTTTTGAGAGAACAGGTGGCAAAGATTCTCTGGCTCGGTATTGTTAAATAGTTAAAAGTTATAAAAAGGGGATGTTAAAAAACTCCGGAACGCAAGAAAAGGGGACAATTACTTATCATGGAACATGCAAATGATACAGTTAGATTTATCGGAAGTAGAAAAATCAAAAAATTTGATTTTTCAAAAAAATAAACCTTTTCTTGCTATCGGCAAACTGAGCCTCTCGACGTACCTATGTACGCCTTCGGGTAACCCAAACTTTAGTTTTGGCTCAGTTTGTCGATTCCAAAGCTTTTTTCCTATCCCCTTGAAAAAAATGGGCTGTTTAAAAAGTCAACCGACTTTTTAAACAGCCCCTCCGTTTTTTATGTTATGGTTTATAAATTTGAAGAAGGAATAAAACTGATACTATACCCTAAAAACTCAGCAAGGGTGCGCAGCGGAATATATGCGTGTCCGTCAATAAGCTGTGCCGCCGCATCGGTTTCATATAAGTTTCCGTTAATGCTGTAGTTACTTTCGCCGATTGCACATACAAGAATGTCACTGCCGGATGAAACGGAAATTCGTGCCGGAGAGTCAAGCCAGATTATATTTTTATTTAAATATCCGCATATTTCTCGCGCCGGAACGAGTGTTCTGCCTTCTTGGGTTATAAACGGAGAGAGTGTGAATTCGGCTTTTTGCCCGTTTACTCTTATATCAAGGTTTTCATTTACGGTAATCTGCGGCTTTCCTTGTGATGTTATTGCGCTTATTTTCGAAAGGTCGTCAGCCATATATAGTGCGTACGGGTTTCTGCTCATTAAAGCGCCGTATCTGTCAACACCGCCGTTAAAATCAATAAAGGCATATGCAAAACTTCCGTCTGTTTTTTTAATTGTTATATAAATTCCTTCTTTTGCCATTTGTTTCGGCTCAAAAGAAGAGGTGAGTATAAAGCTGTCGCTTACATCATAAAACGTATTTTTGTCAATATAGTTTGTTTCGGAGTTTACGGTTATTGCCACGCTCTCGGCATCTTCGCGGCTTACACCCAAAAACTGCGTAAGGGTGATTTTTCCGCCCACGGTCTCGGGCTTTTCTGAGTTTTCGGCAAACGCCGTAATTGTACATAACATTAAGCATAAAAATACAGATATTATTTTCTTCATTTAAATAACCTCCTTTTACTGAATTGTTACATATTTTTGCCAGCGGTAAATAACATTGTAATCCTTATCCAAAACAACAATGCACACACGGTATTTTTCACCGCTTACAAATTGATTTTCGGGAATGGCTGTTTCGCTTATAAGCTTCGGCGGTTCACCGTTACCTGTATGCAAATAAACTTTGTCTTTTGCTGGTGTCAAGACATATTGCGGTGCAGCAGTGTTGTCTTTTTCGTGACTGAAAGCTATCTGGCTCCCTTCTTTATTGTAAACATCTATTATAATGCGGTCAGCCTGCGAAAGAGTTACATTTGTGTTTATAACAATACCTTCTGTTGTCGATTTTTCAATAGTAAAGTCAATGCCGTCTGCTTTTTTGTTTTGATAGTTATCCTCATACATTGTGAAATAATAATTATTATCGGTATTGTCATTCCAAACAGACTTTGTATAATCTTCAAGGAAGTTACCTATGTACGTTAATCCGTCAACAGGCTGCATGCCATCGAATGACATATTTTCGGGATTGTCATTCTTGTCGGCTATACCGAAGTTTATAAATACGGTTTGCATTTGTTTGTTATCATCGAAAGCAAAATAAACCGCAATTCGTCTGTATTTTGGTTCTTTTTTATCTGTTAAAGCCGTTATTGCCATTGATTCGGGTGCATAACCTATGTTATTAAACTCAATAAAATCGATTTCCGAATAGTAATACGGATAGTTATACAAGTAATCGGGAGCGTTAACTCCGCGGCTTTGCTTATAAGCCATTGAATAACTTTGTGATGCGAGCTTTATTTGACCCTTGTCTCCCGAAAGCTCTATAACCTGGTCGTTGCTTACAACTCCCTTTAAATCTCTGGTTTGATAGCGGTTTACGGTAACATCAATTTTACCGTCATCGCCCGCAACATCTTCATAAACCCATGCGGGCACATTTTTACCCGAAACATTTACGGAAAATTTAACTCCGTCCTTATAATAAATTTCGTTTTTTGTAAAATGCTCCAAGCCGTCCGAGCCGACCGCCGCCATAACGATAGCTCCGCCAAGCATTGTTACGGCAATGGCGCAGGACATCACCGCCGCCATAATTTTTGAAATCCGTCCGCTTTTCCTGCGGATCTTTGTAAACCTGTTCTGCAAGGTCTTTTTATTTGCACTCATTTTAGTTGTGTATAAATTTTCAAGCATTTTTTTAGCTCCTTTCCGTGGCTAAATTAAGAATTGTCTGCATATACAGCTTTTGTTCATCTTCGGACATATTTTTTGTCACCGACATATCGCATGATACCTCGCACGCTTCACTCAGATTTGCACAGGCAAGATAGCAAAGCGGATTGAACCAGTGAACGGCATTTACCAAAATTGCAAACCATTTTATGAGCAAATCCTTTCGCTTGTAATGCGTCAGCTCGTGCAAAAGTACCATACGCATATTGTCATCGGGAATTTCACGGCAGGGAATATATACTGTCGGAAACAATATGCCGACAAGTATAGGCGAGCCTATATCCGATGACGCTTTCAGTCTGATATGCTTTTTGATTTTAAGTTCCTTTTTTACTTCCGAAAAAAACTTGCTGTCGGAAATCTTAACAGAATTTTTGCTTTTGCGGTACAAAAACCTGAAATAGCTTATAATGACAACAAGCAAAAATATGAGAACGCCTGCGCCCCATATATATGCGATAAGGTCAAAGAGCCGTATTGAAATTTTCGGCGATAGATTAACCTCACGGTATTCAATCGGTGTGTCATAGGTTACAACCGTATCGGGATGGGTTTCCTCATGCGGCTGCACTGTGGTCTGCACCGTTTGATTTTGCGGCACTATTGAGAGTTTTTGAGCCTCTTTTTTCGGTATCAGCTTGTATGCCGGAAACACCATAGAAATCAGCAGGGTAATCCATACGCAGTATTGCCACCTTGCCGGCAGCCTCTTTGCGGTAATGGGCTTTAAGAGTAAAAGCAGCGCTGTTATCCCAAAACCGAACAGGCTTAATATAAGCACTGTTTTGAAAACATCGTACAAATTTATCACTCCAAATCAAACATACTTTTAAGCTCCGACATATCCTCTTTGGAAAGCTTTTTGTTCTCATAGAGTGCCGCAACAAGATTTTTAACCGAGCCTTTATATATTTTTGATAAAAAGCTCTCGGTCTCAGACATATCATAATCATTTTGTTTCAAAATCGGATAATATAGATTTGTGTTTCCTTTTTTTTCGCAGGATACAACATTCTTTTTTAATAATCTCTGCAAAAATGTTGAAACGGTGGACGGCGTCCAGTCGTTTCCGTCAAGGGCGTCCACAACATCGGATACCGTCATTTTCTTTTCCGAGTTCCACAAAATTTTCATAATACTGTATTCCGAATCGGTAATTGTGTGTTTTGCATTTGACATATAAAATGCCCCCTTATGCGTCATAAGATTTTTGTTAAGTGTAATTACACTTGTAGCTACTGTAATCAGTATAGCATGGTCAGCTACATTTGTCAATGCTATTTTATAAATTTCTCTCAAAAAATTAAAATTAATAGTTAGTCCTTTTTCAAACTGCCCTTTTATATTGACAATGAAGGAAGAACTGTGGTATAATAATTGCAGCAAATCGGTATGAAAACATTGTAAAAAACTGATACAAACGCGTATATAACAGGTTTAATAAAAACTGCTGTAAGGAGGACTTTTCATGAAGATTACAAAAGCTGTTATTCCCGCTGCCGGTCTCGGGACAAGATTTCTTCCGGCAACAAAAGCGGTTCCCAAGGAAATGCTGCCTATCGTTGATACGCCGACACTTCAATATATAATCGAAGAGGCGGCTGCTTCGGGGATAGAAGATATTTTAATTGTTACGGGCAGGGGAAAACGCGCAATAGAAGACCACTTTGACAAATCCTATGAGCTTGAAAACGAGCTTAAGCGTGCCGGTAAGCATGATTATATCGAGATGATTGAAAAGATTTCTTCGCTGGCAAATATCCATTACGTAAGGCAAAAAGAAGCACTCGGACTTGGTCATGCAATATATTGTGCAAAGTCTTTTATAGGCAATTCACCTTTTGCTGTTTTGCTGGGCGATGATGTGGTAAGCTCAAAGGTTCCGTGTTTAAAGCAGATGATAGATGTATACGATAAATATTCAAGCACGGTGTTGGGCGTTCAGCGTGTGGCAAAAAAAGATCTTTCTAAATACGGTATTATAAATGCCGGTCAGATAGAAGACAGACTGTACAGGGTTAACGGTATGGTAGAAAAACCGGACCCCGATGAGGCGCCCTCCGATTTGGCTGTGCTCGGCAGATATATAATAACTCCGGAGATATTTAATATTCTTCGTGATACAAAACCCGGAGCGGGCGGAGAAATCCAGCTTACGGACGCTCTCTGCACTCTTTCTCATAAACAGCCCGTATATGCTTATGACTTTGAGGGAGACAGATATGATGTGGGAAACAAAATGGGATTTTTAAAGGCAACGGTTGAGTTTGCTTTAAGACGTGACGATTTAAAAGACGATTTTATGCAGTATCTTAAAGGAATAGTTGCAAACGGAGGAGTAGAAAAGAAATGAGGCAAAGCTTCCGCGCCTATGCGAAAATAAATGTTTCGCTTGATATTACGGGGAGACGCGAAAACGGATATCACGATATAAAAACAATTATGCAGTCGGTTAGTCTGTTTGATGACATTACCGTCGAAAACGCGAAGAAGGGTATAAATATTTCCTCCGACTGTCCGTTTTTGGCAACCGACAAGCGAAATACTGTATATAAGGCGGCAGAGCTTTTCTTTGAAAAAAGCGGAATTTCGGATGGTGTTGATATAATCATTAATAAAAGAATTCCAATGGGTGCCGGACTCGGCGGCGGAAGCGCAGATGCGGCAACCGTCTTGAAAACACTTAACGGAATGTATAATTTTCCGCTGTCAAATGACGAAATATTGGAAACCGCGCTGCTTTGCGGCGCAGATGTGCCCTTTTGTGTGCTGGGCGGCACATATCTTGCGGAGGGACTTGGCGAAGTCCTTACAAAGCTGCCGCCGTTTCCGGACTGCTTTATTGTTATTGCAAAACCCGATATGTCTATAAACACAAAAGCGGCATACAAAGCTTATGACAAGTTATCCGTTACAGAACATCCGTTGACGGACGAGATTATTTCCTGTATAAAAAATAAAGATCTAAACGGAATAAGTGTAAGAGTGTTTAACGTTTTGGAGGAAGCTGCAAAGGGGCGGTATAAAGAACTTAACCGTTTTAAGGGCATAATGCTTGAGAGCGGAGCTTTGGGCAGCGCCATGACGGGGAGCGGCTCGGCAGTCTTTGGAATTTTTAACAACAGATCCTGCGCATACAACGCAAAAAAAAGATTTTTAAAACGCGGTGTAAACTCTTTTGTGACGCAGCCCGTGGGCAGAAAATAAAAAGAAAAGGGATGTTAATCTTTGGAACCGGCAAACCGAACCAAAGATTAACATCCCTTTCAAACAATGCATTATTTTTCACGGAATTCAAATTCTGTTTTTCCGTCCGTATCATAGTATTTCAGAGCAAATTTAAATCCGCTTTCTTCGGCAATAACGCCGTACAGCGTTTTTGTTTCTTCGATATAGTATTCGCTCGGCTCCTGGTTAAGTGAGCGCATGTACGCTATAACGGGACATTTTTTGATTTTTACAATAAGTCTGTCCTTCATAAGTTCTGTTTGCAGAACGTCGGGCGCTTCTTCAATTTCATAGATGTGTTTTATCCATTTTTCGATTGCAGCAAGACCTTCGGCTCTGAATTTTTCGATTTGAGGTGAATAGTAGTGCTTTGTGTAATCCGTTAAAAAGCGTATAACGGCGTCATGACCGAATTTGTCACCGCAATATTTAAGCGCAAAATCCGAAAGCAGATGAAAGTCGCGGTGCAGGTATTTGTTGTCTTCCGTCTTAAGATCGGTGACGGTTATATTTTCTGTTCCGACAGATTTTTTTATTTCATCATCTGTCATATTGAAAAAATCAATATCGGGTTTGTTACCTTTTTCATAAAGAATCGATGAGCATTGCGCCGAATTGATTTTTGAATGATCTCTTTCATATACAACACCGTACTTTTCCAAAACACGGGAATATATTACTTTGCAGTGCTCGCAGTAGTCATAGTAGGGCTCAATATGTTTTAAATCGTTTAGCATTCCTCTTGATGGGCAGTGTCTCATATGCTCGTAAACAAATCTGTTTTTATTGTCGCATATTTCAAAAAGGTCGCAGGCTTCTTCTGTAAGCGTATGCCCCCAATAAGCGCGCGCGCCGTCAAAGCCGCCGAATTTCTCGCATTTGTAGCCCAAGGAATTCGGGTTTGTTTTGTCTCCGATGTTTTTGTCGGAAAGGTAATTCCAGTACTCCATAACGGCATCATGTCCGCCGTCCTTGTCAAGATACTTGAAAAATTCGCTGTAAAGCGGTATAAATTCAGTGCATGATATCATTTTCTAACCTCCGTTTAATTATTCCATTCCCAGGGGTGTTTTACAACCGATGGGATTTTCTGTGATATTTCAAATATTTCTTCCGTCAGCTTTTTCGGAAGCGGTAAAGGCAGCTTCGCGCTTTCTTCAAGCTGCGAGGCTTTTTCGCAGCCGACAAGCACGCTGTCCACCCCCTCCGAGAAGTAAATAAAACCGGATGCCATGGACTGTACGGATACGCCGTATCTCTCCGACAGTGCGCGAAGCTTTAAAAGGTGCTCTTTTGCGGATCTCAGCTTTTTCGGAAGCGTATCCGGGTCTTTGAAGAAAAGACCTTGAAGATATACGCTTCTGACAAAAACCGTCATGCCGCTTTTGTTAAGCTTTGAGAGAGTTCCGTTTAATATTTCCTCGCAATCGAAAATATTCATCGGCAACTGAACAAAGTCAAATGAGCCGTCCGACAAAATCTTCTTCATATCGGCTTTGTCGGAAAAGGATATGCCTGTTTTTCTGATAATGCCGTTTGATTTAAGCTTGTTCATGGCGTCAATAAGCGCCCGGCCGTATTCAGCAACGAATTTCTCATGATGAAGCATAAGACACGGAAGCGAGGAAACGTTCAGGTTCTTAAGCGACTTCTCCGCGTTTTCGGCAAGCATATCGTAAAGAGCCGCTTTGCTTCCTTCGGCGCCCGTTTTTGTTACAATTACGGGCGATTCTTTACGGCGTCCGAAACATTCACCGATTATTTTTTCGCTGTCACCGTAGTCGTTTGATGTGTCAAAAGTGTTTATCCCGAGAGAAAGCGCCGTGTTTAAAATGTTTTCGGCTTCTTTCCCGTCAGGGATTCCGGATGTATTGTTTATGCCGTAGCTTTGCCCGAGCTGAGCTGTGCCCAAAGTGATTTTTGAAATTTTCGTATCGTTTTTTACTGTGTATTCCAAAACTCTTATCTCCTTTTTTATTTTGCGGAGTATCCGCCGTCGACACAGATAATTGAGCCTGTAATATAAGCGGATGCATCGCTTGCCAAAAATACAACGCTGCCTTTAATGTCGGTTTCGTTTGCCATCCTCCCGAGCATAGTTTTTTCGCTGTATTTTTTGACAAAGATTTCATCCTGACCCGAATAAAGTCCGCCGAGCTCAAGGCAGTTGCACCTTACTCCGCTTTTTCCGTAGTGCGATGCGAGAAAACGCGTGTAATTTGTTATGCCGCCCTTATGAAAGAAATAATCCGGCGGACAGCCGCGCGTATTCATGTCGGTGCCGTCGTAAAGAGAATAGTCGGGGCCGAGCAATCCCATGTACGAGCCTATATTTATAATGTTTCCGCCGCCTTTTTCTGCCATTCTGTCGCCGAACGCCCGTGAAATAAGGAAAAGCCCGGTTGCGTTTATCTTCATGCTCATGTCAAAGGCTTCGGCGGTGTCGTCATAACCCTGCATTGTACGCATGACGGCATTATTAATAAGAATGTCTGCTTTGCCGCATTCTTCAAAAACGCTTTCCGCGAGGGCGATTATGCTTTTTTCGGAAGAAAGGTCAAGCTCTTTTGCGTGTACGTCGCAGCCGAGAGAATTTAATTCATTTGCCAGCTTTTGATTCTTTTCAAAGTTTCGCGAAGCAATATAAAGCTTTGCGCCGCATTCCGCCAGAGCCGAGGCAATCTGTCTGCCGTAAAGACCTGCCCCGCCCGAAAGAACGGCAGTTTTCCCTCTTAAATCAAACATCGAAATACCTTTGTTCATGGGTTGTTCTCCTTTAATTTAATTCTGTAATAAGCTTTACCGATTCCTCGGCAAGCTTTTCCGCGGTACCTCTTTTAAGATGTGATGTTGCGGCTTCGTATCCGCCTTCATCATATGCCGACGCTGTTGGAAAGTAGTAGTCTCCGCCGTTTGTAAGACAGCACAGAATATTTGTTTTAAATGGAGATCCTTTTCTGATTTTGCGTCCGATTTCCACAAACGGCTCGCCCGGAAAACCGATAAAAGCGGCGCCGCCCAAAATGATACACGAAATACTTACTTCTATTGTATCTGGAGCGTCTTTAAGGTCAATAATACGTTTTGCACGGGCAACCTCGGTTGTCAGCTCCATTTTTTTGAACGGAAGTTCCGAATCTCTCCCAAGCTCATGAAGATGAAGTATTTTTTCTGCGTCTTTAATACGGTCGTTTTCCTTGTTTACAAAAACCGATACCCTTTTCTCGGCGAAATTCAAAGTGTTGCATTCAAGCGGCAGGGCTTTGCCGCAAATTTTCAAAACCTCTCCGCCGATTGCTCTGCCCATGTGCTTTGCGTGCTCATAGCCTCTCGGAACACCGTCAAAGCTATCATAGCAAAGGCCCTGCCTGTCAGAGTCTTTGGGGAAGGGGTTGATGTGGTTTACGTCTCCCTGCGGAGCGGTAAGGAAAATGCATTTTACATTTTCAAGAGCGCCTTCAACCGTCGAGCGAACAAAGCCGGGATAATCCGCGCTTACCATTTCTCCTCCGATGGTGTCGGGATGCGTGCCGAAGTTTACTATGTAAATATCCTCCGCGTCGCTTCTTAAAATCTTTAAAAGGTTTAAGGTGTTGTCGGGAGCGCCTAAAGGTGAAGCGATATTCTCGTTATCAATCCCGGGATTTGTCTGAACGCTTCCGTCATTCATGCGAAAACGTCTTATAAAAGAAATGTTTTCAACACTTGAGGAGGCACTTTGAAAAGATGCGCCGCGAAGGTCGGCAAATGCATAAAGAGCGGCGTCGCATATTCGGGTGCTGAGGTAAGCCTCATAGGTTTCGGAGCCGTGCAGCTCCGACGCGAAGTCTTTGCCTATCATAGGGCCTGTGTGCGTATGCGTGCATGTCAGAAACACGCTTTCTTTGGGAATTCCGCATGTCTTTGCGGCAGCTTCTCTGTAGGAATCACTCTGAGCCGTTGTCAGCATGCAAAGATCAAGCGTAATTATTACGGCTTGATTTTCGCCGTCAGAAAACGCGGCTGCGCTCACATAAAGCGAGTCTAAAACGCCGCGGTTGTAACGGGCCTCGTAGTAACCTGACAGAGGTGTGCACAAAGGCGGATCAATACATAATCTTGAAAATCCTGCTTTAATCATTTTTTTCTCCGTTCTGCCGTTTTTTGCGGCTTGATTTTTATAAAATAATTATATAATAATTACGAAAAAAATCAATGAAGAGAAGTGACATGATTTTTTTAAGTTGTCACATAGGAGCAAAAAATTAAATAAAAGGATCGTTTTTTGACATATCTCTGTATTCGCTTGGAAGGCAGCCGTAATATTTTCTGAAAGCGGTATAAAATCCGCGGACGGAATTATATCCGACTTTGGCGGAAACGGTGGAAATCTTCATATCGGTTTCCGAAAGAAGGGCAGAAGCTGCATTCATGCGCATTTGTGTTATGAGCTCGCGGAATGTTTTGCCGTAATACTGCTGTATTATTCTGTTGACCTGCCTGGTGCTCAAAAAAAGCATGTCCGCAATTTGTTTTATGGACAGCTTTGAAGTAAAGTTTCGATTGATAACGTTGTGGATTTTGTATATTCTCGTCATATTGCTGTCAAAAGCCGCAGCGTCAAGCAGCGCAGGAACAGACAGCTCATCGGAAATTCCGAGAATGGCTATAATAAATTCATGAAAATGCATCGAAATTGTATATTTATTGTTTTGAACAATGGCAGCGCACAAGTTGGAAAGAGTATTATCAACCGTTGGAACATTATTAAAGAATACATACGGTTTGTGCAAAGCCGAAGTCAATTTTTCATAAAGTTTAAAAGCAGATTTAATTCCGTTTTTTTCAATATTAAAGTTTATATTATATCGCATAATTCCTTCCGATGAACTTTTAACAACATGCAGAACGCGCGGATGAATTATCAGCAAATCATTTTCTTTTAAAACAAGTTCATGGCTTTCAAACGTTATTGTAAGCGTTCCGCTTGTAACATAAAAAAGCTCAAAATAATAATGAAAATGCAGCTGAATATATTCGGATGAATTAATTTTCCGGAGTGCGGTGTCGGAAAGAATTGTGGCTTTGAGGTTTTCGACATTCAATATGTGTTCGTTCGGTGAAGTAGTGTTCATGATTACCGTGCCCTCCTATACGTCTGTATATTTTAAATTTTAGCATAAAAATAAAATAAAAGTCAATAGAAAATGGCTTTTAAGTGACATTTGAAAAAAATCACGTCATTTAAGAGCAAAAAAAATAATGCATTTATACAGTTTTTTTTTTGAAAAACTATTTACGAGGCTATCAAAATGTTATATAATATAGCTGTGATTCGGAGGTGATGAGAATTGAAAACGGAGCATTTAAAATATGCGCTTGAGGTTGAGAAAACAGGATTGATTTCAAAAGCGGCGGAAAACCTTTATTTAAACCAGCCTCATTTAAGCAGGGCAATAAAAGAGCTTGAAGAAGATATAGGCATAAAGATTTTTAACAGGACTTCAAAAGGCGTGGTCCCGACGGGAGAAGGTGCGGAGTTTCTTGACTATGCGCGCAACATTGTGGACCAAATCGACGAAGTTGAAAGAATGTATAAAAACCGAGAAGTTTATATGCACAAATTCGATGTGTCTGTTCCTATGGCATGCTATATAGCGCAGGCTTTTACCGAATTTGTGACAAGTATTGCAGATAATAAGGTTATAGATATAAGCTACCATGAAACAAATTCCCTTATGGCAATAAAAAGCGTGGTAAACGGAGATAATAATATTGCCATAATACGTTACAGAACAATTTACGAAAAGTATTTTCTTCAGTTTCTTGAGGAAAATAATCTTGAAGTAAAGCCAATATGGGAATTTGAATATCAGCTTATCATGTCTGTAAAAAATCCTCTTGCAATGGAAAAAGAGATTAAATACGAGGATTTGCGCGATTTTATAGAAATAACGCACGGGTACTTGACAATTCCTTCAATTCCGGCAAACCTTGCGCGCGAAATGCGCCAGAATGACAAGAAAAAACGTGAGATTGCCGTATTTGAGAGAGAAAGCCAGTTTGAACTTTTGAAAAATATAAAAACAACGTATATGTGGACTTCGCCGACGCCGTCAAATATTTTAAATACTATGCCGCTTGTCGAAAAAAAGTGCACTATAGAAAATAACAGTTATAAAGACGTACTTATAAGCAGAAAGGGCTATAAGCCGACCGCACATGAAAAATTGTTTGTAAAAACAGTCGAAAAAGTCGTAAGAAAACTGAAAAAAGAGCATGACATCAATTAGCGATATGCATTATTTGAATAGAGGTATGCGATTTTGGATATTTCATAATATATCGTTTTATGTTATACTGTAATCAAAGTAAAAGAAGGCGAGGAACACATTATGGTAAATTTTGAACAGTGGAACGACTTTGAAGGCCGCACATGGAAAGAAGAAGTTAATGTAAGAGACTTCATACAGAAAAACTACAAGCCGTATGACGGTGACGAAAAATTCCTTGAAGACCCTACCGAAAACACAAACAAGCTTTGGGATATGCTCCAGAAGCTCCAGAAAGAAGAGCGTGCAAAAGGCGGCGTTCTGGATATGGAGACAGACGTTGTAAGCGGAATCACAGCTTACGGCGCAGCATATATCGATGACAGCATGAAAGATCTGGAGCAGGTAGTTGGTCTTCAGACAGACAAACCGCTGAAACGTGCATTTATGCCGTATGGTGGAATTAAAATGGCTGAGCAGTCCTGCGAGACTTACGGCTACAAACCAAGCAAGAAGCTTCATGAAATTTTCACGAAATATCACAAAACACATAACCAGGGTGTATTCGACATCTACACACCAGAGATGCTGAAAGCCCGTCATAATAAAATCCTGACCGGTCTGCCGGATACCTATGGCCGTGGCCGTATCGTAGGCGACTACCGTCGTGTTGCTCTGTACGGTATTGATTACCTGATCGAGCGCAAAAAAGCAGACTTCGCTGCAACAAATCGTCAGGGAATGCGTCGTGGTGACTTCCAGTTAAGAGAAGAGATCGCTGACCAGGTCAGAGCACTGCAGGATATGAAAGTTATGGCACAGTCCTATGGCTATGACATTTCCGAGCCGGCTAAGAACGCAAGAGAAGCTGTTCAGTGGCTGTACTTCGGATACCTTGCAGCTATCAAAACTCAGAACGGTGCAGCTATGTCAGTTGGACGTGTATCTACATTCCTTGATATCTATATTGAGAGAGATATTAAGGCTGGTAAGCTTACAGAGGCTGAGGCTCAGGAGCTTATCGATCATTTCACAATGAAGCTTCGTATGGTTAAGTTCGCAAGAATTAAGTCATACAACGAGCTGTTCTCAGGAGATCCTGTATGGGCTACTCTTGAGGTTGGTGGTATCGGTGTTGAC
>ENA-OUQH01000576-OUQH01000576.1-human-gut-metagenome-genome-assembly--contig:-NODE-576-length-26591-cov-7.397008_pt1 | contig 26591 bp, 23 predicted proteins | sample MGYA00237948_ERZ548828 | MGnify/ENA primary metagenome ERZ548828 (study PRJEB26490, sample SAMN05194711) | human gut metagenome | biome: terrestrial biome; feature: human-associated habitat; material...
ACTATCACAAGATAGCTGTGTGGCAAAAAGATGACCGAATCCGGAAAAGTCCACTAAAGTTTTGCGTTTATTATTATAGCGAACTTGAAGGAGACTGTCAAGCATCAATCATTACGGAATTGTGGCGGCTGTCTGTTGTTTTTTGTGTTACTTTATGGCACATGAGAAATTCTGTCTGGTTTTGTACTCGTAGTGAGTGGGCATGTTCTCCCATTGGGAGGCCACCTACCAGTCCAATTCATTCAGTACGATATTGGATAGGATATTCAAGGCTCGGAATGCTTCTCGATATGGTAAAATATCCGGATCTTCCTTGACTTTTCTTCCCTCAAAACGCTGCATTGCAGCTTGGATACTTTCATCTAAAAATTGTTCAATCTCTGGGTATGCGTTATTATTATCAATGCCTTTTGCCATAACAACACCAAAGTAGGCACTCGGCAGTTCTTCAAAAATTTCTTTTTTAACAACGAATCTCATTTTATGCCCTTCTTATCTGCACTTGACCGGAATACATATTTCAGTCACAAATTTTTCACTGTCATTAGTAATGCCATAGTCTATGAGTGTGATTTCTCGCGAAAAACCAGCAATCTGTATCTGTTCTTTTGTGATGTAGTCAAGGAGCTTTTCATAGTGCGCTGGAGCTTCTATATGACTGCCTCGAAAACGCAGCCGTACACAAAGTGTTTTGGGAAGAGTAATGGTTTCACCTGTATAAATGTCCTCTTGATCCAGTATTAGAAAAATGCTGTCATAACGATTTACTTTTGATTGCTGCAAATGTTCCGCGGAAATGCCAAGTCCGACCTTTCCAAGAAATACAACGGCTTCGGCATCAGATTGATCCAGCTTTCTAATCGGCACTTCCATATCAAGAGAGCCATCTACTTTCAGTGGAGCGTCTACCCAAACAATGCGACAGGACGGAAGCTCTATTAAGGAAACGGTATCCAAAGGCACACTTTGTGCGTCTCGCAGCCAATTTAAGCGGTGGTTAATCTTTTGTTCTATACGTTGTAATTCTTGTTGCTTTTTCAGGACTGCATGCTTTTGCTGTAACAACTTTTCCTCAATACGGCTGATATCCTTATTTTTGAGAAAGTCCTCAATCTCGGCCAAAGGCATATCCAATGCCCGCAAATACCTGATTGTGTTGAGTACTTCAAATTGTTCGGCGCCATAGTAACGATAGCCAGAATCTGAGGAAATGTATTCTGGTGTAAGCAAACCGATATGTTCATAGTGCCGCAAACTACTAACACTGATATGAAACAATTTTGACACTTCACCTATTGGGAAGAGATTTTTCCGATCCATATCTTACTCCTCCACCAGAACAAGCGTTGATTTGCGCCGTATGACTCCAAAGGCGATTAGGCAGATCACGACCGATAGCAGTGAGCCTGCCGCGGTAGCCAGTCCCATCGGGAGAAGCGTTGCCGGGAATAATTTTGAGGTCACATAAACGCCAGGCACACGCATCAATACAATGGCGAGAATATTGTGTAAAAACGACAGGCCGGATTTCCTGCATGCGCAAAAAAATCCGCTAAAACTAAAATGAATGCCAGCAAAAATACAGTCAAAAATGTAACCGCGCAGATACTGGCCGCCGAAACGGACCACCGCCGCTCCGTCCGCAGTGCTGGGAATCGGTGAACAGCGAAACGATGCCTTCCGCTGTAAACTGGATCGCGATAGAAGCAAGCACGCCAAAGCCTGCGGCGAGCATCACCGCATAGCGCAGCGTTTGAATGACCCGCTCCGGTTTGCCCGCACCGATATTTTGCGCTCCCAAGGCAGAAACGGTAGACAGCATAGAGGAGGGGACCAAAAAGAGAAAACTGATCACTTTCTCCACAATCCCGACTGCCGCTGCGTCATTCAGTCCACGCTGATTGGCAATAATCGTGATAATAATAAAAGCAACTTGAATCAGGCCGTCCTGAAACGCAATCGGGATGCCGATCCCCAAAATTTTCCCCATGACCGCACGGCAAGGCTTGAAGTCGCTTTTTTTCAGAACGATGCTCCTGCGTTTCAAAATAACGGTAAGGGAAACAACTACACTGATTGCCTGAGAGAGAGTTGTACCAAGGGCTGCGCCCGCAGGCCCAAGGTGCAGCACACCCATAAAAAGATAGTCTAAAGCGATGTTGGCAGCACAGGCTGTGGCAATAAAGCACATCGGGCTTTTGCTGTCGCCCAACCCTCGAAAAATAGAACTGATAATGTTGTAGGATGTAATAAACGGAATCCCGATAAAGCAGATGGTCAAATAGGTGACCGTACCGCTCACCGCATCCGTTGGCGTAGACATGGCAACGACAATGGGATGAACAAGGGATAACAGGATGGCCGTAAGTGCAATGGAAACCACCAGAAACAATATTACCGTATTCCCGATGTTATGCGCTGCCTGTTTTCGATCTCCTGCCCCCACTGCCTGGCCGACGCTGACGGTTGTTCCCATCGATAACCCTACAATCATAACCGTAAGCATGTGCATCACTTGTGAGCCGATAGAAACAGCGGTAGTACTGGCTACACCCTCGAACTGTCCGATGATAAATAGGTCAGCCATGCCATAGAGCGTTTGAAGAAAATACGAGAGCAGATACGGCAATGAGAATAATACAACATTTTTGAACACACCGCCGGTAGTAAGGTTCTTTTCCATATTGCCTAATCCTTCTTTTTTGTTAAACTACCAATGTTATAATATCTACAACAGATGTAGAGTCAAGCGCGTTTTCTCATTTTGTAGTACCGTTCAAATGACTTTTTGTAAGTTTATTTTTTTCACGCAAATTCTTGAGAATATCTCGTGTTTCCATGTCTGTCCCTCCTAAGGATATGTTATTATTTATTATAAAACTGCAAACCTTATTTTAACAAGCAACTCGCTGTTGCTATGGAATAGTGGATGCTGTCAATCAAATTCTTGCGTGTTTCTTTATGGCACATGAGCATTAATTTGAGGCATATCATGGACTTTGGAAAAGCAAAATTTTCTGCTAAAATTCTGAACGATGACAGTACCGTTCATGGCATGAATGAGTTCTTATTTGCTACGGCCCGATATGTGTAGGAAAATTGGACACAGAAGCGAACCGCATAAAAAACACTTGTATTTTCTGCGTAAGCCGGTTATACTATTATCAAATCACGATTTAGTAAATCAAGATTAGGTAATGAACGGAGGTGTCTCAATGTTCATCGGTAGAGAGGCTGAACTGAAATTCTTAAATGATAAGTATGAAGAGAATGGCGGTCAGCTGATCGTACTATATGGCAGGCGGCGTGTAGGAAAAACCGAAACCCTGCGGGAGTTTTGCAAGAGAAAACCGCATGTATTCTTTTCCTGTACGCAGACAACAGACCCGGTACAGCTTCGTAACTTTTCGACTCGAATGATGAAGGAAGATATTCCGGCAAAAGACTATATCTCTGCGTTTACAGATTGGGAGAGAGCGTTTCGGGCCGTACTTGATCTTCCTTATGGCAACAGTAAAAAGCTGCTTGTAATCGATGAGTTCCCGTATATGTGCAAAGGAAATCCGAGCATACCTTCCATTTTGCAAAATCTATGGGACGCTGAATTTCGGGACAGCAATGTGATGATTATTCTCTGCGGCAGTGCAATGAGTTTTATTGAAAAGGAACTGCTGTCTGAGAAAAATCCTCTTTATGGAAGAGCAACTGGAATCTACAAGATGAGAGAAATGGGCTTTTACGATGCTGTTAAATTTTTCCCTGATTACGCGGATCGTGACAAGGTGCTTGCGTATGCTGTACTCGGCGGAATCCCCCACTATTTGCGTCAATGGAATCCGGGGCTTTCGGTTGGTGAAAATATTAAACGGAATATTTTGACAAAGGGCTGTATTCTTTACAGCGAGGTGGATTTTCTGCTTCATCAGGAGCTTCGGGAGACACCAATTTATAATTCAATCATTGAAGCGGTGGCGCTTGGTAATACGAAGTTAAATGATATTAGCCAGAAATCGTTAGTGGAGGATACTTCAAAAACCAGCGTATACTTGAAAAATCTGATGGAACTCGGCATTGTAGAGCGGGAATTTTCTGTTGATGCAAAGCTAAAGGAGCAGGCAAACTCTAATCGCGGAACCTATCGCTTGACAGATAATTTCTTCCGTTTCTGGTATGCCTTTGGTTTTGCAAACTTCTCTCAGCTCGAAGATGGTGATGTAAATGGTGTGTATGAATTTGTCGTTGAACCGGAATTGCATAAGTTTGCGTCTTTTGCGTTTGAAGATGTATGCCGTGAGTTTGTTCGGGAGATGCAGAAAAAGAATGAGCTGCCTTTTCGCTATGCTAAGATGGGCCGCTGGACGGGGAAGACCACGGTACGCGATGATTCTGCGGCGAGTGGTTTACGAATAGCGGAGACGGAAATCGATCTTCTATGCGTCGACAGAGATGCAAAGAAATATTTGGTTGGCGAGTGTAAGTTCAAAAAAGCACCGTTTTCTTATTCGGAATACCTTGATACGTTAGCAAAACTTACACCGCAAAAAGAGCATGCCAAATTTCATTATGCACTGTTTTCAGAAAGTGGATTTGATGAGAAAATTATTGCAGAGGCGGAAAAAAGCAATACCCTGCTTTATCCGCTCCAATGCATAGTCAACTATATTTAATAATCTAAGATATTGAGAAGTATGAATGAAACTGTCATAAAATTTATTACTTTACCTCTGGAGCCACCAGTAGGGTCGCTCAGTTGAATCGAGCTGCGTGACGTGTGACCTGCTCAGACTACTATTTGACTACTATCGCAAAAAACCTCGGAAGCCTTGCAAGGCAAGGCTTCCGAGGTTTTTTCTCCAAAATGGCGGAAATTTGTGCAATCTCAACCAAGCCCTTGCGCCGCAGGGCTTTCCGGCTTGACGGCCTGATAACTCCGACTCTGTAGGCCGCTGGTTCGAATCCAGTCGGGCGTACCAAAACCCTTGGAATCGCAATGATTTCAAGGGTTTTTTCTTGTTTTCATCAAAATTTTAGACCTCCTGCGTTCCCTACTTAAACTCAGGGACGCAGGAGGTCTAACGATGAACCGCAAAATAAAACGCATACCGCAAACAACGCTGTCCATGAAAAGGGCATTTGACGAATTTGTGGTCGCTCAGACCGCAAAAGGTCTTACCGAACCGACCATCAAAAACTACCATGCACATTTCCACTCCATCAACAGGCACATTGATATAGAGAAGTCGTTTTCCGACCTGACGCAAACCGACATTGACGGTATGATCGTTTCAATGAGAAAAAGCGGGTTGGCAACAAAGTGGACCGTGTTGCATCGATCTACTTGCACAGCTTGTCCCTCGGTATCACGGTGCGGCTGCCGATCGTCAGCACAGGGTGGCCTTTGGTGTATTGCACACAGTTCCAGTTATGCTCCAAGGCTAATGTGATAAAAGACAAGGCGTTGGCTTTCGCATGTCATTCCAGTCTTCGTGTGTCCTTCAGGTCACCTATGAGTCCTTCCGCTTCCTCTGCAAGATCCGCCAGAGTGTAGTCCGGCTGATTCCCAGTTTTTCAGCGACTTTTGTTTGATTCTGCTTGCTCTGCGCAAGCTGTCGGCAGACCACGTCGTAAATAATATCATCCAGCGGCTGGTCGATATTGATGCTCTCTGCTGGAGATGCAGAAAATGTTCCTGCGCCCTCCTGCCGCAGCAGATTCCGCACCATATCCGCCGTTATATACGGTCCTGCAGTCTGCAGGATAAGTTCTTTTACGATGCGCCTGAACTGATTCAGATTCCCTGGCCAGGAGTAACCCATCAGTACATCCAACGCTTCCGGCAAAAAACCGATAACCTGCTTAGACAGCTGCGTATTGAATTCGCTGGTATACAGGGTCGCTAATGCCGGGATCTCGTGAATGCGGTCCCGCAGCGGAGGAAGGCGCAGATAGACGAACTCCTCTTGGGTGGCATATCGGCAGATAGGAATATCATCCGCTGTTTTTCCGTCCGTTACGACAGAAAAAAGATATTTATTTCCGGAATTCGTGCGTATATGCCGCAGGAGTGCGCTGCATTGGCTTTCGCTCAAACACTCGGCGTTCTGGAAGAAGATGGTCATCCGCTGGGAAAACAGGACAGAATTTGGCTGGTTGGTGAAGGACTGCCAGAATTTTGGTGTGGCCCTGGCGCAGTTTACCACATAAAGCGGCCATTCCTTATAGGGACTGTTGCTGTATAGAGCGTTGGCGACTTTGTTTTTCGACGTACCACTCTCTCCGATAATGAGGATGGGGATGTTGACAAGAGCGTATTGCTCAATTTCGCTGCGCAGAAAGGAGTTTGCATAGTTGGTAAAGTAGTGTGGGGAAATATCATTCGCGGTATAGACGGTAAGGATCTGCGATTCGCCGCCATCTGTTTGCAGCGGCTGCGCCGTAAACAGATAGTATTTTTCATTGTGGATATAGCTGTATTCGTAGGAGATCGCATACTGTTCGCCTCCTATTTTTCGGGAGAAGTCTCGATTTTCCAAGGCAGATACCGTTGTGATGAAGTTTTTGAAAAACTGCCGCAGCTTATGCTTTTCTTTTAAAGCAGCGTTTTCCCAGCAAAAATTGCCTTTGCTGTCGAGAATCGCATAGTATGTATTTCCGCCCTGCGTGATTTTTCGGAGCAGTCCCTCTTTGGCACCCTGCACAGACAACAGCTCATAGATGTAAAGTGCCTCATTCAGCGTAGACTCCAGGCTTTCGATGCCCGAGGTGATCAGCACAGCATCCAGCGAGCAGCGCTGGGCGTATGCGGTGGTAACTGCATCGCCGATGATCAATGAAAAGCCCTGCGCATTCAAGGACTGTATCAAACCGTGCAGGTGCTGTGCGGAGTCTAACGTATACACCGGAATGTCAGATTGCAACACGCCGCAAATCAGCCGCGCTATCTTGCTGATGCTGGGATACGCAACAATGGCAGACTTGCCCGGATAATTTTCCACCAGGCGGATCGTACTGAGCACATCATAGCTGGACAGAGAAATATCAATGACCGGAATACTTGTCACAGTGCGGATGATCTCGGCTGTGCCACCTCGTGAGATGATAATATCGTAATCCTCCGAAGGGATCGTCTGCACCAGCTTGGCGCCCTCCTCCAAGTCACCGACCAAAGCTGTCAGCTGAATCTCGGGGCGGTCTGCACACAGATTGACAATCAGATTCCGCATACTTTCATAGGGAGCGATGGCAAGTATTCGACACATAGGCGCCTCCAATTGTTCTGTTTTGAAACATCAAAAGTTTGGCTTTGCAGATTATTTACATTTCGTTTCACATATAAACGCGCGGTAGGGGAAATCGCCTTGTAAAACGCAACAATACATGCAATCATAATTATAACTTCGGAACAACGAATGTCAAATTAAAAGTAGGAGCATCGTTATGTCAAAAGCAATATGCAGCGTAAAGACCCCTGGATGCACATATCTGGGCATAAATGCCACAGAAAAAATCAGTGGTATTTTAGAAAAAGAAAATGCCAAAAAAGTCATTGTTTTGACAGACCGCGGCGTTTATGATACAGGCTTATGCACCTGCGTACTGGAGCAGTTGAACGGTGCTGCGTATCACCTGTACACGGATATTAAGCGGGAGCCCAGCTATCTGGATGTTGAGGACGTAGTCCAGACCATTGAAGACCTGCAATGTGACATGATCGTCGCCGTCGGCGGTGGCAGCGTAATGGACACAGCAAAGCTCTGCTCCGTATTGAAAAATGCTCCGTATTCCATAAAGGACCTTCTGCGTGATCCCGCGTTGGCCCATAAGCAGATCAAAACAGTGTTTCTGCCGACCACCTGCGGGACCGGCTCGGAGGCCACCTGCAACGCGATCGTTGCCATTCCAGAGGAAAGCGTAAAAAAAGGAATCGTCAATGACGAAATGATCCCTGATTATGCTATTCTGGACCCTGAAATGATCCGCCATCTGCCGCCTGCTATCGTAGCTGCTACAGGAGTGGATGCGCTGGCCCATGCTGTGGAGTGCTACACATCTTTGAAGGCCACTCCTCTCAGTGACCTCTATGCAAGGGAAGGCGCGCGCCTGATTTTCCACAACATCGTGAAAGCTTACCGCGATCCGGAGGACATGGATGCCAAGAAAGCCATGCTGCTGGCAGCCTATTATGGCGGGATCGCCATTACCGCCAGCGGGACAACGGCCGTTCACGCGTTGTCCTATCCGCTGGGCGGAAAGTTTCATATTGCCCACGGCATTTCCAATGCCATTCTGTTTAGCCCTGTCATGAAGGTGAACCGCAGTGCCTGTGCACAGGAAATGGCACAGCTCTGTGACACTGTATTTCCTGAACAGCGCACGGGAACCATAGAACAGCGATCACTGTATCTGCTCCATGCTATTGAGCAGGTCATCCGCGACACGGACATCCCGACAAATTTGAAACAGTACGGCGTCAAAGGCAGTGACCTGGACTTTTTAGTGGAGGCCGGTGGCCAGCAGCGGCGTCTCCTGGATAATAACAGAAAAGAATTGACGATAGAGGAGATCCGGAACATATACCTCTCTGTTCTGCCGGAGGATGAAAAATGACAAAACGACCCATTATTGGAGTTACCATGGGCGATCCCTGCGGAAATGGCCCTGAAATCACGATAAAGGCCCTATCCGATCCAGAGCTATATCGGAAGTGCCGCCCCATCGTCATCGGTGATGCCGCCTGCATGCAGTACGCGCTGGAAACGGCAGAACGGATTGGTGTTGTGAAAAAGGGGACGCTCGCGGTGCACCTTGTTCATTCAGTAGACGAAGCACTCTTTACTTTCGGCAGCATCGATGTATATGACTTAGGCATTGTGACCGACATTTCTGACAGAAAGTTCGGAATCGCCTGCCCACTGGGTGGCGAAGCGGCTTTTCAGTATGTAAAAAAGGTCATTGAGCTGGCCATGGAAGGTCAGGTGGATGCCACCGTTACCAATGCGCTGAGCAAAGAGGCTATCAACATGGCGGGGCATCATTTCAGCGGGCATACGGAGATTTACGCCCATTTTACAGGCACTGAAAAGTACACCATGATGCTGGCCCACGAAAATCTGCGGGTGGTGCACGTTTCCACGCACGTCTCGTTGCGGGAGGCTTGCGACAGGGTGAAGAAAGACCGCGTGCTGGATTGCATCCGCATCGCCAACGATGGGTGCAGATCCTTGGGAATCCAGTCTCCCAAAGTCGCTGTTGCGGGGCTGAATCCCCATTGTGGTGAGGATGGCCTGTTCGGCCGGGAGGAAATAGATGAGATCCAACCGGCGATCAATGCGGCGCTGGCCGAGGGCATCTGCATTCCAGACGGAAAACCTACGCCAGCAGACACGGTGTTCAGTAAGGCGATCGGTGGGTGGTACGATATCGTTGTCTGCATGTACCATGATCAGGGCCACATCCCACTGAAGGTAAAAGGCTTTGTGTATAACAGGGAGGCTGGTAAATGGGATGCGGTGGCCGGTGTGAACGTCACACTGGGCCTTCCGATCATCCGTACCTCGGTGGATCACGGAACAGGCTTTGGCCACGCCGGACAGGGCTACGCAAATGAATTGAGTCTGGTGAATGCCATTGACTATGCGATCCGCTTTGCCGCCTATCGTTCGACGGTAAAACAATGAGAGGACACAGCATGTACATAGTATTGGCTGATGATCTTACCGGTGCGATGGACACCGGGATCCAGTTCCGCAAATATGGGATTCAAACCAGTGTGATCGTAAGTGCGGATGACTGTGAGTTGCGCGGCGATTCTTGTGCAGGGGCAGTCTCCATCAACAACAGTTCAAGAGAGCTGTCCGGCTCAGAAGCGTATGAAAAAACACTGCGGGCGGTCCACAGGCTGTCACTGTCTCCGCAGGATATCCTGTATAAAAAAATCGATTCCATGATGCGTGGGAATCCGGTGCAGGAGATCGATGCAGCGCTGGAAGCATCTGGCTGCAGGAAAGCGATCGTGACACCCAGCTTTCCTCAGGAAGGCCGCATTGTCAGGGAGGGAGTCCTGCATTTGCCGGACGGCTCATCTCAGGATCTACTACAGCGGTGGCACAGGGAATCCCGCTTTCCGGTTCGGCCGATCGCAAAGGAAATGCTTCAGGACACGGCGACGGTAAGAGATATGCTGTTTTCGCCGCAGACGGAGGTGGCCCTCTTCGATGCAGAAGATCAGGAAACGCTCCGGCGCATTGCGGATGTTTGCCGGGATATCCCGGGTATCCTGTACTGCGGCTCTGCTGGGCTTGCACGGGAACTGCCTGTCCCGCAGGATGACGCGCCCAAAAGTGCGCCGTGGAACGGCGTAGGAAAGATCTTCGTTGTAACAGGATCCATGAAAATGGAGACAGCTGCTCAAATCAGGCAGCTCAGTCAGAAAGGCTTTCAGATCGTTCCCCTCCGCGTTGCTGCGCTGAACCGCGCGGAAGACAAGGCTGAGGAGATAAGCAATGCCTGCAGGGCGACCGCTGCGGCGCTGCACGGTGACGGTCCGGGCGTGGTGCTCACCTTCGACTATCTGCTGCACGCAGCATCTAAAGGAGAGGCTGCTGAAAGCGAGACTACACCGGAGCAGCGAAAGGCGGCGCTTCATCTTGCAGGCAGCTTGGGAGCGGTAGTTAGGGCGCAGGATGACCGCCTTTATGATGCTATGATCCTTGTCGGCGGCGACACGGCACTGAGTATATGTCAGGCGCTCAACGTGCATCGTATCTGTTTGTGGGACGAGGTCACGCCCGGAATGCCTGCCGGGATATTTGGTGATGGCAACGCGGCTGGGCTTCCGGTCGTAACGAAGTCCGGCGCGTTTGGCGATTGCAAGGCATTGAGCCGCGCAGTAGAATATATCAAAAAAGAGTAAGATCATAAGGAGGGCAAGAGAGGCTATATGGCAAAAGATCGCTATGTGGGAGTTGTACCTCCCATCGTAACGCCCGTTGACGAATTTGAGCGGGTAGATGAGGCTGCCCTGCGCGGAATCGTAAGACGCTGCAAAGATGTGGGGCTTCATGGTGTGTTCGTTGCAGGCTCCAACGGAGAGTGCATGGCTTTGACACAGGCTGAGCGCAACCGCGCGATCCGCATCGTTCTGGACGAGGCCGGACCGGATTACCCGGTCATGAGCGGTGTGATGGACAGCAGTACCCAGCGGGTCATCGACAATATCAAGGCGCTGGAGGACATGGGTGGTGACGTGGCCGTCGTAACGCCGGTATTCTATGCACGCCACGCGACACAGGACGAGACAGTCCGGCATTTCGAGGAGATCCTGCGCCATACGAAGGTCAAACTGATGATCTACAATATCCCCATGTTCACTGGACTGAATCTCACGCCGGAGACCATCATCCGCATTGCGGAGTTGGACAGTAGGGTGATCGGCTGCAAGGATACATCCGGTAATTTCCCGGGATTCCAGAAGCTGCTCCGCCATTTCAAGGACTCCGATTTCATCCTGCACCAGGGCTCTACAAACCTTGCCGCAGCCAGCATGCTGCTGGGCGCAGACGGCTTTGTCCCGTCGCTGGCGCCGGTATTCCCGAAGGTCCACCTGAAGGTCTACCAGTTCGGCAAGACTGGTAACATCGCGGAAACCATGAAGTGGAATGAGTTGCTATCGGATGTCTGCACGCTTTATCCGATGGCAAAAAGTCAGACGTCGTCCACCAAATATGCCATGAGCAAGGTATGCCCCATGAGCTATCGGCCCATTCTTCCCACGGAACCCATCACGCAGAGCGAAATGGCACAGATAGACGCGCTCATGGACAAATACCGGGATGCGATGTAATCGGCCGGCTGCGGGAGTATATGTATGAAAAAATTGATCAAAAATGCAAACGACTTCGTCCTGGCTGTGCTGATGCTGGCACTGAGCCTGTTTCTGCTGCTCTACCCGAACATTACATCCAACATCCCATCTGTCTCGATGGGTGGATACTTTACGCGGCCGGATGTGTATATCCGGATGCTGGCGCTGTTTCTGGCAGCAGCCTCACTTGCGCTGTTGATCCGCTCCCTGAACCTGGGAAGGAAGTCCCAGCAGACATCAGGATTTCATTTTACAATCAACAGCACCGTCATCATGACGGTGGCCGCGTTGCTACTGTACTGTGCTTTGCTGCCTGTGGCAGGTTTCTACATCTGCACCGCTGTGATCCTTCTGTTCCTTAACGGCCTGTATGTGTACAAGGAAAATAACAAGAAGCTGAAGGATTACTCAAAAAAGAAGTTGACGAAGTATGCCGTCATTGACGTGGTCTACACCGGATGCATGGTGGCCGTGCTGTGGCTGGTCTTTGCGAAGCTCCTAGGCGTCCGCCTGCCGTAATCGTACCCTCTCGCAGATGTCTGCGAACAAAATAGTAAAACAAAAATCAGAAGAAAACAGGAGGAAAGTATGAAAAAGTTTTTTGGCCTGCTCCTTGCCGCAGTGATGACGTTCAGTCTGGTTGCCTGCGGAGCCAAGAGCGCCCCCAGCGATAACACCTCTGATGATTATCCCAGCGGCCCCATCACTTGTATTGTTCCCTACGCCGCAGGCGGCGGCTCCGATGTCCTTACGCGCACCATCATGAAGTACATCTCCTTGCCCAATAATGTCAACATGGTGGCTGTCAACGTAGAAGGTGCCAGCGGCTATACTGGTTGCCTGCAGGCCGCGAAATCGGATCCGGACGGCTACACTATCCTTGCGCACAACCCCATGGACGTGGTGGGCTTCACGTTGAGCGGCTCCACCACCGAGGAACTCTATAAGGAAATGGAGCTGATCTGCTGCGTGGTGAATGACTACGGTGTGGTCATGACCAACACGACCACCGGCTGGACGAGTCTGGACGAGATGGCTGCCTATGCAAAAGAGCATCCGGGCGAGGTAAAGCTGGGTACCACTGGCGTCAACACGGTGAACTATGCCGATACGCTGCGCCTGATGAAGGCTCTTGGCATTGAGAACGATATTACCGTCGTCCCCTTTGATGGCGGTTCCGCCGCCAATACGGCACTTCTGGGCAACCAGATCCAGCTGTTGACCATGTCCGTTTCCGATACGAAGAGCTACGTGGCTTCCGGCGATTTCTATGGTCTGGTCGTCTTCGGTGAGGATCGCGCCAAGGCGCTGCCCGATACGCCCTGCAGCAAGGAACTGGGTATTGACATCACTACCACCAAGCCCCGCGGCTACTATGCGCCCGCCGGCACCAGCCAGGAGGTGTTGGATCTGCTGGCAGACGCCATCGAGGAAGTGACCAAGACCGAGGAATTTGCAACACTGGTCGAGGGCTACGGTTGGGAGATCAACTTTGTCCGCGGCAGTGAGATGCAGCCCAAGATCGAGGCCTGGGCCGAAGAGCTGGCTCCGGTGTTCCAGGAGATCCTGAACGCGAACTGATCGGCACTACACATTCCCGCCTGCGGAGAGCCGTTGTTATGACGGCTCTCCGCGCTGGACTATGATCATACAAAGAGGAGTACGCATATGGAAGTAATTACAGCAGGGATCGGTGCAATGCTCTCTGATCCCATGTGCTTTGTGGTACTGCTGTTCGGCGTGTTGATGGGGATCATCTTCGGATGTATCCCCGGTCTTACGGCAACACTAGGCGTGGCGCTTATGATCCCCATCACCTACACAATGACCGCGCATCAAGGCCTGACACTTCTAATTGCCATCTACGTAGGCGGCATCAGCGGCGGCCTGATCACAGCAACGCTGATCAACATACCCGGCACACCGTCCTCGATCTTCACCTGCTACGACGGATACCCCATGACAAAAGCGGGAAAGCCTGGCGAGGCACTGACGATTGGCGTGTTTGCCAGTCTCATTGGCGGTACCGCCTCTGCGCTGGCACTGATCCTGATTGCACCGCAGTTGGCTAAGGTCGTGCTGGCGTTCGGCAGTTGGGAGTACTTTGCAGTCTGCATTCTTGGCTTGGCCGTCGTGATCACCATGTCTTGTGAGGACGTGGTCAAAGGCCTGATCGGCGCACTGCTGGGACTTCTGTTGGGATGTGTCGGCATTGACGCTGTTTCCGGCGTGAGCCGGCTCGACTTTGGCAACTGGCAGCTGCAGGGCGGCATCCAGTCCACAGCGCTGATGATGGGTCTGTTCGCGATCCGCGAGATCCTGCATCAATCTGTGGATCTGAAAGAGCCGAGAATGCACATCAGTATGCAGAAGACCAGCTTTCTGCCGCACCTGAAGGAAATGAAGGGTTGTGCAAAGCCCATCGCACTGGGCTGCCTCATCGGCACCGGCATAGGCATCCTGCCCGGCATCGGCCAGAATGCTGCGACGATGATCACCTACAATCAGTCAAAATCGGTGTCCAAGCACCCAGAGCGCTTTGGACACGGCTCTCCCGAGGGCATCTGCGCATCTGAAACCAGCAACAACGCCGTCAATGGCGGCGCATTAATCCCGCTGGTAACGATGGGCATTCCCGGCGATCTGACGACCTCCGCCCTGCTGGGTGGCCTGACGATACATGGGCTTCAGGCCGGCCCGCTGCTGTTTACGCAGAATCCTGACATCATAGGTACGATCATGGTCGCCTACGCATTGGCAAATTTTGTCATGTATATCATGGAGCTTGGCCTCCTGAAGCTGTTTATCCGCGCCATCGATGTGAAATTCTCCTTCCTGTTCCCGGCGATCTTGATGTTCTGTGTCATGGGCGTACTTGCCCTAAATAATCGGATGTTTGATGTCTGGATGATGATGCTCTTTGGTGTCGTTGCCTATGTGTTGGAGCAACTGGGCGTGGACATGACGCCCATCATCCTCGGCTTTATTCTCGGCCCCATGATTGAGAAGTACTTCCGCTCTGCGATGATCGCATCCTCTGGAATGTTCCTGGATGTATTTACACGCCCGATCTCCTGCGTTTTCATGATCGTTGCAGTGACATTTTTGCTGCTGCCTCTGTTCAAGATGCTTCGATGCAGGCAAAAGGCGCGCAAAGGCTGATGATTTACAGGAGGCTGCTATGGTCAACTGCCGTTATACGGTCACGGCGGATATCTACGAAGACCTCATCGAATTGCAGATACGGTTGAAAAACCGCACACCGTCTCAGCAGTTAAAGTTCTGGGGGCTCAATGTAGGGTTCCTGATAGCTGCCATTCTTTTCCTGCTGCTGGAACGGGACTATTCTATTGTGCTGCGCATCCTGCTCTTCGCTGCCGCTGCAGCAGCAGCAGGTCGCGGGGCCTTTCGGATGTTTTTCACGCGGTTGCAGGCAAAACGAACCGTCGGCGGATACCTGAAACAGCTGGACGATGGCTATCTGGGCCCGCACCATCTGTATACGGCGGGACCGAGTCTGCTTTGCCGCTATGGGACCCAGACGAAAAGCGTATCCGGCTCTGCCATACAGAGTATTATCCCGCTGAAAAGCTGTGCTGCACTGGTGGCTGATGGTGTCATTTTCGACGCCATTCCCATTCAGGTAGTGCAGGAGACACATCTGGATGATCTGCTGCTGCGGTTTGCCGCGGACTGCCAGCGACAGGAGTTGGCGGAGCTGGCAGAAAAGCTCCGCCACGATCTGGAAAAGGAAGCTCCCATTCAGCAGGTCTTTTCATGGCCGGACGATGCCGCCACGCTGGAGCGTCAGGTCACTGGCCATCGGCTCTATTATACAACAGTCCGCGCCTGGCGGGGCGGTACGCTGATCCGCCTGCTGATTGGGCTGTACGGCTTAGGGGTCCTGCTCTTGGGTGGCAACATATATCTCGGAGCGGGCTTTTTCCTGCTGGGCTACTTTTTGAGTCGGCAGTTCCTGCTGTGTTTTACGCCTGCGGTACGCCGCATAACAGCTACAGCGCTGGGCCAAGCCTCGCAGGATGCACAGTGTACACTTTTCGTGCAGGCAGAGAAGCTGACCCTGCTTCAGCGCGGTTCGGTGCTGACCATGGAAAAGCCTACATTTGCGGCGAAACGAGCCTCGCGAACGGCACTCTGCTTGTATGGCACAAACGCGGAGATGCTGACACTCCCGCGGGAGTTAGCGGATGAAACGAACATGCAGAAGTTTTTTAGTTGAGGAATACAAACGGTTATGAAAATCATTCGAACGGTTCTGGGAGATATTCCGGCATCTGAGATTGGAAAAACGGACTCGCACGACCATCTGATCCGCAGCGGCGGACCAGAGGTCGTGCGCAACCCTATGTTTTTAATGGACGACACTGCCGCAGCAAAGCGGGAGTTCGGCGCATTTCTCGCATCCGGTGGGAAGACCATGGTTTGTATGGACCCTATCGGCTGCGGCAGAAATGTCGGAAAAATGGCAGAGATAGCGGAGGCTTACCGCGGACAGGGAAATCTGGTCATGGTCACTGGCTTTCACAAGGCGGAGAACTATGATCCCAGAGTATCTTTTCTGGCCACGGTGGATGAGAAAAAGATCGCCGCGCTGATGTGCCTGGAGATCACAGACGGAATGGATCTGCACAGCTATAACGGTCCTGTCGTGGAGCGTACCGCCTACAAAGCCGGACTGATCAAGGCAGGAACAAGTTATAGGCTGATTACACACCTGGAGCAGAAAGCGCTCCGAATCGCGGCCATGACGCAGCGGGAAACGGGGTGTGCCATCTCTATTCATACTGAAAATGGGACGATGGGGCCACAGATACTGGATATACTGGCTGCGGCAGGTGCTGATTTGGAAAAGACCGTCCTTTGCCACGTCCAGCGCGATCCGAACTTGGTGTACTATAAAAAACTACTGGACCGCGGCGCAGTTCTCTGCATCGAAGAGGCAAACAAGCCCCACCTGCGTTCTGATCAGGCGCTTGCGGAGATCCTAAAGCAGCTGGTGGATGCCGGTTATGAACAGCAGCTTCTGCTGGGTATGGACGGCGGCCGGCAGGAAGCGTTGGCGGCTTATATGGCACCGGAAGGGATCGCCAACGGCTTATCCTATCTGTTTGCGGATTTCGCCCCCATGCTGCTTCAGCAGGGGATCTCCGCATCTGCGCTGGAGATGATGCTGGTCCACAATCCGGCACGCGTTTTCTCTATGGAAGTATCATAAGAAGGATGGAAATACCTATGAAATTTGTAATGACGCAGTCCCTTTGTGCCGAGGGATTGGCACTTTTAGATCAGGCACACGTTGACTATATCAGCGCTGATGACGGAGATCCCAATCACTATCCCCAGCTGATGCAGGATGCGGATGCCCTGATCGTCCGCATCGGAAAGTGTGATGCAGCCGCTCTGGCCTGCTGCCCACAGCTGAAGGTCATCGGGCGGCCCGGCATCGGGTATGATTCTGTAGACGTTACGCAGGCAACAAAGCTGGGCATTCCCGTTGTGGTCACTCCGGGCGCAAACGGGCGATCCGTTGCGGAGCACACCGTTGCCATGATGCTGTCGCTGTCCAAAAATCTTGTCGAGGCAAATAACGAGACCCTGCAGGGTCACTGGAGCATACGGGATGCACATAAAGCCTTCCAATGGGAAGGCAAGACTGTCGGCATTATCGGCCTTGGTCCGATCGGTCGCGAAACCGCGAAGATCTGCATGGGCATCGGCATGAAGGTCATCGGCTTTGATAGTTTCTTCTCAAAAGAACAGATACAGTCGTGGGGGGTCGAATATTGCCAGAACAAAGAAGACCTTCTGCGCACATCAGATATCGTCTCCGTGCATATGCCGCTGGTGGAGGCCACCCGAAATCTGATCTGCGCATCCGAGCTGGCCCTGATGAAAAAGACTGCGCTCCTTATCAATACCAGCCGCGGTGGGATCGTCAACGAGGCGGATCTGCTGCAAGCCCTGACGTCCGGCCAAATTACGGCCGCAGGGCTGGATGTCTTTTGCAGCGAGCCTCTGCGTGTGGATGACCCTCTGCTCCAGGCGCCCAATCTTCTGGTCACGCCGCACGCCGCCGCCCAGACGCGGGAAGCGGTCATTCAGATGGCGACCATGTGCGTGGAGGGATGCCTCGCGGTTTGCCGCGGGGAACAATGGCCATACGTGGTGGACAAGAACGTATATGATCACCCGCGCTGGGCAGATTGCAAATAATACAAACAGGAGCGTGCTGTATAAAAGCACACAAAAGCGGTTGGAAGTCATGCAACTTCCGACCGCTTTTCTACATTTCGTAATTTTTCGTATGTTTGAATTTCCTTTATAAATTTGGGGCCACAGGATTCGGTGTTCTGTGGTCGTCTTCTGTCCGTCAGGATCAGAATGTCCGCCCTGCCCGCTCCCGTTCTGCCGCAAGTTCCGCTTTCATTTTCTGAACGAGGTCTTTCAGCTTTTCCTCGCATTCCTCGCGGGTATGGGCGTAGACGTTGCCACTGCGCTTTTTGCCGTCCGGTCCTCTTGGGGAATATTTGCCTCCTCAGCGGTGTTCACCGAGCTGACTGACGCAACCGGTCCCCTGCTTTCACCGCGGTAAAGGTCGTCATATTCTCCAACGCAAGTTTTCGAACAGGAGGCATGATTTGTTCCCTCTTTGCAATGCCGTGATCAAAGTCTACCGTCGTTTTTACCCGCATATCGTCGGTGATGTGTGCGTAAATGTTCAGCGTTGTTGCCACGGAATTGTGATCGATAATGGTTGAGAGCGTTTTTACATCCATACCGTATTCGAGCAACGTCGTGGCAAAGGTGTGGCGCAGATTGTGGAAGCAGACGTGTTCAGAGACTGCCAGCTCCAGTATTTTGCTCAAGCGCTCGCGCACGACGGCAGGGCCGAGCGGCGCATCCGCTATTTTCGGAGAGGGAAATATCCCGCATGAATGGAAAGTCGTCTTATACATCTCCATGCTCAATAACAAACGAATGACTCGCACAGGCAGGATACTATAACCGTAGAGTTTTTTCACACTGATATCAACGGCCTGCCCATACCCGGTATGTCTGTTATATTCCCAGTACGGCTCCACCATATTCCAGCGCTCCATGAGTGGCTTCGACGCATCACACACATAAAGAAAATCTTTTTGGGACAGACCTGCCGAAATCACACTGGAAGCCATATAATGCCTTAGATATTCACGCAAGATATCGGTTTCCTTTTCTCTTGCCGCCTCGCAGGGCGCGAGATGTTCATGCGTATCATAGATGGGAATGCTGTTGAGATATACGCCCTCTGCTGAGGTCATCCGACTGAACAATGTCATCAATCGAGGCTTGGAGCAGCCGGAGTCCCCAGAAGCAGTCATGATGCTGATCTTACAGGGGGCAGCCGCACGATACGACTGTTGCCCGGACACCATTTGTGGATACGAAAATTCTGACCGCCTGACGAAAGTGAACTGGCGCCGCTTTCACCGGGCGGTTTCTCATATCACCATCACACCGGACGGCGCGGTAAGGCTTACATTTTTGGATGACGAAATGAAGGAAAAGGACGAATGATACATGGAAACAACGGCGACAACTTTGGAACGCCGGGTGCGGGTGATCCCTGCAACCAAGGCACCGGAGACCCTCCGTAAAGCGCAAGACGGCAAAATGCGTGTAGCGGCATACTGCCGCGTCTCCACCGACAGTGAGGAGCAGCTCAACAGCTATGAGGCTCAAAAGAGCTACTATACCCAGAAGATCCAGGATAGCCCGGATTGGGAAATGGCGGGGATCTATGCAGACGAGGGCATCACGGGTACCAGCCTCAAGAAGTGAACAGAGTTCAAAAAGATGATCACTGCCTGTAAACGAGGCCATATCGACCTTATCATCACAAAATCTCTCTCCCGCTTTGCCAGAAACACCGTGGACTGCTTGGAAACAGCGCGCCTGCTGAAAGCCAACGGCATCGGCGTGTACTTCGAAAAAGAGAACATCAATACGCTGACGGAATCCAGCGAGTTCCTGATCACACTGTTCAGCGGTTTCGCCCAGGCGGAATCCGAATCTCTGAGCAAGAATGTCGCTTGGGGCAAAGCAAAAAGTGCGGAAGCCGGAAAAGTGACCTTCCAATACAAAAAGATGCTGGGATACCGCAAGGGTGCGGATGGACAGCCGGAGATTGTCCCGGAGGAAGCCGAGGTCATCAAGCGGATTTATCACCGGTATCTGGACGGCTGTACGCTGGGGCAGATCAAGCGAGAATTGGACGAGGATAATGTCCCGACCGCACAGGGGGTAGAATTCTGGTCGCCCGCCATCATCCACAACATCCTGACGAATGAAAAATATATCGGAGATGCCCTGCTGCAAAAGACCTATGTCACGGACTGTATCTCCAAGAAGGTGAAGAAAAACCAGGGCGAGCGCGCCATGTACTATGTGGAGAACAACCATCCTGCCATCATCTCCAGAGAGATGTTCGATCAGGTACGGAACGAGATGACGCGCCGATCCAGCAAGCGCAAGGTGCTGCAAAAGAGCGGCAAGACAGAGCTTGGGAAATATTCCGGCAAATACGCCCTGACGGAACTGCTGGTATGCGGTGAGTGCGGTTCCCCGTACAAACGAGTGACCTGGGCAAGAAACGGGAAAAAGCGGATCGTATGGCGCTGCGTGTCCAGATTGGAGTTCGGAACGCAATACTGTCACAACGCACCGACACTGGATGAGAGCAAGCTCCACAGCGCGATCCTCGCCTCCATGAACGAGTTTGCCGCCATCCGGCAGGAGGTCTGCCCTGATGTACTGGCGATGGCAGAGGAAGCCAAGCAGGCATTATCGCAGGCTGGTGCAAAGCTGCTGGAACTGAAGAAACACATGGAAACGGTGAGTCGGGAGCAAAGCAATCTGCTGGACCGGCTGCTGGAGAACATGGGCGATGCCGAACTGAATGCCAAAATGAAGGCGCTGACAGACGAGAAAGAATCCCTCAAAGCACAGATTCTGGACGCCCGGCAGATGGAAGTCAGCTTGGAGGAACAGGCCACCCGCCATCAGCAGATGTGGGACAGCATCATGGAGTGCAGCGCAGGCTACACGGAGTTCGCCGATGAGTTCGTCCGTCAGATCATCCAGAAAATCACGGTAGAGGACGAGGAGACCATTCGTATCCACTTCCGGGATTCGGAGATGGTGATCGAACAGGAATTATAAAAGATGTGAATGGACAATCACATAAAGTAGAGGTACCATATAAACAAGAAGTTTTGAGATGGTGAACACTATAAGAGGCAACAACCTTGGTGATGCATCTTTTCTGTCAATACAAGGCAAATGAATGAACTCCGTTTTTCGAACATTTTTTTCGAAAAACGGAGTTCTTCTTATCCGCAAAGCCTTGATCTATCAGGGCTTTTTTTGATGATTGGAGGCATGCACAGCAAAAATCCTTAAAATGCGGAATGATTATGTTTACGCAAGGGCGTTATTTGAATACGGTTTTCGTTCGTCATTTTGCCAAGGCCAGCGCATTCATGGCGCTGCGCAGGTGGATGCGCATGGCAGCTTCCGCGCCGAAAGCATCTCTCTTGCCGAGAAAATCCATCAGCAGCGCGTGGTCCCGCAGGGTGATGTCCGACAGCAACTCCTGGTGCTCATTGAGCATGATGGTCTCAGACACAGTGCTGTGGATGATGGGCAATAGTTGAAGCATAAAGCGGTTGTGGGAGGCCACAGCAATGCGCTGGTGGAATTCTTGGTCGGCAGAAGTGCGGTCGGCGTGGAGCCGTATCTGCTCCTCCACCAGCTTTCCTGCCTCCATGATGGCATCCAGCTCCTCATCTGTGGCGCGCTGGCAGGCCATGGCCGCCAGCTGTGGCTCAAACAGGAGACGGGCCTCGAATAGATCCTTCACACGGCTGCGGTTCAGATCCAATTCATCCAAGCCGAAGCTGATAAAGCTCTCCATGCTTTCGGACACATAGGTGCCCTTGCCGCGATAGACCTCCAACACGCCCTGCGAGCAAAGCACCTTGATAGCCTCCCGTAGGGTGGAACGGCTGACACCCAGCCTGTCCGACAGGATGTTTTCTCCCGGCAGCTTGTCGCCGGGGCGGAACTCCTGTGTGTCCGCGATCATCTTATATAAGCTGTCCGCCACCTGATGGGGTAGATCTTTTCTCATCATAGCGTGATCCTCCTAATACTCTGTCATCTTTCAGTATACGGTGCGTCATCGTAAAAAGCAAGCAGAACTTGTGTAAAAAGTATACAAGTATGTTAGGCGAGTTTTGTCAAGAGCGACGAACTTTGCGAAAAAGAGCAGAAAGCGGTTGACAAAAGAGAGGAAAGTGATTACGCTCTACTTATCTGACAAGAAAACAAGTATGCATACATCGAGAGGTGAAAATTACAATGATAAGTGATCAGATCAAGAAAGGCGTTGACCGCGCGCCTCACAGATCTCTGCTGTACGCACTGGGCTTGACAGAGGATGAGATGGCTCGGCCGCTGATCGCGGTGGTGTCCGCTAAGAGTGACATCATTCCAGGGCATATGCATCTGGACAAAATTGCGGAGGCGGTGAAGGCAGGTGTCTACGCGGCCGGTGGTACTCCTGTGGTGGTACCTGCCATCGGCGTGTGCGACGGCATCGTCATGGGCCACAAGGGTATGCACTACTCGCTGGCCTCCCGGGAGCTTATTGCAGATTCGGTGGAAACACTGCTGACCGCCCATTGCTTCGATGGCGCGGTGCTGATCCCCAACTGCGACAAGATCGTGCCGGGTATGCTGATGGGCGCTATTCGGGTGAACATCCCCGCGTTGGTGTGCTCCGGCGGTCCCATGCTGGCGGGACATGTCAACGGTAAGAAAACCAGCCTGTCCCAGATGTTCGAGGCCGTGGGCGCTTATCAGGCGGGCAAGCTGGACGATGTGGGTCTGCGGGAGTGTGAGCAGTCCTCTTGCCCCTCCTGCGGTTCCTGCTCCGGTATGTTCACAGCCAACTCCATGAACTGCCTGTGCGAAGCGCTGGGCATGGCGCTGCCAGGCAACGGCAGTATCCCCGCTCCCGTCTCCGCCCGCATCCAATTCGCCAAGCACTCCGGTATGCAGGTCATGAAGCTGGTGGAGAAAAACATCCGTCCCCGTGATATCGTAACGGCAGAAGCGTTCCATAATACCATCACCGTGGATATGGCGCTGGGCTGCTCCACCAACACATCCCTGCACATCCCCGCCATCGCCCATGAGGCGGGGATGACCATCGATCTGAAGCTGTTCAATGAGATCAGCGAGAAAACTCCAAACCTGTGCCATCTGGCACCGGCGGGCGAGCACTTTATGGAGGAGCTGGACGAGGCCGGAGGCGTATCCGCCGTCATGAAGGAACTGGCGGATGCGGGACTGCTGCACACGGAGCTGCCCACCGTTACCGGCCACACCGTGGGGGAGAACATCGCCCACGCGGACAACTGCGACCCCGAGGTCATCCGCCCGCTGGACAAGCCCTATTCCACCACCGGCGGTTTTGCATTCCTGTTCGGCAACATTGCCCGCAATGGCTGCGTGGTGAAGCGCAGCGCCGTGGCCCCGGAGATGCGGGTACATAGCTGTACCGCCCGTGTGTTCGAGGGCGAGGAGGCGGCGGTGAAGGCCATCTTCGGCGGTGAGATCCAGAAGGGCGACATCGTGGTCATCCTGTATGAGGGACCCAAGGGTGGCCCGGGCATGCGGGAGATGCTGGTGCCCACCTCGGCTCTGGCGGGCATGGGACTGGACAAGGATGTGGCCCTCATCACCGACGGTCGGTTCTCCGGTGCATCCAGGGGCGCGTCCATCGGCCATGTGTCCCCCGAGGCGGCGGCCGGAGGCGAGATCGGCCTGCTGCGTGACGGTGATATCGTTGACATCGATATGGACAAGTATACCATCAATGCCCGCGTCACCGATGAGGAGTTCGCCTGCCGCAGAGCGGAGCAGAAGCCTCACGAGAGCTGGGTGAAGGGCGGCTGGCTGGCTCGTTATCAAAGAATGGTATCTTCCGCCGACGAAGGCGCTGTGTTAAAATAAAAAAGAGAAGGAGAAATGAAGCAATGAGTTCTACATGGATATTGATCAGCCTTGTGCTGACGATTGCCGCTTTGATTGTCATGCTGGCGGTATTTAAGCTGCATCCGGTGATTGGCCTGTTTGCATCAGCTATTTTGGCAGGCCTGCTGGTAAAGATGCCCTTGACGGATTTGGCTTCAGCATTGTCCGCTGGTTTTGGCGGCACACTGGTGGCGTTGGGATTGGTGGTGGCTTTTGGCACGATCCTGTCCTACTATCTGGAAAAATCGGGGGCCATTGATGAACTGGCCAAGTGGATGGTTCGTACACTAGGCCCCAAGAATGACGTGCTAGCTCTTGGCATTGCCAGCTACATCATCTCTATTCCCGTGTTCTTCGGTTCCGCCTATGTGATGTTGGCTCCCCTTTCCAAACATCTGGCAAAGCTGACGAACAAAAGCGTACTGCGGTATGCCTGTTCTGTGAGTATCGGTCTGCTGCTGACCCATTGCTGCGTGGCACCGACCCCCGGTCCGTTAGCCGTGTCCGGTATGATCGGTGCGAATGTGGGCTGGTTCATTGTCTACGGCTTGATCGCGACGATCCCTGCCATGTTAATCTTCTGCATTTTCTACCCCAAACTGTTCAAAAAAGACGAGAAAACACTGGAAAAAACCGCTATTAACGGTGAAGAACTGGCAGTCGCCTTGAAGGCCGATCCTACTAAGCCTCAAGCCGGCTTGGCCATTTTCCTGATCCTGTTCCCCGTAGCGCTGATCATTCTGGGTACTGTGGGTGGTATGTTGCTGGATGAGGGCACTTTTGCCTATCAATTGGTAACATTCCTCGGCAACAATAACGTGGCTATGTTTATCGCTATGTGCCTGACTATGGTGCTGCTGAATAAGTATATGGAGAAGCCCGCTATGAGCTACTTCGGCGGTGCACTAAAGGAGTGTGACCTGGTCATTATCCTGGGCATGGGCGGCTCTCTTGCCAAGGTTATCACCACAAGCGGTATTGGCGACGTGCTGAGCAATACGCTCATGAGCTTTAATATGCCTATTCTGGTACTGGCCTTCATTCTCAGCGCTATTCTGCGTGTGGCATTGTCTTCTGGTACAACGGCCATGCTGACCACGGTCAGTATCTTTGCCCCCATCGCAGCTGCATCCGGTGCATCTCCGGTGCTGGTGGGCCTGACCATCTGCGCGGCTACTGTTGGTATGCTGATTCACACCGATACGGCTTTCTGGATGGCATCCGGCCTGTTTGATATCGACCAGAAGCAGGTGCTGCGTTCTGTGTCTCTGCCCTGTACGCTGGCCAGCATCGTGGTGTTCCTGTGCATCCTACTGCTGAATGCGTTCTCCAGCGTGCTGCCCGGACTGTATTGATAAGATTGTTTGATATACAAGGAGGTTGCATTATGGCTACTGATTTGAGCGCTATCAAAGCGCTGAACGACTTTCCCGAGACGCCCTATGAGGCGGCGGCGTCCCAGAACGTGATGGAGTTCCGTTGGATACACGGACAGTGCTTCCAGTTCCGCCTGCCCGACGGCAAGGTGCTGATGACGGATCCGTTCCTGCCCCAGAATCCCAAGGCCTGGCGGCGGGAGAATACGCCGGTCATGAATCTGAATGACCTTGGCCGTGTGGACTATGTCACTATCAACCACTCCCATTTTGACCACACCTCCGATCTCCCCGCGGTGTTCAAAGAAAACAGCCCTATTGTGATCTGTGACCGCATTTTTGCCCGTGAGCTGTCTGCCGCATATCAGATTCCGGAGTACAACATCTGGCCCATCGTCCCGGGTCTGTCCTACCAGTTTGACAGTTTCCGCCTGGATACGGTGGCTGGAAAGCACAATGACATCGGTGGGCCTTGTGATTTAGCTTGTGCGCGGTTTGGTGATCCGGAAAACTCCATGGTGGGTCCTCTCAACAGCTACGGCTGCCTGTTCAACACCAGCTTCCTGTTCACCTTGACCAACCACTACCGCATCGGATTTGCCGCCGGTGTGGACGTGAAGGGCATGGCGCTGGCCTGGAAGGGCATCGGCATCGACCTGCTGCTGCGCCAGCGTCTGGTGTACGCCCGACCGGAGGAGTACACCGAGGACTGCAAGCTGCTGGGCGGCCAGCTGATCGTACCCATGCACCACGATGCTGCCTTCGAGTGGAACGCGGACATGAACGCCTATGCCCAGACCGTCAACGGTCTTCTGCGGCAGGACGGCGTACCCATGACCATGTTCAACCCCCAGCGCCTGAAGTGGTACAAGGTGCAAGCCGGTATTTGCAGCGAGTGGTAACCAATTTGCGCCTTTACAAGAAGAATCCCAGCTTAACTAAGGCTGGGATTCTTCTTGTAAGAAAACATATTTACGCATACAGATTACACAAGTTATAGTCTTTCTATCTGCTCCCTCTTTTCTCGCCCCTCTCTCACCACCTCCGGTGGGAACCGCTTCAGCAGCTTCTCGGCCTTGCGGCAGCGGGACTCTAACGCGGAGATGTGGGCGCGCTGCTGAAAGCTGAAATTACGCTCCTCTCGCAGTTCAGCTTGCAGATCGGAAACTTCCTTCTCGCTGCGCCGCTGCTGGTTTTGGGCGGCAGCGGCGGCCTCTCGCAGCCGTTGAGTCTCCGCTTGAAACGACTCT
>ENA-OUQH01000579-OUQH01000579.1-human-gut-metagenome-genome-assembly--contig:-NODE-579-length-26563-cov-6.114418_pt1 | contig 26563 bp, 27 predicted proteins | sample MGYA00237948_ERZ548828 | MGnify/ENA primary metagenome ERZ548828 (study PRJEB26490, sample SAMN05194711) | human gut metagenome | biome: terrestrial biome; feature: human-associated habitat; material...
GTGGAGAGCCGGTGGGCGATTATTATCGTTGTCCTGCCCTCGCTCAGCTCGTCAAGCGACGCCTGAATGCGCTGCTCGGTCACGGTGTCGAGCGCTGAGGTCGCCTCGTCGAGAATAAGTATCTTCGGGTTTTTCAGGAATACGCGCGCGATGGATATTCTCTGCTTCTGTCCGCCGGAGAGCATCACGCCGCGCTCTCCGATATAGCTGTCGTAGCCGTCGGGCATCTCCATTATCTCGGAGTGTATCTGCGCCCTGACCGCGGCCTCGACGATCTCCTCGTCGGTCGCGTCCGGACGGCCGTAGCGGATGTTCTCGCGTATCGTACCGGCGAACATGAATACATCCTGCTGAATGACGCCGATATTGCGGCGGAGACTTGCCTGCGTCACATGGCGCACGTCGATGCCGTCCACCGTTACGCTGCCTTCGCACACGTCGTAGAATCTCGGCAGCAGCTGGCACAGCGTCGTCTTTCCGCCTCCGGACGGGCCGACGACCGCAAGGCACTGCCCCGCCGCGATGTGCAGGTCAACGTCGCTGAGAACGGGTATGCCGTTGCCGTAATTAAAGCTGACGTGGTTATAATCTATTTTACCCTCAACTGCTCCAAGCTCCATGGCGTCCGGCGCGTCTTTTATCGTCGGCTCCGTGCGCATGACCTCAAGGAAGCGCGCGAAACCTGCCGTTCCCTGCATGTAAAGCTCCGCAAACTGCGTCAGCTTCCGCACCGGAGACACAAAGGTAGAGACATAGAGCGAGAAGGTGATAAGGTCGATGTAATTCATCTTATTCTGCATGATGAGCAGGCCGCCGACCGCGATGACGACTACCTGCACGATGCCGGTGGTAAATTCCATGCCGCTGTTGAACAGCCCCATCGACTTGTAATATTCGACCTTCGACCCGCGGAACATTTCGTTTGCGCGGTCGAACTTATCGCTCTCCTGATCCTCGTTCGCAAAGGCTTTCGCGGTGCGGATGCCGGAGATGCTGCTCTCGATGGCGGAATATATCTCCGCCGTCTTGCGCTTGACCTCGATGTTGGCTTCCTTCATCTTGATGCGCTGCTTTATCGTGAACCACGCGCAGAGCGGCAACGCCAGCGTGATGACAAGCGCGAGCTGCCACTGCATCACAAACATCACCGCTATCGCGCCAACTATCGTCAGCGTGCATATCACGATGTTTTCCGGCCCGTGGTGCGCAAGCTCCGTTATCTCGAAAAGGTCGCTCGTGATGCGGCTCATAAGAACGCCGGTGCGGTTATGGTCATAGTAGCTGAACGACAGGCTCTGCATGTGCGTGAACACGTCGCGCCGCATATCGGACTCGACGAGCACGCCCATCTTGTGCCCTATGACCGTTATCACATAATACAGCCCCGCTTTCAGCACATATGCCAGCACCATCACGGCCATTACCGTGAAGAAAGTGGCGTAGAGCTTATTCGGGAGCATGACCTTCATGGAGTACCGCGAGACATAGGGAAAGATGAGGTCTATGAGCGCTACAAGGAGCGCGCAGAGCATATCTATACCGAACAGCTTTTTATGCCCCGCGATGTATGACATGAAGATACTGAAAGGTTTCGCGTTATAGTTTTTCTTGTTCATCTCTGTTTCCGTTTTATTCTGCAAATTTGTCCCGCTCGGCGACGGCCAGCGCGTCACAGCGGTTGTTATGAACATTTTCCGCATGACCCTTGACCCAGTGATAATGAAGCTCATGCTTTTCGGTCAATTCGAGCAAAGTTTTCCATAAATCGCTGTTAAGCGCGGGCTTTTTGTCGGCCTTTACCCAGCCCTTGCTTCGCCACGACACCGCCCAGCCCTTGCTCAGCGCGTCGATGACGTATTTTGAGTCTGAGTACAGCTCGACTATGCACGGCTCCTTCAGCGCCTGAAGTGCGGATATCACGCCCATAAGCTCCATGCGGTTGTTCGTCGTCTGCTTTTCGCCGCCCGACAGCTCCTTCTCCACGCCGTTGTAGCTGAGTATCGCTCCCCAGCCCCCCGGCCCCGGATTGCCGCTGCAAGCGCCGTCAGTATAAATTATGACTGTTTTCATTTGGTATAGTTATTCCTGTATTTTTTGAGCAGGTAGTTATATTCGCTGCGCTCGATAATCCCGTTTTTCAAAAATCCGTTAAGCTGTGCTATGTACTTGTCGCCGTTATCAGGCGTATAGGCATTCTTCTCATGCGTGAAGCTTATCTTCGGCACATGCCGCCCCGGAGCGACGACTACGGAATTTTTCGGCGCCGCACTCTGCGGCACTGAGCCGGTAGGCTTATTCGCATATCCGTTTCCGCCGCGCTCTGCGGACGCGCCCGCCTTCTTCGCCGCCTTGGCAAGAGCCACGGCTACGACTATGAACACTGCTATCGCTATGAGTATGACAAACGCCGAATCGTCCATAATATCCGAAAAAGAGGACAAAAGCGCAAACACTACTGCTATGGTACCCCATACGGACAAATCTTTCTTATTCTTGTCCTTCTTATTCATTTAATGTCCTCCTTTTGTATTTTCCGGCAGTCCGTCTCAGCGCCGATCCGCAGACCGGTGCTGAGAGATTACTGTCGATTTTGAATTATTCGCCGTCCGTTTCGGCTTCGGTCTCTTCCGCGGCTTCTTCCTCGCGGTCGGTCTTTTCGATGCAGATAACGCGGCTGCCATCCATGATGCGCATAATACGCACGCCCTGAGTGGCGCGGCTGAGCACCGAGATATTCGCCGCCGACATTCTGATTATCGTGCCGTCGTCGGTGATGACAAGGATATCATCCTCATCGTTCACGACCTTGACGTCTGCGATCTTGCCGGTCTTATCGGTGACATTATAGTTCTTTATGCCGAGTCCGCCGCGGCCATGGACGGAGTATTCCTCGACCGGGGTACGCTTGCCGTAGCCCTTCTCGGTTATTGTCAGCAGCGCAGAGCCTGCGCTGGTGCTGCCCGCGCCAATGACATAGTCGTCCCCGCGCAGCTTTATGCCGCGTACGCCGACGGCTGTTCTGCCCATTGGGCGCGCATCCTGCTCGTTGAAGCAGACGGACATACCGTCGTGCGTTGCGATGAGGATGTTCTCGTCGCCGCCGGTCTGGATGACGGAGATAAGCTCGTCGCCCTCGTCAAGATTCAGCGCCCTTATGCCGTTTGCGCGGATGTTCTTCAGCGCGGCCTGGCTCATGCGCTTGACGGTGCCGTTGCGCGTGACAAAGACAAGGTAGCTGTCCTCATCCAGTCCGCGGCCGCCGATCATTGCGGCGATCTTCTCCTGATTCTCGGCGCTGTTGTCCATCTGGATTATATTCACCAGATTCGTGCCGCGCGCGGTGCGGCCGGCCTCAGGAATATTATAGCCCTTCTTGATATATACGCGGCCGGCCTTGGTGAAGAACAGAATATTATCGTGCGTGGACGCAGTGAACACGGTCTCCACGAAGTCCTCGTCCTTCGTCGCCATCGCGCGGACGCCCTTGCCGCCGCGCCCCTGGGCGCGGTACTCACTGACGGGCAGGCGCTTGATATAGCCGCCGTGGGTCAGCGTAAAGACGCACTGCTCCTCTTCGATAAGATCCTCCATGTCGATCTCATCGACAACGTCCTGTATCTCGGTGCGGCGCTTGTCGCCGTACTTATCGCGCAGCGCGATAAGCTCATCTTTCAGAACGCCCTTGATAAGCTCGGGGTCGGCAAGCAGGCTCTTGAGATAAGTGATCTTCTCTTCAAGCTCCTTGTACTCAAGCTCCAGCTTCTCGCGGTTGAGTCCCTGAAGCGAGATAAGGCGCATATCACATATCGCCTGCGCCTGAACGTCGCTCAGGCCGAAGCGCTTCATCAAATTCTGCTTCGCGTCGTCGTAGCTGGTGCGGATGATGTGAATGACCTCGTCGATATTGTCCTGCGCGATGATCAGGCCTTCCAACAGATGAGCGCGCTCCTCGGCCTTGCGCAGATCGTAGCGCGTGCGGCGGACGATGATGTCCTCCTGGAAGGTCAGGTACTCGTCGATAATGTGGCGCAGGGACAATATCTTCGGCTGACGCTGATTATTCACGAGCGCCAGCATATTTATCGAGAAGCTGGACTGCAGCGCAGTCTGCGCGAACAGCCGGTTCAGCACGACCTGCGGGTTTGCGTCGCGCTTGAGCTCAATGACCATGCGCATACCGTTGCGGTCGCTCTCGTCGCGCAGGTCGGAAATGCCCTCAAGGCGCTTTTCGCGCACCTGATCTGCGATATTCTTGATGAGCTGGCGCTTATTGACCTGATACGGCAGCTCGTTGACGATTATTCTGGTTCTGCGGTCGCGCCCGAACTCCTCAAACTCCGTGCGCGCGCGGACAATGACCCTGCCGCGGCCGGTGGCGTATGCCTGACGTATGCCGCTGCGCCCCATGATGATGCCCTTGGTCGGGAAATCAGGGCCTTTGATGTGCTGCATAAGGTCGGGCAGCGTCGCTTCCGGATTATCCAGCACGCAGACGCAGGCGTTTATGACCTCGGTGAGGTTGTGCGGCGGGATATTCGTCGCCATGCCGACGGCGATACCGCTGGAGCCGTTGACCAGCAGGTTCGGGAATCGGGAGGGCAGGACGCGCGGCTCCTTGCGGCTTTCGTCAAAGTTCGGATCCCAGTCGACGGTCTCTTTGTCGATGTCGCGCAGCATCTCGTTGGATATTTTTGATAGTCTCGCCTCGGTATAACGGTATGCGGCAGGGGGGTCGCCGTCCACGGAACCGAAGTTGCCGTGGCCGTCAACGAGCATATATCTCATCGAGAAGTCCTGCGCCAGACGCACCATTGCGTCGTAAACCGACGCGTCGCCGTGCGGATGGTAACGCCCCAGCACATCGCCGACGCAGGTCGCGGACTTTTTGAAGGGCTTGTCGCTGGTGAGATTGTCCTCATACATCGCATACAGAATGCGGCGGTGCACGGGCTTGAGTCCGTCGCGCACATCGGGCAGCGCTCTGCCGACGATGACGGACATGGCATAATCTCTGTAGCTGTCCTCCATTTCGCCAACCAGCTCAGATTCGGTTATGACCTGATTCGGGAAGGCTATATCTTCGGGTTTATAATCTCTCTTATGTGCCATTTGAAGCTAACTCCTCAAATATCCAGATTGACAACGTATTTTGCGTTGGCCTCTATCCATTCCTTGCGCGGCTCGACGTTTTCGCCCATGAGGACGGTAAATATCTCGTCGGCCTTCACGGCGTCGCCCAGCGTGATGCGGCGAAGCGAGCGCTTCTCCGGATCCATGGTCGTCTCCCACAACTCGTGCGGGTCCATCTCGCCCAGACCTTTGAAGCGGTTGATGTCTATCTTCACGTTCGGGTTATCGCCGCGCATCTCGGCGGATATTCTGTCGCGCTCCTCGTCGGAATACGCGACGCGCTGGGTCTTGCCGCGGGTCAGCTTATAAAGCGGCGGCACAGCGGAATACACATAGCCGTTTTCGATGAGCGGGCGCATGTATCTGAAGAAGAAGGTCAGAAGCAGGGTTCTGATATGGCTGCCGTCGACATCAGCATCGGCCATAATGATTATCTTATGGTAGCGGAGCTTTTCGATATTGAACTCATCCCCGATGCCGGCGCCGAGCGCGACTATCATTGGATAGAGCTTGTCGTTGCCGTAGATTTTATCGGCGCGCGCCTTCTCGACATTCAGCATCTTGCCCCACATGGCGAGGATAGCCTGGAAGCGGCTGTCTCTGCCTTGGATCGCGGAGCCCGCAGCGGAGTCGCCCTCGACGATGTATATCTCGCAGAGGGACGGGTCGCGCTCGTTGCAGTCCTGAAGTTTGTCAGGCATCTGGCCGGACTCAAGTCCGGTCTTGCGGCGGACGGATTCCTTGGCCTTGCGGGCTGCCTCGCGGGCACGGTTTGCCATCATGGCCTTTTCAAGTATCGTCTTTGCGGTCGCTGGGTGCTCCTCAAAATAGGTCGAGAGCTGGTCGTTGACTATGCCGTCGACCAGAGTCCTGATATACGCGTTGCCGAGCTTCTGCTTGGTCTGACCCTCGAACTGCGCCTCCGGAAGCTTGACGGAGATGACCGCGGTGATGCCCTCGCGGACGTCCTCGCCGGAGACCTTATCGTCGCCCTTTATGGCATTGGTCTTCACGCCGTAGGCGTTTATGACACGGGTGAGTGCGGTTTTAAAGCCGGTCTCATGCATACCGCCCTCAGGAGTATGGATGTCGTTTGCAAAGGAGATGAGATTCTCGGCATAGCTGTCGTTATACTGCAGGGCGATCTCGGCTATCGCGTCGCCCTTGGTGCCGTTGAGGTATATGACCTCCTCGTGCAGCGGATTTTTATGGCGGTTGAGGTAATTTACAAACTCGCGGATGCCGCCCTCATAGCACATCGAGTCGCTCTCGCCGTCCTCGGTGCGCTTATCGGCTATCTCGATATGCACGCCGCCGTTCAGGAATGCCTGCTCGCGCAGTCTGGTGTGCAGCGTCTCATAGTCATATACGGTCGTATCAAAAAGTTCGGGGTCTGGCTTGAAGGTGACGACGGTGCCGTGCTTATCGGTATCGCCGATTATCTTCATCTCCTGCGTTATCCCGCCGCGGGCAAACTTCATCTCATAGATTTTGCCCTCTTTGTGAACCTGAACCTCGAGCCACTCGGACAGGGCGTTGACGACGGAAGCGCCAACGCCGTGCAAGCCGCCGGATACCTTATAGCCTCCGCCGCCGAACTTGCCGCCGGCGTGCAGCACGGTATAGACGACCTCGAGCGCGGGTCTGCCGGTCTGTGCCTGTATATCTACTGGTATACCGCGGCCGTTATCGGTAACGGTAATGGTGTCGCCTGGGTTGATGGTGACGGTTATATGGTTGCAGAAGCCGGCAAGCGCCTCGTCGATTGCGTTGTCAACTATCTCATAAACCAGATGATGCAGTCCGGACGCAGAGGTCGAGCCGATATACATGCCGGGGCGTTTGCGCACGGCTTCAAGTCCTTCGAGAACCTGAATTTGCGAAGCGTCATATTCGTTCATCTTATTTTCTATATTGTCTGCCATTTGGTGCCTCCGAGTAATATTATTATGCGTTTACCGCGCCCGCCTCTGCGCGGCGCAGCAGGGTCGCCGCAGCCATCTGGCTGAGATACACGGCGGTTTTTTCTCCAGAGCTGTACACTACAAAGGATTTTGGAATGTCCTCCGCGGCGTTTATCACATGACCCGCCTTTTCGGACATGGTCAGATATTTTCTTGTAATATGGGATTGAGAGGTTATATCAAGGTCAAAGATGCCGATTATTCCGGCGGTATCAATAACCGTGCCCTTGCCGAGATGCAGATACATCAGTGAATTCTCCCGTTTTCAACGAACAGCACCTTGCCTCCGGTGCGGCTCGATATCTCCTCGTCCTCGCAGCAGGTGATGAGCGTCTGCCCGCCGCCGATGCGGTTGAGGACAAATTTCTGCCGCTTCTCGTCAAGCTCCGAAAGCACATCGTCCAGCAGGAGTATCGGATATTCGCCGGTCTCGGCGAGGAATATCTCCCGCTCTGCAAGCTTCATCGAGAGTGCGGCGGTGCGCGTCTGCCCCTGAGAGGCAAAGCTGCGAGCCGGTCTGCCGTTTATGAATATCTCAAGATCATCCTTATGCGCGCCCGTGAGGCACTGTCCGCTGTCAAGCTCCGCGCGGCGGTGCGCCTCCTGGTGCTCGCAGATATCGTAATATATCTCCTTAGCACTGCTGTAGACATTTTTCACGGTACTCACTGTTTTATATTTAATTTCCAGTTTTTCGCCGCTGCCGGAGAATTCCGAGTGGATAGGCCTCGCCGCTTCGTCAAGCCGTGCGGCGAAGGCCGCGCGGTAGCGTATCAGCTGCGCGGAGGCCCGGCACATCGCGTCTGAAAATTCGTCCAGCGCATCAAGCAGGCTGGGCTTTTCATGCCAGTCCTTCAGAATACGCGATTTATTCTCGTAGAGCTTATTGAAATCCGACAAGAGCTCCGCGTAGCGCGGCCTGATCTGGCTTATCGCGTTATCAAGCAGCCTGCGGCGCACTGCGGCGCCCTCCTTGATGAGGTTCAGATCATCAGGGCAGAACAGCACCGCGTTTATCACTTCCGACAGCTCCGCCGCGGATTTTCTCACACCGTTGACCGTTATCTTTTTTGCCGTGCCGGGCTGCATGATTATTCTTATTGTCTGGTCGCGGTCATGACTCGTGACCTCGGCAAGTATCTCCGCCGCGGAATACCCGAATCCGGTCAGCTCGCGGTCAAACCTCGTGCGGAAACTGCGGCCGCAGGAGAGCATATACACGGCTTCTAGAAGATTTGTCTTTCCCTGCGCGTTGCGGCCGGAAATTACGTTTGTCCCGCCGGAAAACTCAGCCGTGTCCCATTCGTAATTTCTGAAGCCGTTGAGCGCAATCTTGTTGACCTTCATTCCGCCGCTATCTCGAATGCAAAGCGGTCAAATTCCACCTTGTCGCCCTGGCGGAGCTTCTTGCCGCGCATGGTGCAGACCTCTCCGTTGACCTTCACAAGGCCATCCGCTATGACGTTCTTTGCTTCCCCGCCGGTACCGACCGCGGCGGCGTACTTCAAAAGTGCGTCAAGCTTGATAAATTCTGTATCTATAAGTATTTTTTCCATTTTTATCTCTTTTCAAAAGTGAATCATGCACCCGCGTGGAGACGCACGGGGAGTATCATATAGGTAAAGTTCTCGCTGCCGTCCGCCGCCTTTACAATGCATGGGGAGGAAGCCGTATTCAGGCAAATTTTAAGCTTATCGGTTCCGGAGGCCTTGAAAGCGTCCATAAGATAGCGATCATTGAAGCCTATCTCAAGCCCGTCGCCGCTGCCCTCGCAGGTGCAGACGTCCTCGGCCTTGCCGATGGGCGTGGCGCAGGTGCAGTCTATGGAGCCGTCGCCGAAGATCATGCGGATTGGGCTGCTGTTCTTCTCGCTTACGATCAGCGCGACGCGGTCTATGGTGGACATCATCTCGCTGCGCTCGACCTCGATCTCAATGCGGAAGTTATCGGGAATAGATTTGCGGTAATTGAGGAACTCTCCCTCAAGGCGGCGGGTAATAACGACGGTCTCGCCTATCGTGAAGGATATATGCTTCGAGCCGACCGAGATGGACACGGCGTCGTCGCTGTCGGCGCAGATACGCTCGATATCTGCAAGCGCGGAGCCGGGGACGACGAAGCTGCAGTTTTCCATCTTCGCGCTCTCGAGCTTCTCGCAGCGCTTCGCAAGTCGGTATCCGTCAACGGAGACAAGCGTGAGCGTGTCATCCTCGACCTCGAACAGCGTGCCGGTGTATATCGGGCGGACGTCACTGTCGGAGACAGCAAAGATGGTCTGGTTTATCATGCTCTTGAGTATCTTCTGCGGGAGGGAGATGTTGTTCAGGCTGTCTACCGCGGGCATCTCGGGGTAGTCGTCGGCGCTGATGCCCATGAAGTTGAATTCGCTCTTGCCGCACTTGACGTTTACGTTATTGTTCGCGTCAGAGCTGATGGTGACTATGCCGTCCGGCAGTCTGCGGATCATCTCGCCGAAGAAGCGCGCGCCGACGACGATGCTGCCCTGCTCGGCGATGTCGGCCGCGATATTTGTGTATATGCCCTTTTTCAAGTCGTAGCCCGTGACGCGCAGGTCGATCCCTGCCTGAAGCAGCAGACCCTCAAGCGCCGGAATCGGGCTTTTGGAAGCAGTTGCTCTTGAGGCGATGGTGCAGGCGGACTGAAGAATATATTTTTCGCATGAGATTTTCATTTCGTTTCCTCCGATAAAAATTTTTCTGTAAGGAATAAGTAAAGGATAATATTATTGTTGTAGTTGTTATAGGCGAAATTTTTGTGGAAAAGCCGCTGAAAGCCTTGATAATAAAGAAAAATCACTGTTGAAAAAATTGTTTCTAATTCCGGAGTTTTTAACACGGCCTGTTGACTGAAATTCTCTCAACACGCGATCTTTAAACTTTCAACAGGCAAAATGTTAAAAGCCGCGGCCTTGGATCAGACCGAATTGATGTTCGATGTGATGTCTCTTACCGTGGCCGCCATGTTCGCGTCCGTTACCAGCAGATCCTCCACCTTGCGGATTGAGCTTAGCACAGTTGCGTGATTTCGTCCCTCATACTGAGCACCGATATCCTTGAGCGACAGGTTCGTCAGCGAGCGCATGAGATACATGGATACCTGACGCGCTATCGCCGTGTTCTTAGAGCGGTTCTGGCCGCGCAGATCGTCTTCGTTCAGCGAGTAGTAGCGCGCCGTCTCGCGGATGATGCAGTCCGGTGTCGGAATATACGTCCCTATGCGGATGACGTCCTTTATGGCGCGTTTCACGGAGTCTATTGTTATAACGTCATTGAGGATCTCTTTATACGCTGTGAGGCGTTTTATGACGCCCTCAAGCTGTCTGATGTTCGCCGTAATATTAGACGCGATGTACTCCACGGCGTCGTCAGAGAGCAGCAGACCGAGCTGTGCGGCCTTGTTTCTGATTATCGCCATGCGCGTCTCAAAATCAGGCGGCTGAATATCCGCCATCAGGCCGCCCTCAAAGCGGGTGTGCAGACGGTCGTCCAGCAGGGACATCTCCATCGGCGGCCGGTCGGAGGTCAGAACTATCTGGTGTCCGGCCTCGTAGATGTTATTGAAAGTATGGAAGAACTCGTTCTGCGTCTGCTGCTTGCCGGCGATGAACTGGATATCGTCAACGAGGAACAGATCGACGTTTCTGTACTTGGTTCGGAATTCCTCTGCGGTGCCGTCCTTGATAGCCTTGACGAGCTGTATCGTGAACTCATCGCCCTTTACGTATGCAATCTTCTTCGACGGATCGCGGTCGTGTATGGCCTGGCCTATCGACAGGAGAAGGTGCGTCTTTCCGAGGCCAGAATTGCCGTAGATGAAGAGGGGATTATACGCCTTGCCCGGATTCTCCGCCACGGCGATGGCCGCTGCATGCGCAAACTTATTGGAGTTGCCGACGATGAAGCGGTCAAAGGTGTATCCGGCCATTTCGGGAAGGGAGTTGTCGTCCTTCTTCTTGTTCACGTATTCGTTTATTTCGTCTCCGGCGAGTATGAGCAGATCAAAATCACAGGAGAAAAGGTCGGACAGAGCGGCTTTTATCGTGTCCCCGAAGCGGGAGTTTATAATGCTGCGCTTAAAGTCCGTTGTGGTGTGCAGGACGAGACGGCAATCGTCAATCTCCACCGGCTCGCAGTCCGAAAACCATGTGGTTATGGCCGTCGGCGTGAGCTGAGATGATAAAATTCTTATTATTTCCTGCCAGATATCGTTGAGAGAGTTCATAATTACATACCTCGCCGATGATATATCTATTAACTTATTTATTATATCAAAAATCATGCTGCCTTGCAAGATATAAATATAATATAGAAGAGAATAAAAGACACAGCCAAAACGCTGTGCCTTTTGCGGTATGTATTTATTTTTTCTTCAGCTCTTCGAGAATCTCGGTCAGAAGCTCTTCGGTGGTAGGCTTGGGGTCTGCCTCCGCTTCCTCCTCTTTCTGCTTTTCGGTCAGGCTGCGCGCGGTGTTGAACGCCTTGATTATGAAAAACACCACGATCGCTATGAGCAGAAAGTCTATGACCGTTCCGATGAAATTGCCGAAGCCGATGGTGATTGCCTCACGCACCACCTCGCCGTCTACGATCTCGGCGGGGCGGACAAGGAGATTCAGCGCGCTCATGTCGCGCGTGCCGCATATCCAGCTTATAAACGGCATGAGCAGGTCGTTTACAAGAGAGGTCGTGATCTTGCCGAAGGCCGTTGCGATTACGACGCCGACGGCCATATCGAGGACGTTGCCGCGGCTGATAAAGGCTTTGAATTCTTCAAATAGCTTCTTCATGCATTTATCTCCTGTAAAATATTTACTTTTTTATTTTTCGGGCACCAGAACCTTGATGCCGCCCATGTACGGCCACAGGACTTCGGGGATAGTCACGCTGCCGTCGGCCTGAAGGTGGTTTTCAAGGAATGCGATGAGCATGCGCGGCGGCGCGACGACGGTGTTGTTGAGGGTGTGCGGCAGATACATCTTGCCGTCGGCGCCCTTGACGCGCATCTTCAGGCGGCGAGCCTGCGCGTCACCGAGATTGGAGCAGGAGCAGACCTCAAAATATTTCTTCTGTCGGGGAGACCACGCTTCAATGTCGCAGGACTTGACCTTGAGGTCGGCCAGATCGCCGGAGCAGCACTCCAGCTGGCGCACGGGTATCTCCATGCTGCGGAACAGCTCGACGGAGTAGCGCCACATCTTCTCGTACCAGTCCATGGAGTCCTCGGGCTTGCAGACGACGATCATCTCCTGCTTCTCAAACTGATGGATACGGTATACGCCGCGCTCTTCAATGCCGTGCGCGCCCTTCTCCTTGCGGAAGCAGGGGGAGTAGCTGGTGAGAGTCTGCGGGAGCTTATCCTCGGGGATTATCTGGTCGATGAACTTGCCTATCATTGAGTGCTCGGAGGTGCCGATGAGGTAGAGGTCTTCGCCCTCAATTTTGTACATCATGGCGTCCATATCGGTCTGGCTCATGACGCCCTCGACGACGTTGCCATGTATCATGAAGGGCGGGATACAGTAGATAAAGCCCTTATTTATCATGAAATCGCGCGCGTATGCCAGAACCGCGGAGTGCAGGCGGGCAATATTGCCCATGAGGTAATAGAAACCGTTGCCAGAGACGCGGCCTGCAGCGTCCATATCGACGCCATTGAAGCGCTCCATTATCTCGGTGTGGTAGGGAATATCAAAATCGGGGACTATCGGTTCGCCGAAGCGCTGTACTTCGACGTTGCAGCTGTCGTCAGGGCCGATGGGAACGCTGGGGTCAATGATATTCGGAATATTCAGCATGATCTCATGGATGCGTGCGGCGTACTGCTCCTCCATTGCCTCAAGCTCTGCGAGACGGTCGGCATTTGCTTTGACCTGAGCCTTTATATTCTCGGCCTCTTCGAGCTTTGAGGGGTCTTTCTTGGCCTGACCCATGAGCATACCAATCTGCTTAGAGAGGGTATTTCTGCTCGCGCGCAGGTCGCTTGCTTCGGTTATTGCGGCGCGGTTTTTCGCGTCAAGCTCCAGCACCTCATCGACGAGGGGCAGCTTTGCGTCCTGAAATTTCTTCTTGATATTCTCACGAACGGCGTCGGGATTGTCTCTTACAAACTTTATGTCCAGCATTTTTCTTCTCCTGTTTTTATAGTTTAAGTAATTTTTCTATCAGCGCTTCCCTGTCGTCCGCGCCGTAAAATTCAATTTCTATTTTGCCGTTTCTCTTTCCGTCTATCAGCTTAACCTTGCGTCCGAGTTTTTTTGAAAGCTCGTTTGATATCTCGGCCGCGTAGTCAACGCTTATTTCGCCGCTTTCTTCCGGTGCCTGACGCGGTTCTCTGGCAATTCTGGCGGCAAGCTGCTCAGCTTTTCTGACGGAATAGTTCTTTTTTATGATCTCGTTTGCCGCGGCAAGCTGCTTTGACGGCTCGGAGACCGAGAGTATCGCGCGTGCGTGCCCCGCGGAAAGCTTGCCTTTCTCGACCATTTCCATGACCGGCGGCGTCAGCATGAGCAGGCGCATCGCGTTTGTGACGGCGGGACGCGAACGTCCGACGCTGCGAGCGGCGTCCTCCTGCGTCAGGCCGTATTCTTCGATAAGCAGCTTATAGCCCTTTGCTTCCTCAATCGGGTTCAAGTCCTCGCGCTGAAGATTTTCTACCAGCGCTAGCTCGGCTGTTCTGCGGTCGTCGGCTTCAATGACCCGCACCGGAACCTCGGTCAGCCCCGCGAGGCGTGATGCGCGCCAGCGGCGCTCTCCTGCGATTATCTGATAATATCCGCTGTCGAGCTTTCTAACTGTGATGGGCTGGATAAGTCCGTATTGGCGTATTGAGTCGGCCAGCGCCTCCAGCGCCTCCTGATCAAAGTATTCGCGCGGCTGCTCGCTGCGCGGCTCGACCTTTGATATCGGCAGCGTCAACTGTTCGGCTTCGTCGTCGAATTCGTCAGCGCCGAAGAGAACGCCAAGACCTGTGCCAAGCCCTTTCTTTTCTTTTGCTGCCATGTCCCCTCCTTAATTCTTCGAGGCGCTTCTCGCGTCAAACTCCTCGGCGAGAGCCATGTACGCCTTGCTGCCTTTATTGTATTTTTCATATATCACGCCGGGTATTCCGTGGCTCGGCGCCTCGGAAAGCCTTATGCTGCGTGGGATGACTGTGTCATAGACCTTGTCGCCGAGATATTTTCTCAGCTCGTTTGCGACCTGCGCCGTGAGATTCATACGGGCGTCGTACATGGTGAGAATGATGCCCTCAATCTCAAGCCGTTTATTCAGCCGCTTTTTACACATCTTGATACTGGTCATCAGATCCGCAATACCCTCGAGCGCGTAGTATTCGCACTGCATCGGGATAAGTACGCTATCAGCCGCGACGAGTGCGTTGATGGTCAGCAGTTCGAGTGACGGCGGACAGTCTATGAAAATATAGTCATAATCCGTGAACAGCGTCATCAGCGCGTTTTTCAGGACAAATTCTCTTTTATCCGTGCCGATAAGCTCGACAGAAGCGGCGGCAAGCTCCTTGCCGGTCGGTATCACGTCGCTATAGTCGGTGTGGCGGATGCAGTCCACGGCCGCTGTCTCGTTTATCAGTATATCATAGGTGTTCGGACGGCTTGCTTTCGGCACGCCCATGCCTGAGCTGGCGTTGCCCTGAGGGTCGCAGTCGACGAGGAGCACGCGTCTCCCCATTGCGTGAAGCGCCGCGCAGAGATTGACGCAGCTTGTGGTTTTGCCCACGCCGCCCTTCTGGTTAGCCACTGCTATTATCTTTGCCAAGTTCTCACCCCTTTTTCATTTCAGCATTATATCAGCAGCGGCGTCATATTGCAATGTTTCACATGAAACATTTTTGAGTTTTTCATATGTTTCATGTGAAACGTTGTAAGGCGTACGCGCCTTGTTTCACGTGAAACATCAGCCGACCAGCATGTCAATGTCAGCGACGGTTATATCCCTGTGCAGCGCGAGATTAATGCCGTAGGCGATGAGCCGGCCGGCTCGGCGCACGTCGGAGTCAATATTGCGCGGGGTCACGAACATACCGGCGACAGCGTCGCCCCCGCCGAGAGCGGACGCGTCGATGACCGTCGGCACGCCAATAGCCGCGACGGGGATACCAAGCGTATCGCGGTTCAGCGGCTCTCGGTCGTTGCCGACGCCGGAACCGGGCGCGATTCCGCTGTCACAGACCTGCACCGTGCGGCAGAGGCGCGACGGGTCAGCACCCGCCAATGCGTCGATCACGATAAGGCAGTCGGGCTTCAGTTCGCGCACGAGAGTGCGTATCTGCGCCGCGCTCTCCATGCCGGTCGTGCCGAGAACGCCGGTGCGGCAGAGCGCAGTTGAGCAGAAGCTCTCAAAGCCGGGGAGCGGCATCAGGTGGCGCGTGACCAGAGTGTAGGCCGCGGTGAGATTCCCGAGTGCGTCAGGGGTGATGTCTGGATTTCCGAGAGCGGCAATGAATGCGGAGCCGACGCTGTTGGGCAGGCAGCGCCGCAGCAGCTCCGAGACTGCTTCCGCCGCTCCGGCGAAATTCTCTCCGCCTCTGTCCATGAACGACGGCAGCTCAAGCGTGAAGTATTTGCCGACCGGTTTATTGAGCTGCTGCGCGCCGATGTCGTCGAGAATTTCTACAGCCGTGACGCCGAAGCCGTGCAGAGTCTCCTCGTGCGCCTCAACGCCTTGCAGCGCGGTCATTTCTCCGGCGTCGCCCTGCGCGATGCGCCGCGCCTCGCTCGCAAGATCGGTTCTTACATTTATTGACATATAGTACCTCCGTGCAATCAATATCTTGTGTATTTTTCCCTGCCGCGGCGCAATAAATAACAAGAGAAAAAAATATTTGCTTTTTTCTAAAAAACACTTGATTTTCAATAACTTCTTTGCTATAATCTTTTAACGCGAGTCCATAGTGACTCAATTTTATAGGAGGAGGTGGCGATCGAAACATGGCCAACATTAAATCTTCTGCCAAGAGGGACGAGAAGTCCAAGGAGCTCAGAGCAAAGAACCGCGCTGAGAAGACCGAGCTCAAGACCATGATTAAAAAGTTTGACGCAGCCGTTGCCGATGGCAACCGCGATGCAGCCGTCAGTGCCTATAAAGTTGCCGTTAAGACTGTTGACCGCGCGGCCGGTAAGGGTCTGCTGCATAAGAATAATGCGGCGCACAAAAAGTCCGCGATGGATCTCAAGCTCAACGCTATGGAGTAAAGCATTAAACGCAAATTAAGACACAGCTTATGCTGTGTCTTTTTTATTGTGTAATATTAAGTTGACGAAAAGCGCGGCGGGAAATATAATGAGACGGAACATAAAATGTTGAAAACTTTCGGAACAGCCGCGAAAATCCGACGCACGGCGGCGAGAAAACCGGAGTTTTCAACATATACTCATAGATAAGTAAAAAAAGGAGAAAGCAGCATGACAAGGCTGATGCTTATAATAAATCCCGCGGCGGGGCGCGGCGGCTTCAGAAACGGGCTGGGCGACGCGCTCAATCTGCTCGACAAAGGCGGCTGCCGTACAACACTGTTCTTCACCTCCGGCCGCGGCGACGCGACGGAGTTTGCGGCGAAATACGGCGCGGATTTTGACATAGTCGGCTGCGTCGGCGGGGACGGGACGCTCAGCGAAGTTCTGGCCGGACTGATGCGGCTTGAGAATCCGCCGAAGGTCGGCTATATCCCGATGGGCACGGCAAACGACGTCGCCACGACGCTCGGCCTGCCGAAGAACGATACCGTCAGCGCCGCGCGGCGCATTCTCAACGGCGAGCCGCACCCATTCGACGTGGGCGGCTTTGGTTACGACAAGTACTTCGCGTACATAGCGGCCTTCGGCGCGTTCACCGAGGTCAGCTACGCGACGCCGCAGAGCCAGAAAAAGCTGCTGGGGCATCTGGCCTACGTCCTTCAGGGCATGGCCGCGCTGCCGAAGCTGGAGAGCTACAACACCCGCGTCGAGTACGACGATGGCGTATTCGAGGGGCGGCTCGTGTACGGCAGCATGTCGAATTCAACTTCGGTCGCGGGCATAGTCCGCCTGCGCGAGGAGATGGTCTGCCTCGGCGACGGCGAGTCAGAGCTGGTGCTGGTGAAGGATCCGGGCAGCGTGGTCGGCTTCGGCGAGATCGTGGACAGCGTGCTGAGCCAGCGCTTTGACAGCGACAAGCTGCTGATCCTGCACACGAAAAAGGCAAAATTCACGTTTGAAAAGCCAGTTGCGTGGACGCGCGACGGCGAGGCCGGCGGCGAATACAGTGAGATCGAGCTGCGCAATTATAAAGCGCCTGTCGAGATGATATTCTGACGGGACGGAGATACACATGAAACAACGGGGCTCTCTGCTCAAGGACATGAGCATATTGTTATTCTTTTCGGCGCTGGTGCGGGCGTTTTTTGCATTCACTTGCCTGAACTTCTTCGCCTCGGCGATGAACCTGCGCCTGTTTGACGGCGCGCATATATGGCTGTACCGCGGCGCGGTAATCGCGGCGATACTCGGCGGCGTGCTGGAGCTGGTCGCAGGGTTCATGGGAGCGCTGTACTGCGAGGAGCCGCTGCTGGCGCACAGGTGCATCGCATGGGGTGCAGCGGCGCTGATACTCGGTCTGGCGGCGAACGTCATGCAGATCATCGTCGGCTACGGCGCGAGCGCTTATGTATGGCTGAGCGGCGTTGCCGTACCGGCAGTGTACATTCTCGGCGCGATAAGGCTCAAACGAACGGTAAAACAGTAAAAACAGCTATGGGAATTTCCCATAGCTGTTTTTTATAAATATCGTGATTACTCTTCGAGCACTTCGCCGCCGGTGACTTTCTTCTCAAATTTTGCCATGAGGATCGGGGAGAAAATACCGATGACGCTCAGGACGATGAGAACCCAGCTCACGGGAGACGCGAACAGGCAGCCGAGGTCGCCGCCGCTGACTCGCAGCGCGCCGCGCAGACCCTTTTCGCTTATCGGGCCGAGTATCAGCGCTAGAACAACCGCCGCCGTGTTCAGGTCAAATTTACGCATCAGATAACCGAGTACGCCAAATATGAGCATGACGACGACGTCGCTGAGGTTTTTGTGGATGGCATAGGAGCCGACAAAGCACAGTACCGTGACGCAGGAGATAAGGATAGCGTCGGACAGGCGGGAGATCTGCGCAAAGCCGCGGCAGCCGAGCATACCGATGGCGAGCATGAAGAACTGGACGAGCACGAAGCCCGCGAAGAAGGTGTAGGTCATCGCGGCGTGCTTGGTGAAGAGTTCGGGTCCCGGAGCCAGTCCCTGAATGACCAGACCGCCCATCAGAACCGCGGTGACGGATTCGCCGGGGATGCCGAGGGTCAGCATCGGGATCAGGGAGCAGCGGGAGTTGCCGCGTTGCTGCCGCAGGCGCACAGCGCGAACACCATGCACAGAGCAAGAATCAGTGCAAGATACTTTTTCATTTTGTTTTCCTCCTTTTGAAATTGGCAATCTATACAAGAAAGCATGTGCATATTACCACCGTGCTCACAGATCGTTCAATACTTATCAATGCTTCTTGACGGGGACTTTATAAGGCATTCAAAAAATTTAACGCCGCCTTTACGCCGTCATATGACGTCGGTTTCCGGCATATACTTTCCGGAAGACAGGGGGGAAAGCTATGAGAATATTAAAATACGGCAGCATCGGGCCGTCAGTGCAGCTTCTGCAGCTGGGGCTGAACCGCGCGGGCTATGGGCCGCTGGAGACGGACGGAATATTCGGCACCGCGACGATGCAGGCCGTCACGCGGTTTCAGCAGGCAAACGGACTTCAGACGGACGGGATCGTTGGCAGCCGGACGCACCGCGCGCTGCTGCCGTGGTACACGGGCTATATCCTGCACGCCGCGCGCTCCGGCGACACGCTTGAGAGCATCGCCGCGATGCACTCTGCGTCGCCCGCGGCGATCGCGCTCGCAAATCCCGGCGTGCAGACGCCGCAGCCGGGGACTCAGCTTGTCGTGCCCTTGCCGTTCGACGTCGTGCCGACGGATATAAGATACAGCGCCGCGCTGGTGGGATACTGCGTGCGCGGCCTTGCGGCGCGGTATCCGTTCATAGCGACGGGCGAGATCGGCCGCAGCGTCATGGGCAGGCCGCTGTGGAGCCTGAAGCTCGGCCGCGGCGATAATCGCGTATTATATAACGCCTCGCATCACGCAAACGAGTGGCTGACGACGCCGGTTCTGCTGAAATTTGCCGAGCAGCTGGCCGCGGCCTACGCAAACGCCGGTGAAATTTTCGGCCGCAGCGCGGCGGAGATACTGAGCTATGCTTCCATATATATTATCCCCGCCGTGAATCCGGACGGCATCGACCTCGTCACCGGAGAGCTGGCGCAGGGCGAGTATTTCAATTATGCGCGGAGCATCGCGCTCAGGTACCCGCAGTTTCCGTTCCCGTCGGGCTGGAAAGCGAATATCCGCGGCGTTGACCTGAACCTCCAGTACCCCGCCGGATGGGAAAACGCAAAGGCGATAAAGTTTGCGCAGGGCGTCACGTCTCCGGCACCGGCGGACTATGTCGGCTCCGCGCCGCTCGCGGCTCCGGAGAGCCGCGCGATGTACGACTACACGCTCGCGCTCGACCCGTCGCTCACGCTGTCGTATCACAGTCAGGGGCGCGTGATATACTGGCGCTTCCTGGACTATGAACCCGCGAATTCCCGCGCGATAGCGGAGCTTTTCGCTTCGGTCTCCGGTTATGCCGTCGAGGAGACGCCGTACGCATCGGGCTTTGCGGGATATAAGGACTGGTTCATTCAGGACTATGACCGGCCTGGCTATACGATAGAGGTGGGCGAGGGCGTGAACCCGCTGCCCCTCGGCGATTTTCCCGCGATATACCGCGACAATGTCGGGATACTCACCTACGGCGCGCTCGTCACATAAAAATTAAAATTTTTAAACTACTGTACACAGGGAAAATTTCCTGCTATAATGTTTTATACTTTTCCGATAAAGAGGAGGTCGTTCTCTTTGACTGTCATCCGCTACATTCTCGTCATCCTGCTCAGCTATGTTCTGGGCTGCTCAAACATGGCGCTGTACCTGTCCAAACTGCGCGGCGTTGACATGCGCAAGGGAGGTTCAGGAAATCTCGGCGCGTCGAACGCAATGATACTCATGGGCTGGAAGGCCGGCATCATCGTCGCCGTGCACGATATCGGCAAGGCGGTCGTTGCGGTCGTGCTGGCGAAGCACTTCTGCCCCGGCCTGCCGCTCATCGGCGCCGCGGCGGGCGTCGCCTGCGTGCTGGGGCACATGTTCCCGTTCTATCTGCGCTTCCGCGGCGGAAAGGGGCTTGCGTCCTATCTCGGCATGACCATCGCGCTCAACTGGAAATTCGCGCTCATAGTGCTCGCCGTCGTGGCAATCGTGACGCTCATCACGGACTATATTGTCGTCGGCACCGTGACCACCGTTATCCTCGTGCCGACCTATTTCGGCATCACGGCGGGGAGTGTGCTGCTCGCGTCCATCCTCTGCGTGGCGACGGTCGCGATAATCATAAAGCATAAGGAGAATTACGTCCGCATCTTCAACGGCACCGAGATCGGCCTGCGCCGCGCCAACCGCGGCGACGACAGGGTGAAATAGACTCACATAAAAGTATAAAAAAGGACTGTATCGCAGGATACAGTCCTTTTTGCATATCAAAAATCAGAAATCAGCGTTGCCGGTGGTGCGCGGATGCAGCTCCACGTCGCGGATATTGCTGACGCCGGTGAGGTACATTACCATGCGCTCGAAGCCGAGGCCGAAGCCCGCATGACGGCAGCTGCCGTAACGGCGCAGGTCGATATACCACCAGTAGTCCTCTTCCTTGAGTCCAAGCTCCTTCATGCGCGCAAGCAGCACGTCGAGCCGCTCCTCGCGCTGGCTGCCGCCGATGATCTCGCCGACGCCGGGGACAAGGCAGTCCGCCGCCGCGACGGTCTTGCCGTCGTCGTTCAGGCGCATGTAGAACGCCTTGATGTCGCGCGGGTAGTCGGTGACGAAAATGGGCTTCTTGAAGACCTGCTCGGTGAGGTAGCGCTCGTGCTCGGTCTGGAGGTCGATGCCCCACTCGACGGGGTAGTCGAACTTGTGGCCGCTCTTCTTGAGAATGTCGACGGCCTCGGTGTAGCTCACGCGGCCGAAGTCGTTGGAGACGACGTTGTGCAGACGCTCAAGCAGTCCCTTGTCGACAAAGGAGTTGAAGAACTCCATCTCCTGCGGGCAGCGCTCCATCGTGCGGTTGATGATGTATTTCACCATCGCCTCGGCGGTGTCCATGTAGTCGTTGAGGTCGGCAAAGGCCATTTCCGGCTCTATCATCCAGAACTCGGCGGCATGGCGCTGAGTGTAGGATACCTCGGCGCGGAAGGTCGGGCCGAAGGTGTACACGTCGCCGAAAGCCATGGCGAAGTTCTCGGCGTTGAGCTGGCCGGAGACGGTCAGGCTAGTGGGCTTGCCGAAGAAATCCTTGCTGTCATCTACCGTGCCGTCCTCCTTGAGGGGGAGGTTGTTGAGGTCAAGCGTCGTCACGCGGAACATCTCGCCCGCGCCCTCACAGTCGGAGCCGGTGATGATCGGGGTGTTGACGTATACGAAGCCGCGGTTCTGGAAGAATTCATGGACGGCCTGCGCCGCGACGCTTCTTACGCGGAAGGTTGCGGAGAAGAGGTTGGTTCTGGGGCGCAGATGCTGGATCGTGCGCAGGAACTCAACGCTGTGGTGCTTTTTCTGGAGGGGGTAGTCGGGGGTCGATGCGCCCTCGACGGTTATCGCATCCGCCTTCAGCTCAAAAGGCTGCTTTGCTTTCGGAGTCAGCACAAGCGTACCATCAACTATCAGCGCCGCGCCGACATTCTGCTTTGCGATCTCATCGTAATTATTGAGAGAGCCTCTCTCAAACACGACCTGCAGCGACTTGAAGCAGCTGCCGTCATTAAGCTCGATGAATCCAAAGTTTTTCAGGTCGCGGACGGTTCTGACCCAGCCGCAGACTCTGATCTTCTGCCCATCAAAAGCGGAAGCGTCGGCAAATATACCGGCAATTTTCTGATGCTTCATAATGGCACCTTTCCTTTCTTTGTGCCGGGCGGCACTCATAATTGTGAATAATATACGGCATGTGCCGTATTTTATTATTATAAACAGTCCTTGCGGCTTTTGCAATATTTTTATAAACTTTTTGCGCGTACGCTTATGTTGTCCGCCGTTTGTGTTGCGCAGCGGAACGCTTTGCTATATAATTACAAGTACTTTATCTGATAAGGAGAAGTGATCTGCATGAAAAAGAAAAGCTGGGTTTCTCTTATCATATCCGCCGCGGTGCTGACGGCACTGCTGGTTCTGGGCTTCGGCAGCGAGGTGTTTCAGCCGGAAGCGCTGTCGGTACAGGGCAGGCAGGGGGCGGAGACTCTTCTGCGCCTGCTGACAATGGCGGCAGCGGTACTGCTTGTGGAAAAGCTCGCAGTCGCCATACTCGGACTGCTGCATCCCGCGGGCAGCAGAGCACGCAGTCTGATTACGCTCAGCATGAGCATACTTCGCTATGCTGCGGCGCTTGTGATACTCTGCTGGGGCTTGACGATACTCGGAGTAAATATAATGGCGGTCGTCGCAAGCGTCGGCGTTCTGGCGCTGATAGTGGGCTTCAGCGCGGAAAGTCTCATTGCGGATATGGTGACGGGGCTGTTCATGCTGTTTGAGAATCAATACAATGTCGGGGACATAGTCGAGGTTGGCGGCTTCCGGGGCACTGTTACGAGTATTGGGCTGCGCACAACCTGCATCACGGACTCAAGCGACAATATAAAAATCGTGAACAATTCGGACATGCGAAATATCCTGAACCGCTCCGAGCGCAGCTCAAAGGCGGTTGCGGATATTGGAATACCGTATGATACGGATATCGAGAAGCTGGAGACGAAGCTGCCTGCGCTGTTGGAGAAAATCTTTGAAGCGAACCGCGAGCGTATGAACGCCGTGCCGGTGTATCTCGGAGTGCAGGAGCTTGGCGAATCGGCGGTTGTCCTGCGTTTCTGCGTAGACGTTACGGAGAAGAACATCTACGCGGCACAGCGCAGTCTGAACAGGGATCTGCTTCTCGGCCTGCGCGGCCTTGGGATAGAGTGCCCGTTCCCGCAGCTTGACGTACATAGTAAATGAGCCGCATGAAAAGAAGACAATCCGGCGAGTTTTCGCCGCTTCCTCCTGAGTCCGCGCCGCTGCCGGACGAATTTAACCGGGGCTGCGCCGATAATACCGCCGCGGCGGGGAAAAAGCGGAAGAAATGGGCGTACTATGCAGCGGCCTTTGCGCTGTTTGTATGCATACTTGCACTTGGTGAAGTGAAGCCCGAAGCGAAACCGCAGCTGCCGGAGCCGCCGGCGGCAGAAACCGAAGTGCCCGTGACGGCATCCACCGCTCCCGGCAGCGGCATATATTTTGCGTATATCAACGGCTCATACTGCGTGGCCGACGCCGTAATAGCTGAGCCGCAGAGCGTAAGCGCAGTCAGGGTAGAGGCGATAGACGCGCGGGACGGAGAGACGCTTGAAGAGTTCATTCTGACGCGGGAAGAGATAGACGCGGGACACTGGTCGGCTTCGTTCCTGTGGACACCGCAGGATTTCGCGGCCTACGAGAGCAGGTTCGGCGTGGGAGCGCTGCCGATTGTGAAGCTGCGCATGAGCCTTGAGCGGTGCGATGAGGTCGAAGAATACAGCGCGGATAAAAGCTGCGGTTCGGGACCGGAGCTGCTCTATGACTTCGACGCTGAGAAGGGGCTATATGGAGTTCGGCTCACGGGCAGCGGCATAGAGAATGCGGAACTTGTGTTTATCCTCAATGGAGCCGAACTGCCGGAGGACTGTGTCGCCGTGACGGACGGAACGGAGGAAATCACCGTTTCACGTCCCGGAGAAGAGCCGAGCGTGGAGCAGAGGGAATACCGCAAGTTTACCGCAAGTCTGCCCCAAGCGATGCAGGATGGTGACAGTCTATCATTTATACTCAGAATAGAGCTTGGAGGACATCAATTCGAGTACACAGAAAAAATACTATGATTTAAGAATTCTTATGTGGCGCAGATTTGCGCAGTGCGTTAAGATATGGAGCAGAAAGGAGATATAAACATGAAAAAGATTATCGCAATTTTGCTTTGCATATCGGCGCTCTTTGCGCTTGGCGCCTGCGGCAGACTGACTGAGGCCAAGAGCGAATCCGTGAAGCCTGAGGTGTATTTCACCGAGGATAAGAGCGGGACATATACCGATTCCGTCGGCAACGTCTACAACTATTCATATAAAATTCCCGCGTTTTCCGGCGGGAGCGAGGACGCGGAGCGGATAAACAAATATTTTGACGATACGCTCCGCCCGATAGTCGAGGACGAGCTGGCCGCGATGGAGGACGAGCTGAGCCTGATGACCGGCGATATAAAGTGCGAGGTGTTTGAAAGCGGCGACGTAACGTCCGTTCTCGTCTCGGTGTACTACCCGAACGACTATATACAGTATTACACCGCGAGCATGAACACGCGCGAGAACCGCGAGATGAACAACGCCGACATTGCCGCGGCCTACGGTATCGACGAGGTCGACCTGCCGGATAAGCTCCGCGAGGAGGCGAAGGCGGCGGTCGAGAAATACTATGCCGACTTCGGCGACATCTCAGGCGACGGCTTTGCTGACGTGACCGGCACGCGAGACGAAACGCTTGCCGTGATCGGCAGCGACGAATGGGAGCCAACTCTGTTCATAAACGGCGAGGGCAAGGTGTGCATGATAAGTGAGGTCATGTCCCCCGTCGGGAGATATAACCAGATATTCGTGCTGTAAAACTTAAAAACACGCAAAAGCAGGGACTGCAAGCGCAGTCCCTGCTTGATTTATTCGGTTCTTTCGAGCAGCCAGTCAACACTGACGCCGAGAACGTCGGAGATTGCCGCAAGCTCAATGTCCGTCACCGGACGCTTCTGCCCTTCGAGCAGCGACAGCGCGGGGATACTGATATCTATTCCGCGCGTTTGCAGTCGGGCGAGCAGCTCGACCTGCTTCATTCCGCGCATCTGCCGCGCCTCAGTCACCCTTGCGCCGACAAGGTTTTTGCTCCCAAGCTCCAATCTGCGCAGCTTCATGGCTCAGCCCAGATCGATGTCTATCGCAAACAGACCGCCCGCGCCGCCGGAGTACAGGTACAGGACATTGTCCGTGGACTTGAATTTCCCCTCGCGCGCAAGCTTTATCAGCCCCGCGAAGGCCTTGCCGGTGTATACCGGATCGAGGAACAGACCCTCGTTCGCGGCCATCATGCGTATCGCGGCGTTGCCCTCGGCGGAGGGGATCGCGTAGCCGGGGCCGCACATATCGACAAGGTGCACGTCTTCGACGGTCGGCACGAAATCAAGCTCCAGAAGCTTGGCAGTCTCCTGCATGATGTGCGTCGTGATAACGTCAAACGGGTCGCTGTCTACCATTAGGCCGATGGTCTGCGTCTCCGGCATGAACAGCTTCGCGCCCAGCGCGACTCCGGCGTGAGTGCCGCCGCTGCCCTCGGCGCAGCAGACATAGTCGAAGTGCAGCCCCGTGTCCGCGATCTCTTTCATGCAGTTGACGTAGCCCAGCGCGCCGATGGCGTTGGAGCCGCCGCAGGGAATCTTGTAGTACGGACGCCCCAGCTCCTGCCCGACGCGATCCATCTCGGCGTAGATGTCGTCGTAGCTGTCGGTGTCCATGAAGCGGACGTCGGTGTCCATGAGGTATTCGAGCAGCTGGTTGCCCTTGCGCTCGGTCACGCCGCGCTTTTTGAGGATCAGTATCGGCGTCATGCCCAGCTTTTTCGCGCAGGCCGCCGTGAGCATGGCGTGGTTAGACTGCGCGCCGCCGGTCGTGAAGATGATCTCCGCGCCCTGCCGCTTCGCGTCGGCCAGCAGGAATTCGAGCTTGCGCACCTTGTTGCCGCCGAGACCGATGCCGGTCAGGTCGTCGCGCTTTATATAGACGTTTGTGCCGAGAATGCGGCTGATGTTTTCAAGCTTCTGTATCGGCGTCGGCAGCACTGCCAAAGGTATACGCGGAAAATCGTTCAAGCTTTTCATATCGAGTCTCCTTTTTACAAGTATGAAGTATGGCTTCGCCAAATAAAGCAGCGGAAAACCGCTGTGAAGAATTGCGCTCTTCACGCCCGAAGGGCATTTCACAAATCCCGCAGGGATTTATTTCGTTGAAAGAAGCCTCTTTTGTCTACCGGACAAAAGAGGCTTCTTTCTTGGTGCTCCAACGGGGATTCGAACCCCGGACACCCTGCTTAAAAGGCAGGTGCTCTACCTACTGAGCTAACGGAGCAATTATTCTCGCGGCGCAATGCACCGAGGAAAGGCTTGGCAGGGATGGCTGGACTCGAACCAGCGGATGAGGGAGTCAAAGTCCCTTGCCT
>ENA-OUQH01000584-OUQH01000584.1-human-gut-metagenome-genome-assembly--contig:-NODE-584-length-26446-cov-4.103634_pt1 | contig 26446 bp, 25 predicted proteins | sample MGYA00237948_ERZ548828 | MGnify/ENA primary metagenome ERZ548828 (study PRJEB26490, sample SAMN05194711) | human gut metagenome | biome: terrestrial biome; feature: human-associated habitat; material...
CTCCCGGCCGTGTTCCGGCGCGCGCCTGACGGGCACGACGGATTTCGGCAATTTTCTGCTGCCGTTTTTCTACGGCGCGCGGGAGGAGCTCGTCTACCTGCTGGCGCTGGACGCCGCATACCCATTGGCCCTGTTCCGCTGCCAGCATATGTGCGACGTGAAGGACCCGGAGCCGTCGGACTTCTATCTGGAAATGCAGCGGGCGGGCTGGTGCATTTATCCGATCTTGCTGCTCATCGGGTACAACATCGCCCTGTGGGTGCTGCCGTAGCCGACTGAAAACGGGGAATTGACCAAAAGCAAGCCAATATATGTCCGAACGGGCATTTTACATACAGAAAAACACAAAAAACATTGCAAAGGAAAACATACTATGGAACACACAAAAACCAAGGGGTGTCTGGACAGCCTGACCTTAAAACTGCTGGCCATGGCCCTCATGCTCTGCGACCACCTGTGGGCCACGGTGCTGCCCGGCGTCATGTGGCTGACGGCGGTGGGCCGCATCGCTTTCCCCATTTTCGCCTTTCAGGTGGCGGAGGGCTTTCAGCGGACCCATGACCGGAAAAAATACCTGCTGCGGATGCTGGTCTTTGCCCTGATCTCTGAGATCCCCTTTAACTACCTGTACTACTCCTCCCCGGTGTTCCCCTTCCATCAGAACGTGATGTTCACCTTCTTCATCGCCCTTCTGCTGATGCTGGGGCTGGAAAAGGTCCGGAGCAAGGGGACGGAGATGTATATCCTCGCCGCCGTTTTGAGCCTGCCCGTGGGATATTTCCTGGGAACGCTCGGCATGGTGGATTACTACGGCAGCGGCGTGGTCACGGTGCTGATCTTCTACCTCTGCCGCCAGATCCCCTACGGCTGGATCGGCGAGGTGGCGGGACTGGCCTTCCTGAACTGCAAACTGCTGGGGGGCATGACCATCCCCCTGACGCTGGGGAGCTGGACCTTGGAATTCCCGGAGCAGGGCTTGGCGCTGCTGGCCCTGATCCCCATTTGGCTGTATAACGGCAGACAGGGCGCTCACAATAAGGCCATCCAGTATGCCTGCTACGCTTTTTATCCCGCCCACATGCTGATCCTGGCATTGCTGCGGATGTATTTGTAAGAGGTGAGATCTGTGTCCAAGCACAAGGAAGAAAAAACCAACGTCATGCGGACGCTGGAGCAGAAGAAGATCGCCTACACGCCCCATGAGTACCCGGCGGACGGCCCGGTGGACGGTGTCTCCGTGGCGGCGTATCTGAATCAGGACCCGGAGCAGGTGTTCAAGACCCTGGTGACAAAGGGCGCCGGCGGCGGATACTATGTGTTCGACATTCCGGTGGCGGAAAATCTGGATCTGAAAAAGGCAGCCAAGGCGGTGGGGGAGAAATCCATCACTATGCTGCCTCAAAAGGAGCTGCTGCCCCTGACGGGCTATGTCCACGGCGGCTGCTCCCCGGTGGGGATGAAAAAACCGTTTTCCACCTGGATCGACGAAACGGCGCTTTTGACGGACGCCTTTTTCTGCAGCGCCGGACGGCTCGGCGCGCAGATCGGGATCGATCCCGAAGCTCTGGCAGGCTATATCGGCGCACAGTTCGCCGATCTCACCGAAGAATAAACAACAGAGAATAACAACATAAGGAGGCTCTTTTATGCATCCCGAAATGGAACGCATCCAGAACTGTCTCGCCGCGGTGCGGCGCCACACCGACTTTGTCCCGGAGGTCGCCGTCGTGCTCGGCTCCGGTCTCGGCGGCTTTGCCGACATGGTGAAGCAGACCGCCGTTGTGCCGTACAGTGAGATCCCCGGCTTCCCGGTGTCCACCGCTCCCGGCCACGCCGGACGGTTCGTGTTCGGCTATGTGGAGGAAACGCCCGTCGTCGTCATGCAGGGACGCGTGCACCTCTACGAAGGCTACACGCCGCACGACGTTGTGCTGCCCGTGCGCCTTATGAAGGCCATGGGCGCGAAGATCCTCTTCGTCACGAACGCCTCGGGCGGCATCCGCGGCGATCTCACCGCCGGAACGCTTATGAGCATCACCGATCACATCAGTGCGCTCATCCCCAACCCGCTCATCGGCGCGAACATCGACGAGCTCGGCGTCCGCTTCCCGGATATGTCGAACGCCTACGATAAGGGCCTGCGCGCCATTCTGCGCGAAACGGCGAAGAAGGACGGCATCGATCTCAAGGAGGGCGTGTATATCCAGTTCACCGGCCCGAGCTACGAGTCGCCCGCCGATATCCGCGCCTCCCGCGCGATGGGCGCGGACGCCGTGGGCATGTCCACGGTCGTGGAGGTCATCGCGGCCAACCACGCCGGTATGCGCGTGTGCGGCGTTTCGTGCGTGGCAAATCTCGCCGCCGGTCTCTCCGACCGCCCGCTTGACGGCGACGAGGTCATTGAAGCGGCCAACGCCGCCGCGCCGAAGTTCAAAAAGCTCATGTGGGATTCCATCGCCGCCATGCATGCGGAGGAGAAGGCATGATCCGCTTTTATAACGGCAAGCTCCTTTCGCTCAGCGGCGGATTTGAGATCTCCGACTGGGAGGTCTGGGTCGAGGAAACGATGATCCTCTATGTCGGGCCTGCCATCGGCGCGCACCCGCCGTTTGAGCGCGAGATCGACCTCAAGGGCAACCTCCTGATGCCCGGCTTCAAGAACGCCCACGCGCACAGCGCGATGACGTTCCTGCGCTCCTACGCCGACGATCTGCCGCTGCAGAGCTGGCTTTTCGACAAGGTGTTCCCGCTGGAGGCCAAGCTCACGCCGGACGATATTTACGCTCTCACGAAGCTCGCGATTCTCGAATATCTCAAGGGCGGCATCACGAGCGCGTTCGACATGTACTATAAGCGCGACGCTTTCGCGCAGGCGTCCATTGACTGCGGCTTCCGCATGGTGCTCTGCGGCGCGCTCGCCGCGGGGGACGACTGGACGGTCGGCGAGATGGACACGATCAAGTTCAACAATCTCCACCCGCTCATCTCCTACATCCCCGGCATCCACGCCGAGTATACGGCCAATCTCGATCTGCTCATGTTTATGAAAATGCTCCTGGACGAGTACAAAATGCCGTTTTTCACCCACAATTCGGAGACGAAGCGCGAGGTAGAAGAGTGCATCGAGCGCCACGGCCTCACGCCGACGCAGCTTTTCGAGGAAAACGGCCTCTTCGAGCATGGCGGCGGCGGCTTCCACTGCGTGTGGTTCGATGAGACCGACATGGACATTTTTGCCCGCCGCGGTCTGTACGCCGTGGCGTGCCCGGCCTCGAACGCAAAGCTCGCGAGCGGGATCGCGCCGGTAAGCGAATTTCTGCGCCGGAAGATCCCTCTTGCCATCGGCACGGACGGTCCGGCGAGCAACAACGCGCTCAACATGTTCCGCGAAATGTATCTCGCCGCGGTGCTGCAGAAGCTCCGGGAGGAGGACGCCGCCTCGTGCGACGCGCGCGAAATTCTCCGCGCCGCGTGCTCTACGGGCGCGCGCGCCATGCGCATCGACGCCGACTGCATCGCCCCCGGCAAGCTCGCCGATCTCGTCGTGATCGACCTGCACCAGGCAAACATGCAGCCCGAGCACAACACCGTGAAAAACCTTGTTTACAGCGGCTCGAACTCAAACGTGCTCCTCACGATGGTAAACGGCAAGATCCTCTATGAGAACGGCGTTTACCACGTCGGCGAATCGCCGGAGGACATCGTCGCCCATGCCCGCGCCGCCACGGAGCGGATCATAAACAGCTGAAAACCGCATACGCAAAACCGCCGAAGGATTTTTCCTTCGGCGGTTTTGCGTATGGGCGGCGGTCAGACGACGCGGTTGGGCGCGTCCTTGCCGGCGAGAATGAGTGAGAGCTGGCGGAGCATGATCTCCACGGAATTGGCAAAGGCGTCTATGGTCGTGCCGGCAATGTGCGGCGTGAGCGTGACGTTGTCGAGCGTGAGCAGGGGAGAGTCCGGCGAGAGCGGCTCTTCGTCGAACACGTCGATCGCCGCGCCGCCGATGCGGTGGGCGCGCAGCGCCTCGACGAGCGCCGCTGTGTCCACGAGCCCTGCGCGGGCGCAGTTGACGAGAATGGCGTTCTTCTTCATCATGGCAAGCTCGTCCGCGCCGATGAGAGCGCTCTGCCCGGCCTCATGGCGCATGTGGATGGTGATGAAGTCGGACTGCCGCAGCAGCTCTTCCTTTGATACCGGCTCGCAGCCGCGCTTTTCGATCTCCTCGGGGGAGAGGAAAATGTCGCAGCCGAGAATGCGGCAGCCGAAGCCCTTGAGCCGCGCGGCGACCATCGTGCCGATCTTGCCGACGCCGATGATGCCGACGGTGCAGCGGCACATATCGCGGTTCATCATGATATTCGGGAACATTTTGACCCATTTGCCCTGCACGAGCGCGCCGTGGGCGCGGGCGATGTTGCGCATTTCGCAGAGCATGAGCGCCACGACGAGATCGGCGACGGCGGTGGAGTTGCGCCCCTCGGCGTTGTATACGGCGATGCCGCGCTCGCGGCAGAGGTCAAGATTGACATTTTCCGTGCCGGTGCGCAGCACGCTGACGATCTTTACGTTCGGCGCGGCGTCGAGCACCGCACGGTTCACGGGCGCAACGTGCGTTACAAGGATCTCCGCCTCGCGGACGGCTTCCAGCATTTCCGCGCTCACAGGGCACGCCTCCGCGCCGCGAAGCTCGGCGGTACGCTCGCACGTCGTGAGGGACTTGATGTCCGTGAGCGTCTTTTCGGTATAGAGCGTCACGTCGCATCCGGGGAGCTTTTTCATGTACTGCATGAGCATTTCCGGCACACCGGCGTCACAGATGCATACGACTTTCATTCGATCGTCTCCTTTTCTTCCGCGCCGTATTTTTCGATCAGCGCGCGGATGGTTTTTGTGAGATACGCCTCTTCAAACGCGATGTTCCAGTGACGGCGCAGGATGAGCGCCGCGAGACGGTAGCGGTCGATCTCCTCCGCGGAAAGCGGCGAGAGCTTCTGGTACTCCTTGAAAAAGCCCTTCCCGATGGAGCCGCGGATGGCGGAAAAGAGGGCAATTTTTGCTTTGCTCGCCTCCGGGAACAGCTCGGCCTCCGAGAAGAAGAACTCCATGAGCGCTTCCTCCACGGCGCGATTGCCGCGCGCGGCGGTCATCCAGTCGATGATCTTGCACTCGCCGGACTTGTCCACGAGGACATTGCCGGTGTGAAAGTCGAGATGGAGCACCGTGTCGTCGTCCGGGAGAGAGCGGAGATATCCGGCGGCGCGCGATTTTTCCTCCGGTGTCAGAAACGCCATACAGTCCTCGCCGAGAATACCGAGACATACCTCACGCACGTCGTCAAGCTCGCGCGTGTGCGCCTTCTGCACGCGGACGTGACAGCGGGCAAGGTCTTTGCCGGCCTCAAAAAGATACGCCGGCTTTTTCCCCGGCATGTCGTTTTGCGAAACGCCGTCGATGCAGTCCATCACGAAGCCGAAGCGCCCGCTGCGCTCGACCATATCGTAGACCTGCATCCCAGTGCAGCCGAGAGATGCGGCGATCTTCGTGTTTTTGTATTCCTTTTCGGCATACTCCCTCGGATAGTCGGGGAAAAAGAGCTTCAAGATCTTTCCGGCCTCCGTGCGGAATATCTCCGCCGACCGGCCCCGCGCAAAATGTTCTCCCATAGTCCGCCCTCCTATATTTTCGGCAGCGCCGCAGAATGCGGCGCTGCCGATTTTTATTCCGATTCCAGTATCCGCTTTGCGGCCTCTTCGGCGGCTACGGCGCGAGAGAGCGCCGTTTCAAGATCCGCTGCCACCGCGGTAAAGCCGTGATTTGCCATGATGCAGAGATCGTGAGAGCGCAGCACCTCGGACGCGCTCTCCGCGAGCTTCTTCGAGCCGCTCACGCCGTAGGCGGCGCAGGGGGCGACGATCTCCGGCGTGCGCAGACTCTCCCGGCACGCGGCGAACGTTTGCAGCGCCGCGGAGTGCGTGTGGATCACGGCGCGCACGTCGCCGCGCGCGGCATAGATGCGCCGGTGCATCTCCCGCTCGCTGGAAGGGCGCTGCCCGGCGGCAAAGCTGCCGTCGGCAATGCGGATCTCCACAATATCCTCCGGACGGATGCGGTCATAGTCCACGCCGGACGGCGTGATGAGAAAACGATCGGCATCGATACGCGCCGAAACGTTCCCCCACGTCGCCTGAATGAGGCGGTTTTACACGAGCTTTTTCCCGTAGACAATGACCGACTCGCGCCGCGCGAGATCGGAAACGTCCTGTGCCACCGGCGCGGCTTCTTCCCCCTGCGCCGCGGCGAGCGACGGACGGGAGTATTTTTTCGTATAGACCGCGTGCTCTATAAGGCAGAGCGGCGCGGCGAGCGGCTTCGGCGTCCCGATGCGAGGGGAGAGCCGCGCCGTCATGCACAGCTTTTCGAGCAGGATACACGCGGCGATGAGCTCGTTTTCAAACCGCGCCGTCACGACAAAGCCGCGGTTCGGAACGATGCACGCGGTATCGCCGCGCCGCGGCGCACTTCTTACCGGCACGCACACGCCGAACATCTGCGCGGCGTCGTCGGTCTCGGCGCAAAGCGCGTGAGGAGCTTTGACAAATTCACGGGCGTACCGCCCGGCGGTCAAAACTGCCATGGGTGCGGAAACGGCGGAGAACAGCGCCGCTTCGACCGGCTCTCCGGCGGCGCTGCAAACGGCGCCGGGCGCGGTCATCACGAGCGAATCAGCGTCCCAAAGCTCCAGCTCCATGAGCCGGGCGCGGACGGAGGCAAAGCGCTGCCGCGCGGACATCTGTGTCATGGTGATACCGCCTTTTTAAAATACAGCCAGATAGTGAAGGAGACTGTAAAGATTGAGCACGATGATGAGGATGCCGACGACGGCGAGCAGCGGGCGAACGGGGATCTTCTTGCAGATCCACGCCGCGAGGGGAGCTGCGCACACCCCGCCGATGATGAGACCGAGGATCGTCTGCCAGTAGGACGTAAAATCGCGGATGAGAACGACGAACGTGGTCGTCTCCGCGAGCGTTACGAGAAATTCGGCGGTATTCACCGTGCCGATCGTCTTTTTCACGTCGTGGCCGACGGCGAGCATCGTAGACGTTACGACCGGGCCCCAGCCTCCGCCGCCGGTGGCGTCAAGAAAGCCTCCGGCGAGACCGAGCGGGTAAATGCCCTTCCCGATGTGGCGTTCCTTCTGACTTTTCAGGAACGCCTTGCGCAGAATGACAGCGCCCATGATGATGAGATAGGCGTCGATGAACGGCTCGAGCGCGTCGCCGGCGCTCGAGAGGAACCACGCGCCCGCCACGCCGCCGATCACGCCGGGGATGGCCAGATGGAAAAAGAGCGACTTATCCACGTTTTTGAGCTTGATATGGGAGAGACCGGACGCGAGCGTCGTCGGGACCTCCGCCACATGGACGACCGCGCTCGCGAGCGCGGAGGGAAGCCCCGCCACGGTTTTGAGAAACGTCCGGCAGCTCACGCCGTAGGCCATGCCGAGCGTGCCGTCAATGATCTGCGCGGCGAAGCCGATGACGATGAAAAGAAGAAATTTACCCCAGTTCACAGTGTGTCTCCGCCTTCCAGATAGTCAAAAACGGCGTCGGTGAGCCGGTTGACGCATTCTTCTTCGCTGAGAACCTCGGTATCCAGCACAAGCTCGGCGTCGGTCGGCTCCTCATACGGAGAGTCTATGCCCGTGAACGAGCGGATCTTTCCCTCGAGAGCTTTCTGATAGAGCTTTTTCGGGTCGCGCGCCTTGCAGGTCTCCAGACCGGCCCGCACCCAGACTTCGAGAAAGCGCCCGTCGGCGATGCGGCGCGCCTCGGCGCGTCCGGCGGCGAACGGGGAGATGAACGTGCAGAGCGTCACGAGCCCCGCGTCGCGGAAGAGTCCCGCGACCTCGGCGGCGCGGCGGATGTTTTCGATCCGGTCGTCGTCCGAGAAGCCAAGATCGCCGCAGAGACCGCGGCGCAGCTTGTCGCCGTCGAGCATGTAGGCGGCAACGCCCTTTTCGCAGAGCCGCCGCTCGACCTCCTGCGCGATCGTCGTTTTGCCGGAGCCGGAAAGCCCGGTCATCCATACGACGAGCCCGCGCCGCCCGGTGAGCTGCTCGCGCTCGGCGCCGGTCATGGCCTCGGCCGACCAGCGGATGTTGCGCTTATCGTAATCCTCGGAGAGCAGCGCCTCAGTGACGATGCCGCCGCCCGCGATCTCGTAATCGTCCACGATAACAAACCGACGCGTACCGTCGCAGCCGGAGTCGGCGGTGTCGAACGCCGTCGGGCGGTCGAGCCGGAGGATCACCTCGGCGACTTCGTTTTTCTGCACCTCGCTGCGCTCCAGACTGTCCAGCTCCGAGGCGTCTACGACGCGGAGGATGCTCTCGAGCCGCGCTTCCACCTTGGCAGTGCCGCACTTGAAGAAATAGCGCTTGCCGGGGCGCAGCGGCTCCTTGCCGAGCCAGAACACGTTCGCGCGCAGCCGCACGCCGACGAAAGGCGCTTCTTCGCTCTCCAAGCACGCGATCTCGCCGCGGCGGACGAAGATCTGCTCGGTCATCGTAAAGCCGGCGGCGTCCCCGGCAATGAATTTCTCCGGCGTGGGCGCGGAAAATACCTCGAGCGAGGCGACCGTCGTTCTCTTCCCGGAGGGGTAGAATACGATCTTATCGCCCGCACGGAGACTTCCGGCCTCGAGCGTTCCGGCCACGATGCGGCGCTCGTCGCCGCCCTCGGTGAATTTGTAAACGCCCTGCACCGGCATGCGCAGCGGGCGGTTTTCCGGGCTCGGCACGGGGACGAAGGCGTCCATCTGCTCGAGCACCGTGGGGCCGAAGTACCACGGCGTGCGCTCGCTGCGGATGGCGATGTTGTCGCCCTCCATGCCGCTCACGGGGATGAATGCCGCGGGCGAGATGTTGATTTTGGCGAGAAATTCGGTGAACTCCGTGACGATGGAGCGGTAGACCTCCTCGGAGTAGCCGACGAGATCCATTTTGTTCACGAGCACCGCCACCTGACGGATGCCGAGCATGGAGAGAAAGTACCCGTGACGGCGGGTGTTTTCCTCCACGCCGCGCGCGGCGTCGATCACCATGAGCGCGGCCTCGGCGCGGGAAGCGCCGGTGACCATGTTTTTGAGAAATTCAATGTGGCCGGGCGCGTCGATGATGATGTACCGGCGCTTGTCAGACTTGAAGAAGCAGCGCGCCGTGTCGATCGTGATGCCCTGATCCTGCTCGTTGTGCAGCGCGTCGAGCAGGAAGGCGTACTCGAACGGCTTCGAGTTGCGGCGGCAGTTTTCCCGTATGGATTCGAGCTTGCCCTTCGGCAGCGCTCCGGCGTCGGCGAGGAGACGGCCAATCACGGTGGATTTGCCGTGATCGACGTGGCCGACGGTGACGATATTCAAAAGCTCCTCGTTTTCCCAGACGTTTCTTGTTTCTTCCATTACATGTACCCTCCCCGGCGAAGCGTTTCGAGCCCGCCGCCGTCCTCGGCGTCCTGGGCGCGGCCGCTGCGCTCGGCAATGTTGGAAAGAGCGCCGGTGCGCAGCTCCTCAATGATCTCGTGAACGTTCCGGCTCTCGGACCGGATCGGCTTTGTGCACGGCGCGCAGCCGAGCGAGCGGTAGCGCGTGCCGTCGCCCTGATTATAGTAGAGCGGCACGGTGGGGATGTGCTCGCGCTCGATATATTCCCAGACATTCAGCTCCGTCCAGTCGAGCAGGGGATGGATGCGCACATGCGTGCCGGGGGCAAAGTCGGTTTTGAACTGGTTCCAGAACTCGGGCGGCTGGTCGTCCAGATCCCAGTCGTTGTGCTTGTCGCGCGGGGAGAAATAGCGCTCCTTGCTGCGCGAGCCCTCTTCATCGGCGCGCGCGCCGACGATGACGCCGGTGTAGGCGTCGGTGTTCGTGTCGCGCTCGTATTTCCCGGTCTGAAGATTGAGCCGGTAGCGCGGCCAGGTGCCGTCGAGCGTGTGGGTGAGCGCCTCGGTTTTGAGCCGGCGGCAGCACTCGACGCGAGAGCACTTCCCGTCCGGGAACGTTTCGTGGTTTTCAAGCGCTTCGCGGTTCTCACCGTAGACCATGTAAAGACCGTACTCCATGGCGAGCTTGTCGCGGTACTCGATCATTTCGGGAATTTTATAATGTGTGTCGATGTGGACGAGCGGGAAGGGGACGTGGCCGTAAAACGCCTTGCGCGCGAGCCAGAGAAGGACCGTGGAGTCCTTGCCGATGCTCCAGAGCATGCAGAGATTGCCGAACGCGGCGTAAGCCTCGCGCAGGATATGCACGCTTTTGCTTTCCAGTTTATCGAGATGATCTCTCATTCTTCCTCAACCTCCCGCATTTCGTAGCCGTAGTGTTCCATGTAGAAGCCCAGCTTCGCGTTGATCTTGCGCACGAGCCGGGGCGAAATGTCGAATTTATTTTTCTGGTATCCGCGCTGCGAATCGACATACGCCTGAAAGCGCGGCGCGGCCGCCTCAAAGCCGGAGAGCTCCAGACGCCGGTAAATATCCCGCAGCGTATCGACCGGGGCGCGGCAGAAATCGGTGTACGCGATGTCCACGTACCGGTTCTTCGGGAAAAAGCCCTCAAGCTCGAAAAGCTCGCGGTACATGCGCTCGAAAATATCGATGACCGTGTTTTCGATGAGCTCGTCGATGTTATCCGGCTCTTCGGTCAGCCGGAGCGAGTCCATCTCGGTGCGGAACATGTGGATCGTGGAGCGGACGGTCTTGTAAGGGTCGCGGTGGATGTTGATGAACCGCGCGTCCGGATACATGCCCCACAGCTCGCGGATGCGCGCAGTGTTGTCCGGGCTTTTGAGAATGAGCTGCTTGCCCTTTTTGATGTAGGTGAGCTTGCGGACGGCGTAATCGTAGCTGCGCTCCCATTTGCGCAGTTCCTCCACGGGAAGGTCGCTCACGAACGCGCCTTCGATGTACTTTTTATAATTTTCCGGGAACGCGATCATGTGGATGATCGAATACGGCGAGATCGTCAGCACGCCGAACGTCTCCTCCATTGGGAGATCGAGCGAGTACTGCACGTTATCCTGCGGGCGGCCGTTCTGGATGCCCTTTTCGATCGGCGGCTGGATGAGCCGGCCGAGCAGCAGCGAGTAGGGCAGGCCGATCGTGTTCACGGGATCGAACCAGCCAAACTGCTCGTCGCGCGAGAGGACATTCTGCAGATACGTTGTGCCGCTGCGCCAGTGGCCGAGAATGAAGATCGGGTCCTTTTCGATCTTCGTTTCACGGATGCGCTTGCGGTAAATGAGCGATTCCGCCGCCGCCGCGGGCGCGAGCGCGAGCGCCGTTGCGGAAATGTACAGCGCCTGCGGCAGCCGGTCGCGGGCGATATGGAAGTGGTTCTCTTCCAGCAGATGCACCCAGTTGTCCAGCCGGCAGGTCAGAAGAAAGTGTCCGGGATTGATAGCTTTCACGGTGTTGCCTCGCTAACATATAAAAATCTGGATATTAACATAGCAGGGGAATGTGAACTTAACGTTAAACATTCCCCTGCTATGGAGTCTCTTTACATGAATTTTGCGGCCTTTGCCGGCAGCACGACGCTGAAGCGGCTGCCTTCTCCGGGACGGCTCTCCGCGGAGATCGTTCCGCCGTGCTGCTCCACGATGCGCTTGCAGAGCGTGAGACCCAGTCCGCAGCCGTCGGCGCGGCGGTCGGTGTCGCCCTGATAGAACTGCTCAAAAATGCGCGGGAGCGTTTCCGCGTCCATGCCGCAGCCGGTGTCCCACACCGTCACGGTGACGGTATCCGCTGCGGCGGCAAGACAGATGCCGATGCGCCCGCCGGGCGGCGTGAACTTCACGGCGTTTTCCAGCAGATTCACCCACACCTGATAGAGAAGCTCGCTGTCGCCGACGTAGTCGAGATCCGGGATGTCGGCGGAGACGGAAAGCCCGGCCTCCGTCCAGCGCGGCTCGAGCTGCAGTACGGCGCGCCGGAGCTGCTCGCCGAGCGGGAAGATCTCCGCCTTTCGATGGATTTCCCGGTGGTCGATGCGCGAGAGGCGCAGCATGTCATCGATGAGCCCGACGAGCCGGTCAGACTCCTGCGCGATGTACTGGCTGTACTCGCGCTCCTCGGTCTCGGAAAGACCGCCTTCGGCGAGAAGCTGGGCATAGCCGTTGAGAATGGAGAGCGGCGTTTTGAGCTGGTGGGATACGCTCGAAATGAAGTCCTTGCGCAGATATTCGTTGGAGCGGAGCTCCGCCGTCATAAGATTGAAGTTGCGCTCAAGCTCGCCGAATTCCTCCACACGGTCGCGCTCCGGCACGGTGACGTCGTAATTGCCCCCGGCGATCTCGCGCGCGGCGCGGGAGAGCTCGCGGATGGGATTCGTCGTCGAGCGGGATGTGACCGTGATGAGCACCGCGACGGCCGCCACGGCGACGAGCAGAAGCAGTATGTCCTTGGCGGCGTAGCCGAAAACAAGATAGCGTATGTTGTCGCGCTGCTGGAAGATGATGCCGTTTCGCACGAGCGCGCCGAAGGTGAGAGAGAAAAGCGACGTGACGATCACGAGGATCAGCAGCAGGATCGTCAGCCGCGAGCGGACGCGCCTCATCGGATCACCGCCCGGTAGCCGAGACCGCGGACGGTCTGGATCTCAAAATCCGGAACGCCGGCGAGCTTTTCGCGCAGACGGCGGATGTGCGTGTCCACGGTGCGCGGGTCAGACTCGCTGTCGTACCCCCAGAGCTCGTCCATGAGCATCTGGCGCGTGAAGATCTTCGTGGGCGCGGCGAGCAGCGTTTGCAGCAGCGCAAACTCCCGCGGGCGCAGCTCATAGGAGAACCCCTCGCCGGTGACGAGCAGCGTGTCGGCGTGCAGCGTGCACCCGCCCACGGCGATCTCGCCGGAGTGCTGGATGCCGCAGCGGCGCAGCAGCGCCCCCACGCGCAGCAGCAGCTCCTCAAAATTCACGGGCTTTGTGAGATAGTCGTCCGCCCCGGCGTGAAAGCCGGTGCGCATATCGTCAAAGGAGTTCTTTACCGTTACCATCAGCACCGGCGTCGTGTCGCCCGCTTCGCGCAGCTCGCGGATGAGCCCGTAGCCGTCGAGCCGGGGCATCATCACGTCGGTGATGATGAGATGCACGCGGCTGTGCTCCAAAAGATCGAGCGCCGCCTGCCCGTCGGCGGCCTCCGATACCTCATATCCGGCGCGGCGGAGATGGATGCCGATCAGCCGACGAAGCCCGGCATTGTCTTCAACGACGAGAATGTTCGTCATGCTTTGCCCTGCCTTTCGGGGAGAAGATACACTATAATAATAAAACGCGGAAAAAACGCTGTCAAGCTCCGGCGCACGGCGGGAAAGTTCACAAAACATTAATAAAGAAATGGTTGCGCTATTTGACGAAACGTGGTAGTATATGAACCGAAAAGGGCGAACCAATAAAAATGTGTTTGTTATTAGAACATAATGGGGATTGTGTTCAATTACAAATGCTCTGGTGGAAACTTCGCAAGAAACCGCCTGTTTCATGTTTCTCTTTTTCTTCTTCTCTTTCTCCTCTTTTTTACAAAGGATAAGCCGTTGGATATCGGATCGATGTCCAGCGGCTTATTCTTTCATACGCCGCAACTTTCTCTCGCCAAACGAGAAATTATATTGTATAATGACCCGTTACCACACAGGAGGACAGACGATGGAAAGACCGTTTGCAAGCGTTACCGTTACGGAAAAGGCCGCGCGCGCTCTGCGCGGCGGGCATCCCTGGGTGTTCGCCGGGGAGGTACTCACGAAAGAAAGCCCCTGCCCGGACGGGGAGATCGTGGACGTATATACCGAAAAGGGCCGCTGGCAGGGCGCGGGGTTTTATAACGGCCGCTCGCTCATCCGCGTGCGCATTCTCTCGCGCAACACGAACGACAAAATGGACGAGGCATTTTTCCGCCGCCGTATCCGGTATGCGCTCGCCTACCGGCAGCAGGTCATGGGCGAGGACTTTGCCGCCTGCCGCCTCATCTTCGGCGAGGCGGACGGCTTCCCCGGCTGGACGGTGGACCGCTACGGCGATGTGCTCGTGAGCGAGGTGCTCTCGCTCGGCATCGAGCGGCGGCGCGCAATGCTCTATGCGCTGCTGCGCGAGGAGCTCGCGGCGCTCGGCGTGAACGTGTCGTGCATCTATGAGCGCAACGAATCGCTCATCCGCGAAAAGGAGGGCATGACCTGCGGCAAGGGGCCGTATGCCGCGCCCGGTCTGGAGACAAACCCCTCCGGCCACGCGGAGATCTGCGAAAACGGCATCTATTTCGACGTGGACTACATAAACGGCCAGAAGACCGGCTATTTTCTCGACCAGAAATATAACCGCGCGGCGGCGGGACGGCTGGCCCATGGGCGGCGCGTGCTCGACTGCTTCACGCACACCGGCGCATTCGCGCTCCACTGCGCGGCCGGCGGCGCGGAGAGCGTCACGGCGGTGGACGTGTCCGCGTCCGCACTCGAACAGGCGCGGCGCAATGCCGAGAGAAACGGGCTCGAAGGGCGCATGGAGTTCCGGCAGGCGGATGTGTTCGAGCTTCTCACGGAGCTCGGAAAGAGCGGCGAAAAGCCCTGGGATTACATCATCCTCGACCCGCCCGCCTTTACGAAAAGCGGCGCGACGGTAGAAAACGCGCGGCGCGGCTACCGGGAGATCAACCGCCGCGCCATGCAGATATTGCCGCGGGGCGGGTATCTGGCAACGTGCTCATGCTCGCACTTTATGACCGACACGCTTTTCCGCGCCATGCTTGCGGACGCGGCGCGCGACGCGAGCGTACAGCTCCGCCAGATCGAGGCGCGGCAGCAGAGTCCCGACCACCCGATCCTCTGGGGCGTGCCGGAAACGGATTATCTGAAATTCTATCTCTTCCAGATCGTATAAACGCCGAGGGGTTGAAAACGGCGGAGAAATAGGGTAAAATCCAACTTGAATGACAGTTCTTTCTTTGAATGGAGCACGGCTATGGTTCCGGTGAAAAAGAAAACAAAGATCGCGATCCTCATCGCCTCGCTCGCGGTGTTCGCGCTGGTGCTGGCCGCGGCGCTGCTGCTCTCGCGCGGCGCGGGCAGCGACCGCGTGCAGAGCGGGGAGCACCCGCTGCGCATCAGTGAATATATGAGCGCGAACACGGCGTATCCGAACGCTGACGGGCGCATCTGCGACTGGATCGAGATACACAATACGTCCGATAAGCCTTTCAACGTTTCCGGCTACCGCCTTTCGGACGACGTGACGCAGGCCAAATACGCCTTCCCGGTCGGGACGGTGATCCCCGCGGACGGGTACATCGTCGTCTACTGCGACCCGGAGACATCCGGCGGGCTGTACGCGCCGTTTTCGCTGCGGCGGCTCGGCGGGGAAACGCTTCTGCTGATGAACAGCGCCAACACGGTGCTCGACGAGATCGAAACGCTCCGCTGCCGGAAGAATACGTCCATTGTGCGGGAGACCGACGGTAGCTTTACCGTCTCCGCCGCGCCGACGCCGGGCTATGCGAACACCGACGAGGGATACACCGCGTATCTGGCTGCCTCCGGACAGGGCACGGGCGCGCTGCGGCTGAGCGAGATCATGGCCGCGGAAACGCTCTTCACCGCGCCGAACGGCGCGCTCTGCGACTGGGTCGAGATCGAAAATACCGGCTCCGAGACCGCCGATCTCTCCGGTATGCACCTCACCGACAAGGCGGGCGAGGCGCGCTACACGTTCCCGGAGGGAACGCTGCTCGCACCGGGCGCGTTCACGGTCGTCTGGTGCTCCGGCGACGGGACGGAGGGCGCAGACTACGCCGCCATCCGGCTCGCCAAGGCTGGAGAGAGCGTCATTCTGACCGACGCCGACGGCAATGCACTTGACCGCATCCAGACGCCGTTCCTCGCGGATGACACGTCGTATGCCCGCGTTTCGGGCGAGTGGTGCGTCACGAACCGGCCGACGCCGGGCTTTGCGAACACCGAAGAGGGCTACGCCGCCTTTGCCGCCTCGCGCGGCTTCGGGGACGTTGCGGTGCAGATCACCGAGGTCTGCCTCCGCAGCGAAGCCGGTCTGCGGGACGCCGACGGCGATTCGCCGGACTGGATCGAGCTTTATAACGCCGGAACGGAGAGCGTATCGCTCGACGGCTGGTATCTCTCCGACGATCCGGAGGAGCCGGCACGCTGGCGCATTCCGGACATTACGCTCGCGCCGGGCGAGTATTGCATCATTTTCGCCTCCGGCAAAAACCGGACGCAGGGCGAGCCGCACACGGACTTTGCCCTCTCCGCGGGCGAGAGCGTGATTTTGACAACGCCGATCGGCAGCACCGCCGACCGCGTGGAGCTCACGCCGACCGAGCCGGACGCCTCGCTCGCGCGCATCGGCTCCGACTGGCGCGAATGCGCCTCCCCCTCGCCGGGGAAGGCCAACGGGTAAGGGGGGAGAGCTATGGCAGAGATCAAACGCCACGAGATCAAATACATCATCTCCCTGCGGGAGGCGGAACTTTTGAAATATCGGCTGCGCGCCCTGCTCCGGCCCGACCCGCACGTCCGAGCCGACGGCAGCTACTTTATCCGCAGTCTCTATTTTGACGATACCGACTACCGCGCCTATCACGAGAAGATCGCGGGCGTAAAGGAACGCACCAAGTACCGCATCCGGTTTTACAACATGGACGATTCGCGAATCACGCTCGAAAAGAAGAGCAAGGACGGCGACTTCTCCGGCAAGGAATCGGTGCGCATCTCCCGCGAACTTGCGGAGGCGTTCCTCACCGGCGGCGAGGAGCTGCGCGATACCGAAGAGCTCGCACGAGAGCTTGCCCGGCTTCGGCAGAACGGCTGGAAGCCCGCAGTGCTGGTCGATTACGTCCGGTATCCGTTCGTCTATCCGACGGGCAACGTCCGCGTCACGATCGACACGGAGCTTCGCACCGCGCCGTTCAAAACCAACCTTTTCGACGACCGCGCTCTCACTGTACCGGCGCTCGATGAGGGCGAGGCGGTGCTGGAGGTCAAGTACGACGCGTTCCTTCCCGCGCCGGTCCGCGCGCTGCTCGAGGGCGTGACAAAGCAGCGCTGCGCCGTTTCCAAGTACACCAAATGCTTAGACATTCTGGAATAAAGAGGGGTAAAAACCAATGAGCATTTCCGATCTCATCAAAAACAAATTCGTTGAGGAATTCACCGCGATCTCCGTCGGCACGCTGCTCACGACGCTCCTGCTGAGCTTTGCGCTGGGTCTGTTCGTGCTGGTGATCTACCGCGTGACCTACGGCGGCGTCAGCTTCAGCAAGAGCTTTGCGCTCTCGCTCGTGATGCTCTCGATGGTCACGGCGCTCGCCATTTTGACGGTGCGCTCCAACGTCGTGCTCTCGCTCGGCATGGTCGGCGCGCTCTCCATCGTCCGCTTCCGCACGGCGATCAAGGACCCGATGGACACGGTGTTCATGTTCTGGAGCATCGTTATCGGCATCATCACCGGCGCGGGGTACATCACGGTTGCCATTCTCGCGGCGCTGCTGCTCGGCGCGCTGTTCCTGGCGCTCAATCTGCTCTCCGGGAAGCTGCACACCAACTCGTATCTTGTCGTTATGCGCTATACGCCGGAGGGGGAGAGCGCGGTGCGCTCCAAGCTCGGCACGCTCGGCAAATATAAGCTCAAGAGCCGCACGATGAATCTCGCCGAGACCGAGCTCGTCGTGGAGGCAAAGCTCAGCCAGAAGCAGATGGATTCGCTCGAAGCGCTGCTCGATAACGAAGGCGTTTCCGATGTCAACATCGTCAGCTACAACGGCAGCACCTTGCTTTGAGCTTCGCTCTCAAACGAACCCCACTTCGTTGAGGGTTCGTTTGAAAAGGCTGCGGCTCGCCGCAGCGCACTCGCTGCGCTCGCACGTTTGCGAGCCGAGAGGAATTTTCTCCGACGTACACGCCGCCGGAGAAAATGATTGGGAACTCATTTGTGCCTGCGGGCACAAACTCTGCGAGGCATATTAGTTTTTCGATAAGGAGATAAGGACATGACACACGAATATACGACGCGGGGCACCTGCTCCCGCAAGATCCTCTTCGAGGTGGAAGACGGAAAGGTGCACAACGTGCAGTTCATCAACGGCTGCAGCGGCAACACGCAGGGCGTTGCGAAACTCTGCGAGGGCATGGATGTGAACGAAGTCATCGACCGGCTCGAGGGCATCCGCTGCGGCATGAAGCCGACGTCCTGCCCGGACCAGCTCGCGCAGGCGCTCAAGGCCGTGCGCGGCAACGGCGAATGACCTTTGCTTAATATCGATTCCAATAGAAAGCTGTGGGAGGCTCATCCGTGAAGGGATGGCTTCCCACAGCTTTTTGCGAAGGCACGCTCATTTCCGGCGATGCTTGCCCGCTCGTCCCGGAAGCCTGCCAGCATTTTGGACGGATCTTCCGAAAGCTTTTTCAGGATTTCGCTGATTTCCTCGGTCACCCTGTGTGTCATAACGACGATCTTCGGCTCGTCGCAGCTCTCGTCGATTTGGATTTCGATCTTCATCCGATCCCCTTCCTTCCATGGCCATATAATAAGGGATCGGAGAAAAAACGTCCACTATTTTGCGACAGACGGTCGAAATCGGCCGACAGGCGGCGGAGAAGAGCAGGCAGCGGTGCGGACGCAAAGGCCGTGCGCGATAACGGCGGATACAGAATCAAAAAAACCGGAGAAGCGCGTAAAAGACACCCCCGCGGAAGCTCGCTTTGCAGCGAGCTCCCGCGGGGGTATTTGGAGAACTGGGAAAGGGGAGAGAAAAGAAGATCAGTACTCGTAGGGCTTGATGACCGGCTTGATCAAACCATCGCGTTTGACCGCAAAGTCCTCATAGACCTGGGCGATCTCGTTGAGGGTGTATTCCTTATTGAACAACGGCGTGGGATCCAGCTTTCCTTCGGAGATCAGCTGCACCAGATAAGCATCCTTGCAGGCGTCTACGCCGCCGGATTTCCAGGTGAGGTTCTTGCCATACATGCTGGGCAGGGGCAGAACCTGATCTTCCTCGTACATGGCGAGGAGGGAGATGACCGCATTAGGACGGGCGATCTTCCAGGCCAGCTGGAAGGTGCCGTCCTTACCGGCGGCCTCGATAACGGCGTCGGCGCCGCGGCCTTCGGTCAGCTCCTTGACGCGAGCCTCTACGTCCTCCTTTTTGGAATTGATGAACACATCGGCCCAGCCGTGATCCAGCGCGAACTGGCCGCGCTCGTCATGGCGGTCCACCGCGATGATGCGGGCGGGCTTGAACAGCCGGGCGCTCATCATGGAAGTATAGCCGCAGGGGCCGCAGCCGAGAACCACCACGGTGTCCCCTTCCTTGATCTCAGCCAGCTCCGCGCCAAAATAGCCGGAGGGCAGCACGCAGCTGACGGCAAGAACGTCTTTGTATGTCAGATTATCGGGGATCAGCTCCAGACCGTTGTCGGCGATGGGAACGCGGACATACTCCGTCTGGCAGCCGTCGATCTTGTGGCCCAGATACCAACCGCCCTCTACGCAGTTGTTAACATAGCCGCGTTCACAGAAGAAGCACTCGCCGCAGAAGGTCTCCACGTTGGCGACGACGCGGTCGCCCACCTTGATTTTCTTGCAGGCATCGCCCACGGCAACCACTTCACCGGCAAACTCATGACCCAGAATGATGTCCTTGTTGGCGGAGGGCACGGCGCCCACCTTGATATGGAAGTCACTGGCGCAGATGGAGGACAGAGCAACCCTTACGATGGCGTCCCGGGGATCCTGAATGGTAGGAATGGGACGATCCTCCAGACGAAGATCGTTAACGTCTTTAAACACATAACCCTTCATGGTTTCAGCCATAGTAAATTACCGCCTTTCTAAAACTTTTCGATTTTTTTGCAGGGGCAAATTTTTTCTCCGGAGCGGACAGCCGCTCCGGGCTGTGGTTGGATCCGACAGGGAATATCAGATTTCTTCGTAGGCCAGGTCTTCGTTGCCTGCCCACTTGTTGACCAGAGGCGAGAGCTTGTTCAGCACGGGACCCAAAACGGGGCCGACGCAGAACATACCCACCAGCGTGGCCACATGGATGACGCCGCCCATGATCAGAGCGCCTACCACCATGATGGCGTCGAAGATCATACGCCACCACTTCAGCTTCATCTTCAGGGTCTTGGCCATGAACTGGTTGAAGCCGTCAGAGGGGCCTGCGCCGTAGCCGGCGGCCTGATAGCTGCCAAGGCCGACGCCCAGAGCCAGCGTGCCGGTGATGACCAGAATGACGCGGGTGACCATAGAGGGAGTGGGGCCGATGAGAGCGATGATCCAGGGCTCCATCATGGAGCAGAAGGTGCCCAGCGTGAAGGTGTACAGGACCGTGGCAACACCGATGCCCTTCCGGTACACGATCAGGATGACGACGAAGCAGAGGACGTTGAATACGTTCATGGCCATGCCAAAGTCGCCATGCACGAAGGGCAGCACCTTGCTGAGTCCCTGTACAAACGCTGTGACCGGGTCAGAACCCAGATTGGCCAGAACAAACGCTTCGGCGCCGTAGGCAGTGATGAAGACGCCGACCATAATGACAACGCAGCGGACGATGATACTTCTCAGAGTGTATTTGCCTTTACCCATGTTAGAATGCCTCCTTCTTTTTTGCGTTGCTTGAAACACATGGTTCTCCTGAAGTTGCGCGTGGTCTGTGCCGGCTGCCCGTTTTCCGAGCCGCCGGCCGCCTTGAATAACGGACTCGCTGTGCAGCAGGATGCGGAGATGTGCTTTGTTGTGCGCCCGAATATCGGGAAAGAGAGGGGGTGCGCTGCTGGGGGGGTGAAACCTTGTAATGATCCAGTCTCCGGAGGATATCGTCATATGCTCCGGAGCACTGTCTGCTGACGAGCCGCTTCCGCCATCCGGCAGGAAATGGCCGTGCAGGTTTCCTTCCTGCGCCGTTCTCCTTTTGGGTTTCTCAGCTGCTTATCTAGAATGGTCAGCTTCACTATAATCAGTAAGCCAGAAAGAAAATCTTTTGTCAAGATTGCATGAATAAAAAACCCTCCCCTCGGGTGAAGGTTACTCTGCTCTACCTCGCTTTCTTTGTAATAATCTGCTAGTTTCGCTCGGGGGCCTTTATGCATTCCTTCCAGACCGGAAGAAAAAAACCGCGCCGACGCATTCCGAAGAGATGCGCCGACGCAGCGGTTTTTGGTATTTGCTTGATGCACCGACGCAGCGATTTGGCATTTGCTTGTCGGATATTGGAGACTCAGCCGGCAACGTAGAGCGGCATGTAGAGCGTCTGGCCGACGTAGTACGTGGCGAGATTGTCGCGGTTGTTCAGCCGCTGCAGGAAGGTGATGTTGTTCTCATAGCTCAGGCCGTAGGTGAGGCAGAGACCGTAGACCGTGTCGCCTGCGACGAGCTTGTGTGCCATGATCTTGTAGTACGGACCGGAGGAGGGGTACGTGGTCGAGGGGATGAGGATAATGTTGCCGGGGAGCAGGTAGCTGTAGCTCACGCTTGGGTTCAGGCGCTGGATCGCGGCGTCGTTCGCAGCGAAGTCCACTTTGTATTTATCGCAGATACTCATGACGGTGTCGCCGGCCTGGATCTTGTGCGGGATGATGAGATAGCTGAGCGTATCCTCGGCGGGGATGTTGGGCGTCGTAGTGGGCTTGGCGGAAGCGGCGGCTGTGGCGCTCGGCGCAGCGGAAGCCGTTGTGCCGGCAGACGCGCTCGGAGCAGGCGTCGCAGCCGGGGCGGCCGTCGTACCGGCAGAGGCGGCCGGCGCGGGCGTTGCGGCAGGCTTCACCGTTGTAGAGGCGGCGACATACTGCGGCATATAGAGAATGTTGCCGGGGAGCAGGTTATAATAGGCCGCGTTGGGGTTGAGCAGGGAGATCAGCTTGGAATAGGCGTAGTAATCCAGACCGTAGGAGGCGCAGAGCGCGTAGAGCGTGTCGCCGGAGACGATCTTGTGCGCCATGATCTTGTAGTAAGAACCGGAACCCGGGACCGTTTTCGTCGGAATGAGGATGACCTTTCCGGGCATCATATAGTTGTAGTTGGTGATGTTGTTGATCTTGCGGATCGTCGCATCGTTCGAGGAGAAGTCCACGCCGAGCGCGGCGCAGACGCCGGAAACGGTCTCGCCGTACTGCAGCGTGTGCTGCGCGAGATAATAGCTCACCGTGTCGCCGGTGGGAACGTTCGCCGTCGGGGCGGGCGTCGTGCCGGGCTTGGGCGTGGCGGTCGGCGCGGCAGAGGTGCCGGAGGTCGGCGCCGGAGTCGGCGTCGCGGCGCCGGCAGGCGTTACGTACAGAGGCAGAATGAACTGCTGGCCTGCCATGAACACGTTGAGATTGTTGTTGAGCGCGGCGAGCAGCTTGTAGTTGGCGTTGTAGTCAATGCCGTAGCTCTGGCAGAGCGCGGCAGGCGTCTCCCCGGCGACGAGCGTGTGCGAGAGGAGAGAATAATACGACTCCGAAGTCGTGGCCGTCTTCGTCGGCAGCCAGAGAACCTTGCCGGGCATCATGTAGTTGTAGTTCGTGATGCCGTTGATCTTGCCGATCATGGCGAGGTTGGCGTTGAAGTCGATCTTTTTCGCTTCACACACACCGTAGATCGTGTCGCCCGCTTTGAGAGTATAGCTCGTAAGATAGCCCACGACCTTGTCGTTGGCGGCGTTCGCCGTGCCGGTGAGACCGGTGAAGAGCGCTGCAACGAGACATACGGTCAGCAGCAGGGAAAGAAGGCGTTTTTTCATATCAGTTTTCTCCCTCCGTTGACCCCGCGCGGGGGTCGCGTAGTTTGGAAAATCGTTCGTATCGGTTTACCTATAATAATGACGCATGGACGGGGCGATCCGTTCACGCAAGAAGCGTGATCGGCGCGATGTCCTGCCAGACGATGCCGGTGCGGTTGCCGTCCTGATCAACGAGATCCTGCGAGATCTTGCCGGTATAAACCATTTCGCCGTTTTGCAGCGTGATGACATACTGCGCGTCGGCATCGCCGGTGATCCAGTCCGTGCCGGAGAAGGAAGCGCCCTCGCCGGGGAAGAAGTCCTGCTCGGCAAGGCTCATAAGCCGCATGTCGCCGGGGAACAGGCCCTGCGCCGGCTCGCTGATGCGGTGGGCGTGCCAGAGCGCGGTGATCTCGCCCTCGATGTACTCGACGATCGCCTTGTCGGTCGCGGTGTAGAGCAGGTACCGGCTGCCGCCGAGGGGGACAAACTCGGTAAACTCGGTCAGCTCGCCGTCAATGTACGCGCGGACGCGGATCGCACCGGTCAGCCCGTCGCAGTCCCACTGGCATTTGCCCTCGCGCTGCACCTCCGTGCCGGAGGTCTTGTCCACATAGGTGTATACCGCCTCGAAGCGTCCCGGCGCGGTCATCGTGAGCACGGCGTCGGGGAACGTTTCGCGGAGCGACGTCTGCGCTGCGTCCAGATTGTCGGCGCGCAGCTCGCGCCCGAGCGACGGATACGCCGTCGTGAACGGAACGTACACGAGCAGAAGGTAATCGGAGTTCATGTAGTAGCTGTCCGGATACGCGGCCTGGAGTCTGGCGTCGTGCGTGTCGAGCCGCTGCTGCACGGCGTTGAGCAGCGCGCCGTAGATCGCGGTGTACTGCGCGTAGGCATCGGCATAGGAAATGCCCTCCGCCGCGGCGGGGTTTTCGCTGTTCGGAGCGGTCTCCGTTCCGGCGCTTGCCGTCGGCTGCGGCGCTTCGGTCTTGCCGCAGGCGGCGAGAGAGAAGAGCAGCGCGCAGCAGAGGATCAGAGAAAGGATCTTTCGTTTCATGGAGTATCTCCCGGTATGTACCTTATAAATACAGATAGACCTGTTAACATAATATTATGCCACAAGACAGGAAAATTGCAAGCCCCCGCCGCAGCATTTTTCGCGGAAAAATCCGGCAGCGGAGGGAAATCGGGCGGAAAAAGCTTCCCACCCGTGAAAAAAATCAGTTCACGTCCTCCTCCACAGACTCCGGAGCCAGCTCCAGAAGGTGGGGGTTGCGCAGGAAATATTTCAGGCATTTGAGAGCGCTGGCAAAGTAATAGCTGTCGGCGATGCGCTCGTCGCAGGCGATGCGCAGATCGACATAGTGCCGCTCGACGCCGGAGGCGGTGCCGTCCGCCTCGTTCACCTTGCGCCGCGCGCCGAACGAAACGGCGCAGGGCATGTTGCCGAAATCGGCAAGGTGCGGATCCGCGGGCGGGACGCCGAAGCTGCCGAGATCGAGCATCGTTACGCTGCCGTGGAACGGGCTGACATCCAGCCAGGTGCGCGGCAGCCAGTCAAAATAATCCATCAGACGGAAAATACCCATCGCCATGCGCAGCAGAACGCGGGGGAAGCGCATGAGCGTGTTGGCGAGCTTTTCCGGGGCGCTCAGGGAAATGTCGGCGCGGACCTCGTCCGTGGCCTCGGTGAGCTTGCGGTAAACGTCGAACACCGTGTCGGTCGGCGCGAAGCAGACCTTGATGCTCGTCTCCGTCGCGGTGACGGAGGCGCTGCGCTTGACGGGGAGAACGACTTCAATGTCGTTGCGGGCATAGATGCGCCGTCCGGATACGAACCGGTTGATGCCCGGACGCATGGACACCGTGCGGACGTAAGCCGCGATGATCAGATGCAGAAAGCCAAGGTTCGCCCAGCCGCCGGCGCGCTTTTCCCGCAGCCATTTCTCCACGCCCGTGACTTCCACGCTGTCCGAGAGGAAGCAGGCGGCGTCGCTCCGGCGGCGGAGGATGTACGGCTGGATGCGGGCGTAGGCGGGAAGCGTATAGAGCTGGCGGCCCTCCCGCCGGTCGTTCATATGTCGGGTGTATCGCTCTGCCATGAAAGAGTCTCCTTTTATGGGTGCAGAATGGGGCTTTTTTGTGCCCGTTCGATGGGCACAATTTGTTTATTATATAATATTATATAGTTTCTTCTCGATTTTGCAAGCATAAAATGCAACTTGCCCAAACACAGAAGTCTTCATTTGGTTAAAACGGAAAAACTGCTGCGCACAAGACTTTTCGGGTGACAATTTAACGACATTATCACTTGAATTTGATGAAAAAAAGGTGTACATTTACGATGTCAGAAAATTTGGCTTTGACGGGAGGTGTTTCAAAAAATGGCACTGGAAGCAATTCTTGCCGTAGAGCAGGCGGAACAGGATGCAGCCCGAAAAAAGGCGGAAGCGGCGCAGAAAGCAAAGGAAATTGCCGCGAAAGCCGACAGAGAGGGGACCGCAGCTGTGAAGGAAGCCGCAGAAAGAGCTGCGGCAGAGGAAGCAGCACTGTCCGCTGCTGCGGCAGAGCTTGCGCCCGCCAGCGTAGTGGTGCCGCTCAGCTGCTGGGCAGCGCTGACAGCGCGCTGTACCTGCGGGTCGGTCTGGGGGGTGTAGTCGTAGAAGTTCGTCGCTTCCTCTGTGCTCAAAGCGCGCTCCACATCCACCGTCAGGCCGGTGCCGTCAAAGCAGCTGCCGTCGCCGCAGACCAGCTTTGCCACCGTGATGACCACGGCACTGCCGTCCGACAGGCGCTGCGGGCTGCTCTGAATGGTGCCCTTGCCCATGGTGGTGGTACCCACCAGACGGGCACCGTTCATGGTGCGCAGGGTGGCTGCGAACAACTCGGCTGCGCTGGCGGTGTTGCCGTTGACCAGGCAGACCATCGGCAGACTGACGGCACTTTCGGCATCGCTGCTGCCGATGACGGTGCGGTTGCCGTTTTTATCCTCGGCGTAGGCCACCGTGCCCTCCGGGGCGATCAGGTCAATGCAGTTGACAGCATCTTCCAGAATGCCGCCGCCGTTATCCCGCAGGTCAAACACCAGACTGGCCGCGCCGTTTGCGGTCAGGGTGCGCAGGGCGTAGTCCAGCTCGCTGGGCGTAGTGCCGTCGAACTGACGGATGTAGATATAGCCCACATTGTCCAGCAGCTGGTAATCCACGGTGGTGCTGGTGTAGCCGGAATGGGTCAGCTCAGCCGTTTTACTGGCGGCAGTGCTGTCCAGCCATGTCACGGTAACGGTAGTGCCCGCCTCGCCCTGCAAGGCTTTGTACACGGCATCTGCGCTGGACAGGCTCTTGACATCGGTATCGCCTACGGTGGTAATGTAGTCGCCCACGGCGATGCCTGCTTCCTGTGCGGGTGAGCCGTCGTAAACACGGGTCACCTTGGCGTAACCGGTCTGGTCGATGCCAAGCTCCACGCCGATACCCAAAATCTTGCCGCTCTGGATGTTCATCAGCTCGGTGTAGGCGTTGGCGGTATAGTAGCGGGCGTACTTGTCGCCCGTACCCAGCAGATAACCGGCGGTCAGGCGGTCATACAGGGTGGCCTCGTCAATGGTGTAGTAATCGTTGCTGCGGACATAGCGGTCCACCTCAGCGATCTTGTTGTACATACTTTCCTTTTCTTTTACGCTGT